>ERZ1034973.121-NODE-121-length-51870-cov-95.730329_pt1 | contig 51870 bp, 37 predicted proteins | sample MGYA00520686_ERZ1034973 | MGnify/ENA primary metagenome ERZ1034973 (study PRJEB33766, sample SAMN09781775) | gut metagenome | biome: gut microbiome | host: Homo sapiens | place: Madagascar | study: EMG produced TPA metagenomics assembly of the PRJNA485056 data...
ACTTTTTTACTTTTTTACTTTTATATTTATCTCATCAAGAATGAGAAACGGTCGATGTTCTTCAGAGCCACACCTGCTCCCTTTGCCACACTGTGCAATGGATCCTCGGCGATGTGGAACGGAATATTGATCTTGTCGGCAAGGCGCTTGTCAAGACCACGCAACAAGGCACCGCCACCAGAGAGGTAGATACCATTCTTAACGATGTCGGCATAAAGCTCTGGCGGTGTATTCTCGAGAGCCGAGAGTACAGCGTTCTCAATCTTGGCTACGGTTTTGTCTATGCAGTGAGCTATCTCCTGATAGCATACAGGCACCTCCATAGGCAATGCCGTGATGCGGTTAGGACCATGTACTACAAAGTCTTCTGGAGCCTCGTCGCCAAGTTCGGTAAGGGCAGAGCCTACATGTATCTTTATACGCTCGGCCATACGCTCTGATACCTTTACGTTGTGCTGACGTGACATATACTCTTGAATATCAGCAGTAAGGTCGTCGCCTGCGGTACGTATTGAGTTGTTTGATACGATGCCGCCCAATGAAATAACGGCAATCTCGGTAGAGCCACCACCTATATCAACAATCATATTGCCCTCTGGAGCCTCAACATCAATACCGATACCAATAGCAGCTGCCATAGGCTCGAAGATAAGATATACATCACGTCCATCTGCATGCTCGGCACTATCACGCACAGCGCGAAGCTCAACCTCTGTAGAACCAGAAGGAACACCAATAACCATACGGAGTGACGGTGAGAAGAAGCGGCTTCCGGTGTGAACCATCTTTATAAGGCCGCGCATCATTTGTTCGCAAGCAGTAAAGTCGGCAATCACTCCATCGCGGAGTGGTCGTATAGTGCGGATGTTGTCATGAGTCTTCTCATACATCATCTTTGCCTTTGAGCCGACAGCAATCATTTTGTCAGTACGACGGTCAAGTGCCACTACCGAAGGTTCATCAACAACAATCTTGTCGTCGCTGATAATAATGGTGTTGGCAGTACCAAGGTCCATCGCAATGTCCTGTACGAAAGAAAAAAATCCCATTTAATGAATTTTGAATTGTGAGTTTTGATTTTTTTAATTCCTAATTCTACTTAGCAAACCACTCATGAATAGCTGTATCGTAGTGGCTGCTTACACCGAAGGCGCGCTCAGCAAACATCTTGCGATCGGCAAGGTCGGTAGTAGCACCCTTCTTGTTGAGGATGTCGAGCAACACAGGATACTCGGCTTTGCTCGGAACAATAACAACATCCTTGAAGTTCTTTGCTCCGGCACGGATGAGCGAAATACCACCTATATCAATCTTCTCTATGATGTCGGCTTCGCTTGCTCCGTTTGCCACGGTCTGCTCGAATGGATAGAGGTCTACTATAACCAGGTCGATTTCAGGAATGGCATACTCAGCCATCTGCTGAAGATCGCCCTCGTTGTCGCGGCGTGCAAGTATACCACCAAAGATACGTGGATGAAGTGTCTTGACACGACCGCCAAGAATTGACGGATAAGATGTGACACTCTCTACAGCCTGACACTCATAGCCAAGCGACTCGATGAAAGCCTGTGTGCCACCAGTTGAGAGAAATTTAACTCCTTCTTCGTTGAGCTTCTTCAAGAGCTCGTCGAGGCCGTCCTTGTGGAATACCGATACAAGCGCGGTCTTGATTTTCTTTGTTTCAGCCATAAAACTTTTACTATAATCTTTTACCTTTAAACAAGTTTCATTATTTTAAAGTGCAAAGATAGCAAAAACAACGGATATTACATATTAATTAAAGTGAAAATAATTAGGGTAAGCCTTTTTGTTGACATAAAATACCCTAATAGCTAATAGACAATACTTATTTTTCATTTTTTTGTTGTATCTTTGCAAAATTCGATAACTTTTTCATCAGAATACAAAGACAATGGCAGAATCAAATTTCGTTGACTATGTGAAGATATATTGCCGCTCTGGCAAGGGCGGCCGTGGCTCTATGCACTTGCGCCACGTTAAGTATAACCCTAACGGAGGTCCAGATGGTGGCGACGGTGGACATGGTGGTAGCATATACTTACGCGGAAACCATAACTACTGGACTTTACTGCATCTTAAGTTCCAGCGACATGTCTTTGCCGAACATGGAGGCAACGGCGGACGCGACAAGTGTCATGGCAAGGACGGCAAAGATATATACATCGATGTGCCATGCGGTACAGTGGTGTACAATGCTGAGACTGGCAAGTACGTATGTGACGTTACATACGACGGACAAGAAGTATTGCTTCTTAAAGGCGGCCGTGGCGGATTGGGCAACTTCCAGTTCCGTTCGGCTACCAACCAAACTCCACGCTATGCACAACCTGGCGAACCTATGGAGGAAATGACTATTATTCTCGAACTTAAGCTTCTTGCCGACGTTGGTCTTGTTGGTTTGCCTAATGCAGGCAAGTCAACATTGCTTTCCGCTGTATCGAGCGCACGTCCAAAGATTGCTAATTATCCGTTTACCACTCTCGAGCCATCACTTGGCATTGTAGACTACCGCGACCACAAGTCGTTCGTAATGGCCGACATCCCAGGTATTATTGAAGGTGCAAGCGAAGGCAAGGGACTCGGACTGCGATTCTTACGACACATCGAGCGCAACTCGCTATTGCTCTTCATGGTGCCTGGCGATACCGACGATATAAAGCGTGAATACGAACTGCTGCTTAACGAGCTACAACAATTCAATCCTGATATGCTGAGCAAACACCGTGTATTGGCTATCACAAAGTGCGACTTGCTTGACGAGGAGCTTATAGAAATGCTTAAGGAAACATTGCCCAACGACCTGCCTGTGGTCTTTATTTCTTCTATAACAGGCTTGGGCATACAGGAACTGAAGGATGTGCTGTGGCGCGAGCTTAACTCTGAGAGCAATAAGTTACAGATTATAACATCCGAAGAGTCGCTTGTTCACCGCGACAAGGACATGACACGATTTGCCGAGGAACTTATGGCTGAGGGCGAGGACGATATTATCTACCTCGAAGATGAAGACATTGAGGACATCGACGATATTGAGTACCTTGACGACTTTGAATACGAGGAGGGTCCTAAGAATGAGTAACAAGCAGCCTGTTCTCAACTATTACGAGCTGTCAAGTAATGTTACTGCATTCTCTACAACCCGTCATGGAGGTGTGAGCGATGGCAATTATGCCTCGCTCAACATCAATGAGTATTGTGGCGATAGCAAGGACAACACCGACGCCAACCGACAACTGCTCGCCACCGAACTTGACATAGATGCCAACCACATCATAATGCCACACCAAACACATGGTGTGGAGACTCGCATCATTGGCAAAGAGTTTCTCTCCCTACCCGAAAGTGTAAAGAAAATGTTACTTGAGGGTGTAGACGCTGTAATGACAGATATTCAGGGCATATGCATTGGCGTGTCTACAGCCGATTGTATACCAGTGCTCTTATACGACGAGGAACATCATGCGGCAGCAGCCATACACGCTGGTTGGCGCGGTACACTTGCCCGCATTGTACACAAGACAATACAGGAAATGCGCATAGCATATCAAACCGAACCCACTAAACTAAAGGCCGTCATCGGTCCTGGTATATCGATCGAAAACTTTGAAGTGGGCGATGAGGTATACAATGCGTTTGACCAAGCTGCGTTCGACATGAACTCTATTGCCGAAGAACGCATCAAGCGCAACCCAAATGCCAATGATCCTTCAAAGCTGTTTGAGAAGAAATGGCACATCAACCTGCCACTTGCCAACCTCCAACTGCTAACACACAACGGTGTGAACGAGGCTAATATCATCAACACCGACATCTGCACATACGACAATGCCGACAACTACTTCTCGGCACGACGCCTTGGCATCGAGTCGGGACGCATTTATACTGGTATAATAATAAGATAAGAATAAAACAGGAGTATGAAAATACGCAAACTACTATTAATGCTTGCCATTCCTGTGGTGCTAACAACAACAGCATCGGCTCCCGTAAAGCAGCAGTTTACAGCCGCCGAACAACAGCAAATAAACATTGCAACACCAGGATTGTTCACACGTTCGGATGCCTTCAACGTAGACTTTAGTTTATTGAAGGCTTCCGAATACTCGTTTCCGCTACCAGTAGGCAAAGCTGTTATGCGCAAGAACAACTATATGGAGATTACAACCACTGAGGGTGATGCTGTAAAGGCTATGTTTGACGGCACCGTACGTCTTTCCCGTAAACAGTCTGAATTGGGCAATGTCATCGTTATCCGACACCGCAACGGCCTAGAGACTGTATATGGCAGCAATGCTCAAAACCTTGTAAACGTTGGCGACCATGTGCGTGCCGGACAAACAGTTGCTATTGCCGGAAGCAGAGATGGAAAGATTTTATGCGACTTTGCCATAATGGTGAACGGTTGCAGAATTAATCCTTCTACTATTATCGATATAAAGAGCCATCGCCTGCGCCGTCAAACCCTATTGTGCGAGAAAAATGGCGAGTTTGTTAACGTGAGCATCCTAGGTGACAAAACTGATATCGAGGAGAGCAAAAGCGATATGAAACTTGACGATGCTTTTGCCAAATCGGCCACATTCAAGTGGAATCTTGAGAAGATGGAAAAGGAACGTTGGGCTTATCCATTACCTGGCGCAAAGGTTATAAGTCCATATGGAGGCAAACGACGCCATGCTGGTGTAGACCTCAAGACCAAGCCTAACGACGAGATTGTAGCTGCCTTCGATGGTGTGGTTACACGCTCTTCACCTTACTCTGCTTACGGCAACTGCATAGTGATACATCATGCCAATGGACTTGAGACGCTATACTCACACCAGTCTAAGAACCTTGTAAAAGTAGGCGATAAGGTGAAGGCGGGTCAGGTTATCGGACTTACTGGACGTACTGGACGTGCCACAACAGAACACTTACACTTTGAGACTCACTTCAAAGGACGCCGATTCAATCCCAACCTAATCTTCGACCACACATCGCGCAAGCTACAGCAGTCTACCATTACGTTGACAAAGAATGGCGGCATAACATCGAAAAAGAATAAATAATTTACTTCAGGCGTATAGACACAAAAAGGGACTCTGCACAATACAGAGTCCCTTTTTATGTCTTTTACTTTTGGTTCTACCCAAGCAAGTATTAGTCGTTGTTAACAACACGACGCTCAGCGATACGAGCCTTCTTACCTGTAAGATTACGGAGGTAGTAAAGCTTAGCGCGACGTACCTTACCATGCTTGTTAACCTCGATGCTGTCGATGTTCGGCGACTCAATTGGGAAGATACGCTCTACACCTACAGTTCCAGACATCTTGCGAACGGTGAAGCGCTTCTTGTCTCCGTGACCAGAGATCTTGATTACAACACCACGGTAGAGCTGGATACGCTCCTTAGAACCCTCGATAATTTTGTAAGCGACTGTGATTGTGTCACCAGAACGGAACTCTGGGAACTTCTTGCCGGTTGCAAATGCTTCCTCAGCAACTTTAATTAAATCCATTGTAAATCTGATAATTAAATTTGTTTATCGTTCTCGCGCAACATAACTGGGCAACACTTCTTCCCGTCATCGGTTACGCCGAAAAGCGGGTGCAAAGTTACTACTTTTTTGTATAACCGACAAATATTTAACGAGTTAAGTGACATTGAAACATAAAAATAACCTCCATTCTGTGCTTATGAGCAAAAAATTAATACCTTTGCAGTTAAAATAAATAATACAAACAATGAACAAACAATTTGTTATACTATCGCTTGCCACGGCCGCGCTCTTAGCTACATCATGCGCGCAGCACCAATACTCGATGGCAGACATACAGCGTTCACGCATCGTTATCGACCAACGCTACGATGCCAACCCTGATAAGGAGGCTACAGCTTTCCTTGCTCCTTACAAACAGAAGGTAGACGAGATAATGTCGCCCGTTATGGGTGTGGCTGCATGCGATATGCCACGATTCCGACCAGAGAGTCCTTTGTCCAATCTCCTTGCCGACATCCTTGTATATAGCAGTACAAGGTTTGGCGAGAAACCCGACTTTGCCGTTTACAATATGGGAGGCATACGCGCCTCGCTTAGCAAAGGCAATGTAACACGTGGCGATATTCTTGACATTGCTCCGTTTGAGAACAAGATTTGTTTTCTTACACTTAGCGGCACCGACGTTATGGAATTGTTTGGCCAAATGGCTATGGTTGGAGGCGAAGGCGTTAGCCACAGCATACGTCTTGAGATTAGCAAAGACGGCAAGTTGTTGTCGGCATCCATCAACGGCAAGCCTGTAGACCCTAATGCCTCTTACCGCATTACCACTATCGACTATCTGGCACAAGGCAACGACCACCTCGAGGCTTTCAAGAAGAAAACCAACTTTGTGTCGCCACAGAACGAGGAGAATAATGCACGTTTCCTTATCGAAGAATATTTTAAAGATATGCACGCCGAAGGCAAAGCTGTTGAGGCTAAGGTTGAGGGACGTGTAAGTGTCAAGAAATAAGATGTTTGAATTTATATGAAAAAGCTATTACTTATAATTTCGCTCTTCTGTATTGCCACTACAATGTCGGCTCAGAAGACCAAGACGTTGGAGATTCTTCACACCAACGATACACACAGTTGCATATTGCCTCTCAACCCTAACCTTGCCGATACTGTTGTGGCAGGACGAGGTGGTTTCTTACGCCGCATTGCTATGCTCAACGAGGAACGCAAACAGAATCCTGACTTGTTGCTGTTCGATTCGGGCGACTTCTCTCAGGGCTCACCTTTCTATACTATGTTTAAGGGCGATGTGGAGATAGGACTTATGAACCGCATGAAATATGATGCCGTGACAATAGGCAACCACGAGTTCGACTTTGGTATGGAGAATATGGCTCGCTTGTTCCGTATGGCTGAGTTTCCAATCGTATGCGCCAACTACGACTTCACTGGCACACCTGTCGAGGGTACCGTTAAGCCTTACATCATCATCAAACGTAACGGATTGCGCATAGGTGTCCTTGGCATCTGTCCTCCATTGGAGGGACTGGTGGATGCCACTAAATGCGAGGGCGTGAAATATCTTGACCCGATAAAGACAGCCAATGATGTGGCCCACATGCTTAAGAATAAGGAGAAGTGTGACCTCGTGATATGCCTGTCGCATCTTGGCTGGATTATGAACCTGAATGTGGACGACCATAAGATGATTGCCGCCAACCACGACATCGACATTGTTCTTGGAGGACACTCGCACACATTCTTCCAAACTCTGCAATATATAGAAAATGCCGATGGCAAGAAGATTCCCGACGACCAGAATGGCAAGAGTGCCATATTCGTGGGCAAATTGCAAGTTAAGTTGACTAAATAATTAATAAGAAACAGCAGAAAAACATCTGCCACGTACTAATAATAAAAGGCTATGGCACAAATGTCATAGCCTTTTATTATTATTTATTCCACCTCAATAGGCAATGTTGCCGTTGGCAAACCATCTGCCGATACACTAAGCATAGCTGTACCATGTCTTAATCCTTCTACAACCACAACCAATTCGCCACTGAATAGAGGCATCTCTGTAGAATTGAAAGCTACAAGCGAGGTTGCGTCACCATTGCAGGCTGCACGGAATTTGCCCGCTCCCGACACATTGAACTTCATATTGTTGGTTGCCGTAGGACACGGTGTGCCATTCTTGTCAACCACTGATACTGTTACAAACGAGAGGTCTTCACCTTTTGAAGATATGCTGTTGCGGTCGGCTTTCAGCACGATACGGGCTGGAGCGCCAGCTGTGCGTATTATCTTCTCGCCCTTGGCGGTTCCGTCATAGTCGTAAGCCACCACCTTTATCTCGCCTGGCTCATACTTCACATTGTTCCAACGCAAGCGATAGCGGTCGAGACGTGTGTTAGGATTCTTCAATATCCTGCCCTGGCTCTTGCCATTTACAAACAGCTCTGCCGATGGCCACGAGGTATAGCAGTAAACTGGAGTTGTCTCTCCCTCTCTGCCCGGGAATGTCCAATGTGGCAATACATGCAGTGTTGCGTCGTCCTTGCGCCAATGAGAGCGATACAAATAATAGCGGTCCTTAGGCAATCCGGCAAGGTCGCAGATGCCGAAATAGCTTGAACGCGAAGGCCAATACTCGTCATATGGCGAAGGCTCACCAAGATAGTCGTAGCCTGTCCATACAAACTCGCCAATGGTATAATCGCGGTCGTCCTGCATTCGCCAATCATCATCTGGCAGATTACTCCATGGACAATATTCCACATCATAGCTTGAGCATTGTCCGTCGGTATATGTCTTCGAGTCGGAAGCCTCAACAGGGAACTTATACACACCACGCGAACTTACAGTCGAGGCAGTCTCCGAACCAAGAAGGAATCCCTTAGGCAACTGCTTGATGTTATTATCATACTTATGCACACGATAGTTGAAACCAGGCACATCCATCACTTGGGCAAAGCCCGACTTCAAGGCATCCTCGGCACGATCCATACCTTGTGTCACCGGACGTGTAGGGTCGAACTTATGGCAAAGGTCCTGCAAGTGTTTCGAGATGTTTCTGCCTTCCTCGCTCCACTGCTCTGGTATCTCGTTGCCAATACTCCACATCACTATTGACGGATGGTTGCGGTGGTTGAGCACAAGATTCTCGATATCCTTGTCTGCCCAATCCTTGAAGTTGAGCGCATATCCGTTCTTGCATTTAGGATAAATCCACATGTCGAAACTCTCGGCCATCACCATCATTCCCATTGAGTCGCATACTTCCATCTGCCATGTCGAAGGCATGTTGTGGGCCGTGCGAATGGCATCGCAACCCATATCCTTCATCATGCGAATCTGACGGATGAGTGCTGCCTTGTTTACTGCTGCGCCAAGCGGACCAAGGTCATGATGCAGACAAACACCCTTTATCTTGCGTGAGACTCCATTCAACTGAAAGCCGTCATACTGTGCCACACGCACTGTACGTATGCCCACCTTCTGCTGTGTCTGGTCTATAAGTTTTTTGTTGCGATAAAGACGTGTGACGAGCTTATATAAATAAGGTGTCTCTGGCGACCAAAGATGTGCATCGTCCACAGTAAGCGTCTTCACTACATTTCCTTGAGCGTCGAAGTCACCATACTTGAACTGCGCAACAATCTTGCCTGTGGCATCCACAAGCTGGTTTTCTATTGACAGTGTCTTGTCTACATTATTTATATTAGTACAGATGCTCACCTCAGCCTTTCCGTTGCCTATCGACTCCGTGCGGAAATAGCATCCCCATGGATTGATTGTTGCGGCATCGGCATTGGTTACAAATTGCACCGGACGATATAAGCCACCGCCAGGATACCAACGCGAACTCTCCTCGCGGTTGTTAAGGCTTACGCTTATCTCGTTCTTTCCTTTCTTCAGATATGGCGCAGCATCCACACGAAAGGCATTATATCCATAAACCCAATGTCCGGCAAGCTTACCATTAATATATACATGAGGATCGGCCATGGCACCGTCAAACTCAAGGACAGCTGTCTTAGGCAACTTCTTCAAGTCAATTGTTGTCTTATAGAAGCCACGTCCTATCCAAGGCAGAGCACCCGAACGTCCCGACTTTTCTGTCTTCTCGGTCTCACCATTCTGCTCTATGGCAACAAACTGCAAGTCCCATTTCTTGTCGAAGGGTCCGTTGATAGCCCAGTCGTGAGGAATTGTCACAGGCTTATAGTTGACGCTGTCGCGCGAGAACTGCCATGTCTTCAGATTTATTGTGTTGCGCTGGGCCGAGGCAGCAAGAGCCGATGTGGCAAGCGCAAGGGTTAGTAATGTCAATTTATTCATATCTGGATTTTGTTTGTCACATTATTAATCGTTATTGCTTCGATAGTCGGCAAAGTTTTTCATTGCCTTTACCACCTTTCCCGTGTGGTTGTTGAAGAGTCCACGGTTTATCCAACTGCCAATGACTTTCTTTCCGCTTTCGTTCTCTTCGGGGAACCACCAGTATAGACCCGTTACTTTAGGATGTTTCTTAAGCATATCCACAAGTTCCTTCGTGAATTGCGCCTGACCATCTTCTGATATAGCATACAGGTCGGAGTGTTCATCTTTTGACTTTGCCCATCTGTCGTTGTCGTGAGAATAATAGAATGCAGTCTCTACTATCATAATGTCCTTCTTAGGAAAATCAACAGCAAGTGAGTCGAGTGTTCGCGATAGGTTGGGTATGTCTTTATGCCACATAGGATAGTAAGACAATCCTATGATGTCGTAGTCCACATTATGATTGCGCAGGCGCATATAATAGTTCTTTGTAGCGTCCCAATCGCCCGCATGCTCGGTGTGTATGATGATGCGTGCATTAGGACACACCTCACGACAAGCACGCACACCACTCTTCAGCAAATCAGCAAGCACATCCCAGTTATTTTCGTTAAAGGGGTCGGTCTTTGCCGTAGGCCAAAGCATACCGAAGGTTATCTCGTTGCCCACTTGTATCAAGTCTGGGGCACAACCGTTCTTCTTAAGATGTCTCAAAGCATTTGCTGTATGCTCGTAAACAGAATCACACAATTGGCTTGGTGAGCATTTCATCCATGCTTTAGGAGTGAACTGCTTGCCAGGGTCTGCCCAAGTGTCTGAATAATGAAAATCGAGCATCAGGTTCATACCAGCTTTCTTAATCTGCTTGCATAGCGGAGTGATATAGTCGAGGTCTTGGCAAACACCCTCGTCTTTATTTTCTGTTGGAGCATCTGCGGGGTTGACAAAGAGGCGTACACGAGCCGCGTTCCATTTATTGTCTTTCGCAATATCAAGCAATGGTCGAGCCTTGCCATTAGCGTCAATAAACTTTGTTCCTGCCTTTTCGTAGGTAGGAAGAAGTGAGATGTCACCACCAAGCAGACGAGTCTGGGCTTGGATTGTCGAGAATGACAATAGGAATAAAAATGATAGAATAAACTTCATTGTTTTATTGTTAGGTATTTATTAGGTGGCTACGACAGTTATCTGCCGCAGCCACCAGTAGCAACTCTTATATTCTTTTATTTCACCACATTGCTGCCGAACGCGTCCAATACAGCGGTGGGTTTGCCGTTAGAGTCGAACGCTCCCTTATTGTATCCGTTCCATCTTCCGTAACATTCCGGTTCCCAGTAGAATATGCCCAGGCACTCTGTCTTTGCCTTGCATCCGTCTACCATTTTCTTCATCATTACATCAGCATTATCCGAGTCCCAAGGCATGCCTATCTCGCATATCATAACCTTAGTGTTATAGCGTGAGGCAAGAGTTGATATGTTTGCAAGACAATCGTCGGTTGTCTTCTGCCAGTTGTCGTCTTCTGGATAGAGCGACATGCCTATAACGTCCCACTTTGCTCCAGCTGCCTTCAATCCGTCAAACATCCAAGTGAAGGCACCAATCTCATTGCCCTTATCGATATGTATGATGCATTGTGCTTCGGGATAAACCGACTTGGCTGCATCATATCCAGCATTGTTGAGGGCAGCATAATTGTCAAACTTATCGTTGCTCACAAGACCGAGCGGCCAAAGCATGCCCACACGTGTCTCGTTGCCTATCTGTATCCACTCCACGTCAATGCCGTTGTCCTTAAGATACTTAAGCACGTCCTTTGTATGGTCAGCCACGGCTGTCTTCATCTTCTCAAGATCGTCCTTATAGTCGTTCCAAGCAGCAGGTATATTCTGCTGTCCTGGGTCTGCCCATGAGTCTGAGTAGTGGAAGTCAACCATTATACGCTGACCCAGATTCTTGGCACGCCATGCCTTTAATAGCACATCTTTCTTGTTGCACCATCCGTCTGAGGGGTCTACCCATACACGAAGACGGATAGAGTTGACACCGAGGTCGCGCAACAGAGCCATACAGTCTTGCTCGGTACCCTTGGCATTATAGAACTTCTTGCCTGATGCCTCCATCTGTGTTAGCCAACTTACGTCGGCACCCTTGGCAAAACCTGTCATATCGTAGGTTGGTTCTGTCTGTGGAATTGTATCGTTGTCATCGCTGCACGAAGCGAACGTGAAAAGCGCCAAAGCAGCGAGGAGAAGCGGTTTAAGGAATGATTTCTTCATAATTTATTTTTCTTTTATTGTTATTTCACCACGCTGTAACTCCATTTCAAAGTCTTCAGGTCGACTGTTACTGTCACGGTCTCGCCTGCCTTTACACCATCGTCAAACCATATGTTCCATGCTCCGGCATCCGAAGATAGAGTATATAGGTCGCTTGGATCAGAACCATATACTACAGAGTTCTCGCGGTCTACTATCTTGAAGTTCTCCCAATCGGCAGTCAGAGTATATGTTCCGCTGTAGGTTGTGTCGCCCGTCTTGGATAGATGTGCGAGGTCGATAGACACGTCATCCTTGTTCACCATGAATAGTTCAGCAGGATATTTTGCCTCGGGCTCGTCTGTTGCGGTGAAGTCTACCTTGCCCTCAACCACCGAATATGTAAGATATCCGTTGCCATCGGCAGCAACAATCACTGTATATGTGCCTGCCTTGGCGATGTTTATTTCTGTTGATGCAGAAGCCTGCGAGAGTTTTCCGTCAGCTGCGGCAAAGTGCAGAGTCTTTTCCTCGGCATAGTCGGTGCGTGTTGTCTTGTTGTATTCCTTGGCATCGGCATCTATCGTCACCTTCTCGTTATCTGCAGTAGTTGTGATATAGTAGCCCCATTGCTGACGCTTGTTATAGTAGGTCATGTTGTTGTCATTAGCGCGTAGCTGCGATAGTAAGGTTGCGCTCCACTCCATCTCCTTTGTGTCTACCTTTACAAACCATGCTCCAGTTCCGTCAGCAAACCAGCAGTTCCATGCATCGCTTGCACTTGATATCTCGAAGGCATGACCGTCAACGGCATAGTTGCCCCAAGTATCGCCAGAATATTCGTAGAACCAGCAGTTTAGCCAAGGTGTAGCGTTCATATAGCCTGTATATACTCCGTCTGCCTCGGGCGAATGCAGGTAGGCAATAGTATCGGTCTTGTTCGAGGCAAGCACGGCAAGCTTGGTCATATCTACAAAGTAAGGTGTTACGGTTACTGTACACACATTGCTGTATTGTGGCTCCATGTTGTCGCCCTGCATCGACTTGATGCGAAAATATATCTGTCCGGCTGTATTAACATTGATGCCAAGGCTCTTGGCAAGTGTGTTGAGTTCGGTACCTGTATATGCTTTTGACAGCGATGTAACTGCTGTTGATGTTGCATTGGCGAAGTTCTCCGAGGCTGAAGCCTCAACATATGTCTTAAGCAAATCGCCAGTAACAGGATTATTTACATCGCTCGACAGCAAGGTAGGATTCTTCCATCCAAGCTGCAACACTATCTTGGCACGCTGACTAATATCAAGTTTTAAGTCTGATGCAGTGGCAATAAGCTCCGAAGGTGCCATGCCATCTACGTAAACTGTGTCGCCGTCGTTGTCGCAACTTGCGCAGAACAACACTACACAAAGGTATAGAAATATCTTATTGAATATCTTGTTCATAATTACTATTATTGATTTAGATTATGTAAACGATTGCAACGCCCTGCCACTCCCCTCCATATGGGGAGTGGTTAAGGTTTGGCTCTCTATTAATATCCCTCGTTCTTCAGATTTGGATTGGCTGTAAGGTCGGTCGACGGTATTGGATAGTAGTTGTACTTATTGTCTACAGCCATACCATCCTTGGTTCCGCCTTTCCACTCCCATATATAAGAAGATGTGGTAAACTGACCAAAACGAATAAGGTCGGTGCGGCGATAACCTTCCATATAAAGTTCACGGGCACGCTCGTCTATGATAAACTCCTTGGTTAGCTGACTCTCCTTTATGTTTCCACTTGTGTCGCCATAGGCACGCTTGCGAAGCTCGTTGATATACTGAAGTGCCTGCTCGCGGCTTCCACCATTGCCTCCACGTACCACGGCCTCGGCATACATCAGATATACATCTGCCAGGCGGAACAATGGAAAATCGGTTGCTGCTCCATAAGATGCTGTATTTGATGCCGCCTCACCATTGTCCTTCAGGTTGGTCCATTTGGTAAATAGATAACCATCCTGCTGATTGGTAAAGTCGTCGATATATTGCTGCTGTCCGTCTGTGAAGAACATGTAGCGATGATCCTTGTCGCCATCGGCAAACTTTGCAGTCAAGTTGCCACGCGAACGGAAGTTACCCCAAGGCGAAGCCACGCCAAGGTCGGCTGCATTCTGCGAATTGGATGTGCTACTTGTCGAGCCACAGATAAGATATGTAGTAGATCCATAAGTCATCAAGTGGTCTGGGTCTTGCGGCAATGCAAAGATTATCTCGTTGGTACGCTTGTCGTTGTCGGCGTTAAAGAGCTGTGCATAATCGCTGTTGAGCGAGTAGCCCTGTGCTATTGCCTGCTTGCAAGCCTCTACACACTCGGTATACTTGGCTGTACCGATATAAGTTTCGGCATTGAGATAGAGCTTTGCCAGCAATGTATAGGCAGCTCCCTTCGATGCCTCACCGTAAGGACAATCGTCTTTTGATGCCATATTGTCAACACATGCCTTAAGCTCCGACTCGATATAATCGAATGTCTGCTGCGGTGTGTAGCGTGGTGGAACATAAGAGCCTATAGGGTCGTTCTCGGTTACAAACGGTATGTTGCGGTAGAGGTCGAGAGCATGATAGTAGAACAAGGCACGCATAAAACGCGCTTCTGCCTGATAGCGTCGCAACTTCTGCTGGTCGGTATCCGAGAAAGAAGATATCTTTGAGTCGGAACAGTTGCGCAAGAACTCGTTGCACAGTGTGATGTTGTAATAGATGCGATAGTACATATCGCTCACCCATGTGTCGTTGGCATCCCACTTCATAAAGGATATGTTGGTCATATCGTCGCCCGTAAGCCACGAGTATGCCATCTCGTCGGTTGGTCCTTCCTGAAGATTGATGTACATACGCATATAGTTCTCGCCATGATTTGATGAGAAGTCTGTGCCTGAGCTTTCCTGACCAGTTGCTGTCATCAAGGCATAAATCTTGCCAAGTACCGACTCATAGTTCTGAATATTGGTATACACCTGCTCAGAGGTGGTTTCGTTGTGTGGATATTGGTTTAGGTCATCGGTGCAAGCTGTGTTAAGTGTCAGCAGCGATGTTCCCATCATCACACCATATAATATATTCTTTAGTTTCATTATGTTTCTTTTTAGTATATGTTTAAAGCATTAGGATTTTTCCCTTTTCACTTTTCCCTTAGAACGTCAGTCCCAAGCTCAGTGTGTATGTTCTTGGTCTTGGATAGAAGCTGCTGTCTACTCCGTTTGGCACCTCAGGATCGGCACCCGAGTAGTTGGTTATGCAGAATACATTCTGCACCATAGCCGATAGCGACAACGAGCACCACTTGGTTATCTTGCCAAAGTTGTAGCTCAAGTTGATGTTGTCAAGCTTAAGGAACGAGCCGTTCTCCACATAATAGTCTGAAAGATACTGGCGTGTCTTGAAGCCTGTCTTCATATAACTGCGGTTGAGATTATTTAACTGCAATCCGTCGGCCCAAGTCTCCATCTCCCATGCTCCGGTGTTCATAGCTGTAGAATTGTATACATAGTTGCCTATGTTGGCGCGGAAACTCATGCCGAGTGTCAATTGCTTGTAGCGCAGAGATGTAGATAGACCCATGATGTAATCGGGCATCGGCGAGTGGTAACGGTAACGGTCTGATTCGTTTATTACGCCATCGTTGTTAAGATCGGCATATGCTCCCTCGATTGGCTTTCCGCTGCGGTCGTACAGCTGCTTGTATACATAGAACATATTAGGTGTATAGCCCTCGGTTAGCACCTGAATCTGGTTCTGGTCCTTAACCGTTGGACCTACAATCATATTGGTCTCGCTGTCGCTCTTAACCAATGAAAGGTTCTTAACCTTCATCTTCTGCCAAGTGAAGTTGTACGAAAGATTCCACTCCCAATCCTTGGTCTGCACTGGTGTGGCATTAAGTGTAACCTCAATACCATGGCTGTCCACATTGCCCACATTCGTGGTGATGGTCTTGCCAAACTGTGTTCCTGCTGCTGCCGGAACTGTTGCTATAAGGTCCTTGGTCTTGCGTGTATAATAGTCAAACGAACCTGAAATGCGGTTTTTAAGGAATCCGAAGTCGAAACCTACGTTCCAAGAGTCGGTTGTCTCCCATTTAAGGTTAGACACATATGCCTCTGGACGATAGGTGTTAATCCATGTTCCATTGACATAAGCCTCGGCTCCCGATGCGCTGTATGTATAAACAGGCAGATAATTATAATTGCCACCTACCTCCTGCTGACCGGTTACACCGTATGAAGCACGCAATTTGAGGTTGCTAAGTATCTTGTTGTCCTTAAGGAACTTCTCGTTGCTGATGGTCCAACCCAAGCCTACTGAGGGGAATGTACCCCAACGATAGTCGCTGCCAAAGCGTGAGCTGCCGTCACGACGCATGGTTGCTGTAAGGAGATAACGTCCATCGTACGAGTAGTTTACACGTCCATAGTATGACAACAAAGTATGACGATAGTCCTCTGCCTTGTGGGTTTTGAGCTGCGAGCCAGCCATGTTATACTCTATTGTCTCTGGCGATGTCGACTTCCAATACTGATAATCGTAACCTATTGTAGCGTCGACATTGCTCTTTGCCTCCTCAAAGTAGTGACCGTAGTTGGCGTAAACGGTAAGCAGATTGTTCTGCTTCTTCTGCGGACCGTAGTTGTAATTGTATCCGCCATCAAAGTAGTTGGATGCCGCATAGTCGGGTATGCGTGTGTGTCCCTTGCCTTCTGCCACGTCGGTGCCAACTGTTGCATGCAGCTTTACATCTGGAAAGAAGTGGAGCTTGTAGTCAACATCAAAGTTGCCTATAAATCGCTTCACACCGCTGCCAGCATCATACATGTCGACAAGTCCACGTGGGTTGCGCTGTCCAGCTGATGTATTGATAGGGTTGCCACTTGCGTCTAACGACTCGGTATAACCGCCAAGTTTGTCCGAACCAGAATATACTGGCAATGTGGGGTTGAATGTAGCCGCTGCCCAAATAGCATTGCCGTTGTAGAACGAGTTCTTGGCTATAGACTCCTTGGCATTTAGCGTAAGCTTTAGGTGGTCGTTAAAGAAACTGGGGTTGAGCACCAGATTACCGGTAAAGCGCTCCGACTTGTCGCCGCGAATGATACCATTCTGGTTGGCATAACCTATGGATGCACGAAACGGCAGACCCTTTACGATGTTGCCCGAAAGCGACAGATTGTTGTCGGTAGATAGTGTTGTGCGATATACCTCGTCAAACCAATCGGTGTTGGCATTGCCAAGCAAAGCCTTCTGAGCGTCGGTGCCCTGGGCATTTATAACATTGCGAAACTCGTCGGCACTCAATACATCCACCATCTGTGCACGTGTCTGCATGGTGTTGGTAGACGAGAATTGTATGTTGAGCTTCGAGTCGCTACCCTTCTTTGTTGTTATAAGAATAACACCGTTGGATGCACGCGAACCATAAATAGCCGTAGATGCAGCATCCTTTAATACAGTCATCGACTCGATGTCTTGCGGGTTAATCATGCTAAGGAAGTTGTCGGCACCCGATATGCCACCAAGCTCCAAAGGCACACCATCTACAACTATAAGCGGGTCGTTAGAGGCATTCAACGAGGCACCACCACGTACGCGAATAGTGCTTCCCGCGGTTGCCGAACCAGAGTTCGACATAATCTGTACACCCGATACCTTACCATTAATAAGTTGCTCGGGCGATGATATAGAGCCTTTGTTGAAATCCTTGGCCTTGACAGTGGCAACCGAACCAGTAAGGTCGCTTTTGCGTGTAGTACCGTAACCAACAACAACCACCTCGCCTATCTGCTTGTCGTTAGAGTCGAGCTGTATGGTCATAACACCGTTCTTTAGTTGCACGGTCTTGGCTACATATCCTATATATGATACAGAGATTTGCTTGGTTCCTTCGGGAACTGTAAGCGAGAAGTTGCCGTCTATATCTGTAACGGCTCCTGTTTTGCCACCATCGAGCATAATAGTGGCGCCCATAAGAGGTTCTTGATTGTTGGCATCCACAACGCTGCCCTTTACAATGCGGTTCTGCGCAAATGCCGACAAGCTTGATGTTGCAAGCAGTCCGGCAAGAAGTAGCGCGAAACGTCCTGTGGATTTGTTTCCTTTTGTTTGGTTCATGTTCAAAACGTTTAGGTAAATTATGGTTTGGTTTAAATTTTGTCTTTTACTGAAAATGGTTGTCTTAAAGAACAACTTAATCTGATCTTGTTTTCTTACTCTTGAAGATTTGAAACGGATAGGTTTTTTCGTTGGTTGCAAAATTACAAGCATTGACTAATATGAAGCGCCACAAATTAGACAAATGACAAAACAAAACGGACAAACATGCGGCTAAACGCCCATAAACAAAGGATTTGGCAAATATGTAAAGGCTTTGGGGAGATTTTTTATGCCTAACACTGAACTATTAGTAAACAAGATATGAACAAAAAAGCACGAAGAACCATCATCAATAAACCGCAATTTATGGATGAAAAGCTGGGATAAGAAGAACGGGGAAACAAGAGGATTTATTTGCTCCCAAAGTAATATAATATTACTTGCACATTTAAATATATATTACTTTGCATTTTAATATAATATAACTTTGCATTTAAATATATATTACTTTGCATTTTAATATATATTACTTTGGGACAGCATATAATGTCAGTAAAAAATAGTCTATAAAACGGCTTTATTATTTTTCTGGCTCTGGTCCGTAAGCATTATCGCCTGGATTGCTGCCAGTGACAAAGTATACTATAAGAAGAATAGCTCCAATGATAGGCAGGAACATCCAGAAGAGGTTGAATCCTGAACGTCCGGTATCATGAAGACGGCGCACCGAAACTGCCAAGCCTGGTATAAACGCAGCAATGGCGTAGATCCAATAAAGAATGGTGCCAACCATATAGCCACCAGTAGCTCCGTCTAAGCCTTTGAAGATAGCACCGATAATAGAGCATACGGCAATAAGGCCAAAGCTCATGATAATATTGAACAAATAGAAGAACCAATACTCCGAACGTGTGGCTCGACCACTAAATGTTGCATACTTTGAAAAAACTGATACAACTGCTTCTTTTAATCCCATAGATTTAATTTTTTTAGGTTTATAAATAAATTTGATAGCAAATCATTAATAATGCTTGCACAAAGTTACATATTTTTTTTAATACCCTTATGCAAAGAATAAAAAAATATATGGTAAGATTATAAGCGAACCGACTTTTTTTTGTATCTTTGTATATAGATAGTTGCTGTTTGGCCTTCTATCATTACTTATATATATACAACATACAGAAAAACAATAAGAAAAACAAGATATGAACGACTTTAGAAAGTACGCAACACAGCACCTTGGCATGAACGGTTTGGTGCTTGATGACGTGATGAAGGCGCAGGCTCAGTACCTCAACCCTTACATCCTCGAGGAGCGTCAGCTCAATGTTACACAGATGGATGTGTTCTCACGATTGATGATGGACCGTATCATCTTCCTCGGTACCGAGATTAACGACTATACAGCCAATACACTCTCGGCACAACTCTTATACCTTGACTCGGTAGATCCTGGCAAGGATATCTCTATCTATATCAATTCGCCTGGCGGAAGTGTTACAGCTGGCCTCGGCATCTACGACACTATGCAGTTCATTACATCCGACGTGTCTACCATGTGTACTGGTATGGCCGCATCTATGGCTGCCGTATTGCTCGTGGCTGGTCAGGAAGGCAAAAGATATGCCTTAAAGCATAGCCGCGTGATGATACACCAGCCTCTTGGCGGTGTACAAGGACAAGCTTCGGACATTGAGATTGAAGCAAGAGAGATTCAGAAGTTCAAGAAAGAACTCTACACCATTATCTCCGACCACTCGCATACTCCATTCGACAAGGTTTGGGCCGACTCTGACCGCAACTACTGGATGAATGCAGAAGAGGCTAAGGAGTATGGAATGATTGACCAGATAATGATTAGAAAGAAGTAATATAGCAATGCCAAAGAAAGTATGCAGTTTCTGCGGAAGAGCAGAAAAGGATGTCAACTTTATAATTACCGGACTCAACGGCTTTATCTGCGACCAATGCGCACAGCAGGCATATCAGATTGTGGTTGAGGCTGGGCTCGGACCCGATGGTGGCAAGCGTAAGCGCGGCGGAAAGTTTGATGTAGAACTTGCCGATGTGCCTAAGCCTACGGAGATAAAGGAATATCTCGACCAATACATCATCGGACAGGACGAGGCCAAGAAGTTTCTGTCGGTTGCAGTATACAACCATTACAAGCGCCTGTCGCAGCCTGACGACGAGTCGGGTGTTGAGATTGAGAAGAGCAACATCATTATGGTGGGCTCTACTGGTACGGGCAAAACTCTGCTCGCACGCACTATAGCCAAGTTGCTAAAGGTGCCTTTCACCATTGTAGACGCTACTGTGTTTACCGAGGCTGGCTATGTGGGCGAGGATGTAGAAAGTATTCTCTCGCGCTTGCTTCAGGTTGCCGACTACGACTTGCCGGCTGCCGAACGCGGTATTGTATTTATTGACGAGATTGACAAGATAGCACGCAAGGCCGACAACCCAAGTATCACTCGCGACGTTAGCGGCGAGGGTGTGCAGCAGGGTTTGCTAAAACTGCTTGAGGGAACAATGGTGAATGTGCCGCCAAAGGGCGGACGCAAGCATCCTGACCAAGACTATATACACGTAGATACTCGCAACATATTATTTATATGTGGCGGTGCATTCGACGGTATAGAACGCAAAATTGCTCAGCGTCTTAATGCTCACACCGTTGGCTTTAACTCTGTACAGAACGCAAGAAGCATTGACAAGAGCGACCTTATGAAGTATATATTGCCGCAGGACCTAAAATCATTCGGTCTTATTCCGGAGATTATCGGTCGTCTACCCGTGCTTACATACCTCAATCCTCTTGACCGCGAAGCACTGCGACGCATCCTTATCGAGCCTAAGAACTCTATCATCAAGCAGTATAAAAAACTGTTCGAGATGGACGGCATACAGCTTAACTTCACCGACGACGCACTCGACTTCATCGTGGATAAGGCTGTAGAATACAAACTTGGCGCTCGTGGACTGCGCTCTATCGTAGAATCGATTGTTATGGACGCTATGTTCGAACAGCCTTCGAAGAAGGTGGACAAGTTTGACGTTACACTCGATTACGCTAAGCAGCAACTTGAGAAGTCGCATCTAAAATAGAATAGAAATCCTCTCCACCCCGCTGGAGGAAGTGGAGAGGATTTAGCTTTTAAATCTTACTACTATGACTGGGACAATTAACCTCAACGAACAACTAAAACATTACTTCGGTTTCGACTCGTTCAAAGGCGAACAAGAAGCAATAATACGCAACTTGCTTGAAGGCAACGACACATTTGTGCTAATGCCTACAGGTGGCGGCAAGAGCCTTTGCTATCAATTGCCATCGCTTATTATGGACGGTACGGCGATTGTTATATCGCCGCTCATAGCTCTTATGAAAAATCAGGTCGACGTCATCAACGGCCTTAGCGAGGAGCCAGGAGTTGCCCATTATCTCAATTCCTCACTCAACAAGGCTGCCATACAGCAAGTATACAAGGATGTTCGTGAGGGACGCACCAAACTGTTGTATGTGGCTCCCGAATCGCTGAACAAGGAAGACAACCTTGAGTTTTTCCGCTCTTTCAAGATTTCATTCTATGCCATTGACGAGGCTCACTGTATTTCGGAGTGGGGACACGACTTCCGCCCCGAATACCGAAACATACGCCCAACAATACAGAAGATAGGCAACGCTCCCGTCATAGCTCTTACTGCCACAGCCACAGACAAGGTGCGCATGGACATTAAGAAGAGCCTCGGCATTACTGATGCCAAGGAGTTCCGCTCGTCCTTTAATCGTCCTAACCTATATTATGAGGTAAGACAGAAGACTAAGGATATAGATAAACAGATTATCAAGTTTATTAAACAGCACCCCGGAAAGAGTGGTATTGTATACTGTATATCACGCAAAAAGGTGGAGGAACTGGCGGCTGTACTGCAAGCCAACGAGATTAAGGCGGCTCCTTATCATGCCGGACTCGACTCGGCAAAGCGATCGCAGACACAAGACGACTTCCTTATGGAGCGCATCGACGTTATTGTTGCTACCATAGCTTTTGGCATGGGCATCGACAAACCTGACGTACGATTCGTTATACACTACGATATTCCAAAGAGTTTGGAAGGATATTATCAGGAGACAGGACGTGCTGGACGCGATGGTGGAGAGGGTATGTGCATAGCCTTCTACTCGTATAAAGACCTGCAGAAACTTGAGAAGTTTATGGAAGGTAAGCCTGTTGCCGAGCAAGACATAGGCAAACAATTGTTGCAGGAAACTGCTGCTTATGCCGAGTCGTCGGTATGCCGACGCAAGATATTGCTGCACTACTTTGGCGAGGAATATCCTAATGACAACTGTGGCAATTGCGACAACTGCCGACATCCTAAGGTTAAACGCGAGGGCAAAGAGGCTTTGCTCATAGTGCTACGCTCTATTCTTGCCATGAAGGAGGGATTCCGCCAGGATTATGTCATCGACTTTGTTAAGGGACGTGCTACTGATGATATTGTATCGCATCACCATGACCAGCTCGAGGAATTTGGCATGGGCGAGGATATGCCTCCTAAGACATGGAACCCGGTTATACGTCAGGGTATGATTGCTGGATATATACACAAGGACATAGAGAGTTATGGATTGCTTAAGGTTACGGCTGCCGGCAAGCGATTTGTGAAGAATCCTACTGACTTTACATATGTGGAGGACACCGACTTTACCGAAACTAACGACGACGTAGAGGAGGAGCATGGAGCATCGGCACTGGATCCTACACTATATAGTATGCTGCAAGACCTTCGTAAAAAGACGGCTAAGAAGCTTAATCTACCAGGTTATGTCATCTTTCAAGACATATCACTCGAGCAGATGGCCACTCTATATCCGGTTTCTGTAGAAGAACTTCGCAACATTCAAGGCGTTGGCGTAGGCAAGGCTCGTAGATACGGCAAGGAGTTCTGCGCACTTATCAAGCGCTATTGCGACGATAACGAGATTGAACGTCCTGAGGAGATGTTTGTCAGAACCGTGGCTAAGGACTCGATGACTAAGGTTAAGATTATTGGTTACCTGGACCGTCGCATGCCGCTTGACGACATTGCATCGGCTCTGAACCTCGACTTCGACGACTTGCTGGACGAGATTGACGCTATTGTATACTCGGGCACTAAGGTAAACATCGACTATTTTCTTGAGGATGTAATGGACGAGGATCAGGTGGACGATATATACGAATACTTCCGCGAATCGGATACCGACAATATCGACGACGCTATGGACGAGCTTGGTGACTACGAAGAACGCGACATACGTCTCGTAAGAATTAAGTTCCTCTCGGAACAGGCCAACTAAGAGGTCTGTTGACAATATAGAAATACAATAAAAGCATTAAAGCCAATTACACATTATTATATTAGTGTAATTGGCTTTAATGCTTTTATGGGTTTGCCTTATAATGTCACGAAGCACAGATTGCCGAGGCAAACGAAATTATCATTTTATCAAATCGGGCATAATAAACACCGAATGAACCACCTGCTTCTCCTTTGGCGGAATCTGCATATAATTCTTGTAAAGGTCGGTTAGATAGGCATCCGGATTGGCAGGAGCAGCAAAGGGTTTCCCCTCAAAGTTGATGGTAGACAAGGGAAAGATGGAATCCTTGCGGTGCATTATTCCGTAGCCATTGTTTATAAGGATGTTTGACATATATGTGTCTTTGCCGCGAGTGGCAAATGCTATCTTCCAACGCAATTTGTACCACAGATATTTAGCACCAAAGAAGAAGAACTCGAAGAAGGCTCGCCACGAATACTGATGCGAGTGATGCAGTATGGAATAACACTTAGACATGCCCTTACCATACTTCTTGCAGAAACTCTTCGACACATTGGGATAGTCAATCATCGGGAATATATCAACAAACAAACCCTTTGAATAATCCTTCGAGAAATCCTCATTGCCCTCAACATAAAAGGAATTAAGGTCGCGTACCTTCATTATAGGCTCGCGTGTCTGCTCTGTTTCTGGTGTTTGCAGACGCAATCCCTCACGCAGTTCTCCAGGTGCAATCTCGGCAAAACGTCGTGCATCATCTAAAGGCATAGCAATATCTATGTCGTCATCCCATGGTATAAATCCCTTGTGACGCACAGCACCAAGAAGCGATCCACCGTCAAGCCAATACTTAATATTATGTTTACGGCAGATGCGGTCTATTTCTTCGAGTATTGTCAGTTGCTTAAGCTGAGCGCGACGCAACTGTTGTTGCTTGAATTGTTCAAGATAATTCATCTTTTTCTCTTGTCTTAAAATGTCGCCCTATCAATCCTTCTGTCTTCTTACATCTATAACCTGCCCCGTGCAATCGGATGCCAAGGTCTGAAGTGTTGCCTCTGCCACCCTCTCCGGCATAAGCAGCGAGTCGTCGGGTTCTATACCAAAGTTCTGCTGACGCATAGGAGTTTTTGTGCGCTCAGGGTTGATACAGTTAATCTTAATACCATCTCCATCCCACTCTTGCGCAACTGCCTGTACAAAGTTTACGATAGCCGCCTTGGTAGACGAGTATATGCTGTAGAACGCCCTACCCCTTGTATACGAGCTTGATGTAAAGAATATCAGCTTGCCCTCTGTTTGTTTCAGGTACGGATAGGCCTCAAGAGCCACGTTCACAGTGCCGAGATAATTGGTTTGTATCGCATTCTGTATTGTTTCGTAATCCATTGTGGCAAGCGGTTCCTTATTGAGCACACCAGCTGTGCACACAACATAGTCGATATGGCCTGCTGCCTCATGTGCATCGGTCATTGCCTTTGCCACACTGTCGCGTTGTGCCACATCCACCTTGTTCTCCGAACGCGAATACGAGAATACATTGGCTCCACTCTCGCGCAACATATCTACCACATATTTGCCTATGCCGTAGCTTCCGCCAAACACTACAGCAACCTTGTCGCGGAACACGTCTGACACATGTTCTGTATTCTCGGGCTCAGTGTTCTTGAGTTGAAACAGCTTGTCGAGCATATAGGTATCCTCGCGGTATGTAAGTTTCATATTGCTCTCCTCGCCACGCACAACAAACACAGGTTCATCGGTATACTTGCGCACAACACCGCAGTCGTCGGTAGTCTTGAATTCAGGATCTTTCAATGCACGCTCATAAGCATCGGCAATAACTTGGCGGTCGAAAGCCTGTGGAGTTTGACCGCGACGCAAGCGCGAACGATCTGGAATGGATGTTATACAGTCGTTGCCATCTACCTCGATAATAGTATCTGCCGACGGGATGGCTACATCAATGGCACGATGAGACGATAAGGCATCTATCACGTCATTTACTATACGCTGGCTTACAAGCGGGCGTACCGCGTCGTGGAAAATAAGGTTGACGTCCTGGTTGGCGTATGCCTGTATGGCAGAGAGCGACGAGTCGTAACGCTCTTTGCCACCTTTGAGTATCTTCTTTACCTTATGCCACTTGTTACGCAAGACAATATTCTCGAAGTCGCTTATAAGCATAGGGTTTGCCACAATAGCTATCTCGTCGATATGCTGATTGCGCTCGAACACGTCGACAGTGTGCTCTACCACCATTTTGCCTGCCACCTTAAAGAACTGTTTAGGTGTAGACATTCCGAGGCGTGAGCCTACGCCACCGGCAAGTATAACGGCTATATTTCTTTTCATACGTTCCTGTTGTTAAGTACTTATTTGCAAAGGTAAGAAAAATCCCGGCAAAACATCAAAAGTTATTGATGTTTTGTCGGGATATGTCATATTCAAACACTGCGCAAGTTATACTTGCGACATTACTTTTTGTGCCTATTGGCACGCTGCTCGCGGTATTTGGCCTTTTGCCTTGCCGATCCGCTGCCGTGGGCACCGGTGATGTATTGCTTCTTCTTTGCCTTTGTCTTCACTTTGCCGTCGCCTGTCTTCGCCGAAGAAGCACCGCCACGTCCCCATGAAATGCCATTGGCAATGATAGCGTCGATATCGTCGCCTTTGCTCATAGTTGTATATATTTAATTAATGGTGGAACAAACGTACACCTGTAAACGACATTGTTATGCCATACTTGTCGCATGTTTCGATAACATTGTCGTCACGCACCGAGCCGCCAGCCTGAGCTATGTACTCAACACCGCTCTTGTGTGCACGCTCAATATTGTCTCCGAACGGGAAGAAAGCGTCTGAACCAAGAGCCACACCACGGTTCTTGGCTATCCAAGCCTTCTTCTCCTCCATTGTCAATACCTCTGGCTTCTCCTTAAAGAATAGCTGCCATGTACCATCACGCAGAACATCGTCATGATCCTCAGATATATATACGTCGATAGTATTGTCGCGGTCGGCACGGCGTATACCGTCAACAAATGGAAGGTTCATTACCTTCGGGTGCTGACGCAACCACCATATATCGGCCTTATTGCCTGCAAGACGTGTACAGTGAATACGGCTCTGCTGTCCGGCACCAATACCAATTGCCTGACCGTCCTTAACGTAGCATACAGAGTTAGACTGTGTGTACTTAAGTGTGATAAGTGATATGATGAGGTCGCGAATAGCCTCGGGAGTGAAGTTCTTTGCCTTTGTAGGTATGTTCTCGAACAATGCAGGATCGTCGAGCTTAACCTCGTTGCGGCCCTGCTCAAATGTAACACCGAACACCTGCTTGTGCTCTATTGGAGCTGGTACATAGTTGGGGTCTATCTTTATCACATTGTATGTGCCCTTGCGCTTAGCCTTGAGTATCTCAATAGCCTCGGGTGTGAAGTCGGGAGCAATAACACCGTCGCTCACCTCACGCTTAATTAGTGTAGCAGTAGCTGCGTCGCAAGTGTCGCTCAATGCAACAAAGTCGCCATACGAGCTCATGCGGTCGGCACCGCGAGCACGGGCATATGCGCAAGCAATAGGTGATAGTTCTATCTTTACGTCGTCAACGAAGTAAATTTTCTTAAGGGTGTCGCTCAATGGCAAACCTACTGCAGCTCCTGCAGGAGATACATGCTTGAACGATGCAGCTGCTGGCAGACCAGTTGCAGCCTTAAGTTCCTTTACAAGTTGCCACGAGTTGAGAGCGTCGAGGAAGTTGATGTAGCCAGGACGACCGTTAAGTACTTCGATGGGGAGTTCGCCTTCTTCCATATAGATACGTGAAGGCTTCTGGTTCGGATTGCATCCGTACTTAAGTGCTAATTCTTTCATACAGTGATTATAAGAATGAAAAATATGTCTGCAAAATTACTATTTTTCCATTAAAAAGCCGTACATTTGCCCCGAAATATTACATTATCAGTAGGTTGTGAATTATGAATTACGCACTGAAGAAACTTTTTGATGCGGCTGAGCACAAACTTGAGCTCATTCCGCAGAAGATGATTGCCCTCGAAAAATTGTCTAAATACATCAAGGGCACAGAGAAACCTAAGCGTGAGATTCTTGATAAAATCTCGCTGCTTGTGGGATATCAAGATTGGGAAAAGTTTAAAGAAGCCCTGCACGGAGAAACTGACGGACAGGACAACTTTAAAGAATAGTATGAAATCATCCCAAATAAGATTGGGACAAGAGCCACTATCCCTCTGCTACTATCTGCCAAGATACTTGTCGGCAAGATATGTCGATAACGACTCCTTATATATGTCGCCAACGGGCAGATAAGTATCTGCATCCATAACGATACGGTTCTTGGTAACCTCCATCACCTTCTTCATATTGACAATATACGAGCGGTGAATACGCAAGAAATAGGCGGGCAAGCGTTCTTCAAGCTTCTTCATACTGAGAAGTACGACTAAAGACTTTTGTCCGTCAAGATGTATTTTTAGGTATTCTGCCATTCCTACAACGTATCTTATGTCATTGATATCGACCCTTACCACACGATGGTCGGTCTTAAAAAATATGGTGTCGTCCTCGTTCTCGGATTGTATAGGAGCGGTATGTGCAACCGATGGCATTACATTCTCAAGTTCGTAACGCTTCTTTACACGTTGGGCAGCACGGCGAAAATCGTCTAAACTAAATGGTTTAAGCAGATAGTCTACGGCATCTACCTTATATCCGTCTACCGCATACTCGGAGTAGGCTGTAGTGAACACAACTATAGGAGGTGCCTGAAGCGAGCGCACAAAGTCCAAGCCGTTGATATCGGGCATATTGATATCTACAAATAAGGCGTCTATCTGTTCTTTCTCCATTATCTCACGAGCCTCAATAGCACTAAGACATTGTGCTACAAGCTCAAGGAATGGTATCTTTGCTGTGTAGGCGGCGAGCTGCTGCAAAGCAAGAGGCTCGTCGTCGATAACGAGTGTTCTTATCATTTTAGATTCTGTTTTTGTTGGTTATTGTTTTGCATATCGGTTGACAGTTGTCTACCATTAGCTTGAGTGATGGGTGACGTTAGTGGCAAATCAAGACTTACCTCATACTCGCTCTCACGGTCTTCGATATTAAGTGTGTATGTATCGTGAAACAGAAGGTCGAGTCGACGGCGTACATTGACCAATCCCATACCACCTTCTTTTTTCTCTTTCACCATAAGCTGCTGCTTACTATTGCGGCATACAAACTTTAGACGGTCGTATTTCACATCTATCGTTATGTATACAAACGATTCGGTAAGATAGCTTATACCATGCTTAAAGGCGTTTTCCACGAACATGATGAGCAACAATGGAGGTATCATCTTATCGGGTAGATTGCTTGGTGCCGACAGACGAATGCTTACCTTATCTGTATATCGCAATCTCATGAGTTGCACATAATTGTTGAGAAATTGTACCTCGCGTGGCAATGGTATTAGCCTATTGCTTCCCTCGTACAGAATATACCGCATCATCTTTGAAAGCTCCACTATGGTAGTCTTGGCACGTTCGGGATCAATATCCACAAGAGCATGAATATTGTTGAGCGTATTCATAAAGAAGTGTGGATTGACCTGATACTTAAGATACTCCAGTTGGCGCTCCAAGTTGTGCTTGTCTATCTGCGCCATAAGCTTGGAGTCTTCTTGCGACTTGAAATATAGTTTAACGCCCAGATTCATACCAATAAGCAGTATTCCACCAAAGGCAGTTACAAGTTCGCCAGGTCCTAAGAAAGGGAAAGGATCGTAAGGTCGCAGATATGAAAATCGACGATGATAACGCTGATCTTTAGCAGGTTCTTTAGATGCATCATCAAACATCTCTTCAGGTTCATCCTCAGGCCTAAAGTCGGGTATATTGTCTCGATGCAACACCCTTTCGTGCCTGCTGTATCGTGGCAATCGGCAGTGATGATACTCGGGACGCATAAACCACAGCGTACCCATTGCCACGGCTACAACAGTAAAGCTAAGTACAACATATAATATGGTGCGTCGTTTTAGGATGAGCAAAGGGGCAAGCAGAAAGTTGTGTACGGCAAACATAACAAGCCATACAGTATAGAATTTCCATGCACTGAATATCTCGTACCACGAGAACTCTATATGTGGATTGGATGACATTCGCATATATAACCCCATCACTGGCGATATATATATCAATATCCACATCAGTGTATAAATGAAATGTTCCTTGCGGTAATTCATCTTTGTCGTTTTAGATGAAGCAAATGTACGCATATTATATATAGTATAGAAAAATATTCAACGAATAGAAAAGTTTGTTATATGAACTAATGCTTGGCTGTGCTCCATGCTGCAGGTGTTATGCCATAAGCTTTTTGGAAACACTTGGAAAAGTAACTCGAGTTTGAGAATCCTACCATGTACATCACCTCGGATACAGAGAACCTGCCCTCTCTTAATAATATGGCAGCCCGCTGCATACGTATCTGGCGTATAAACTCAACTGGTGTCTTGCCCGTCATCTGCTTAACTTTACGGTACAGCAACTTAGAACCAAGCCCTAAGGTTTCCTGCAAACGTGTAACATTGAAATCGGAATCGGCCACATGAGCCTCAACAGTTTCGGTTATCTTGGCAAGCAAACGTGCATCGGCACTGTCGATGTCGGGTGTTTGTGTTGCAACTGTTGTATCCGATACAAATGCATTGTGTGCCGTTGATGTCTGCACCGTGGCAAATGCAATATTAACTATAGTACCGTTATCATCGCTTTCTACCATAGCATGTCCACTGTTATGCTCGGCATACTCGTGTATTATGGCAAGGGTGTTGCCACCTGCTTGCTGCTTAGAACCTGTTACATGGAAGTAGCGGTTGAATACAAACGGCATGTCGGCCTTAGCTATAATCATACCAGGTATGCATATACCTATCGATGTTTTGCCTTCGGCTGAGCTTACGTTAACATATATTGGCATATCGGCATTATGGTTGTCGGCGGCAAAGACTATCAGTTCGTCTAACACAGATTGCATACCAACCACATCAACACATACAAATGCCGTTGGCGCATCAGTGTGATATTCTATGTCAAGTGACTTGCCATATCTTTGTCGGGCATCATCTACTGCACGCCTACAGAAATCGGCTATGTCTACTGTTATCATTGCAGGCTTGTCGTTATTAGAAATGGTCTGTACATCGAGAGCCTTATACACCAACGAGTTCATATCGACAACATTACGGCGCATCTTTTCAAGATGGCGCACATTATTGGTGTCGTTCTCATCGTGCAGCATACCTAATATAGAGCCGAACAATGAGCCAAGTGGCTGCTTTAGTTGTCTGGACAGATTGTCGAAGAAAGCCGAACGAGCCGCCGATTCTTGCATAACTTGCTGCTTAGCTTCGCGTTCCTCACGTAGACGTCGACGTATCATATAGAAGTTTACCGCCCATGCTACCAGTGCCATACCTATAATCAGATACAGCAACTTTGCCCATAACGATAGATACCACGGTGGAAGAATCGTTACATGCAATTGATAAACCATACCTTCGGCCTTGCCTAATCCATCTACCTCGCGCACCTCAAGTGTGTACTTGCCCGAAGGCAACGCGCTATAGTTAATCTCCTGTCGCTCACCGTGCATATACTGCCATTGATGGTCAACACCATCAAGTCGGTAAGCATACATACGCGGTTGTTTACCAGACATGGGAAGGTCGGACAACATGAACGATAGATTGTTCTGTCGAGCCGTAAGTGTTATTTCAGACAGATAAGTAGGCGCTCCATATTCTGATATATATGGCTCGCCATCAACCATCAGAGCCGACAAAAGAAATTGCGGACGCTTGGTCTTTGGTTTTAGATTATGAATGTTTTCTGTAGGAACAGCAACTATAGCATCGTTGCCTCCAAGCAACACATGACGTGAAGTGCGGTCGTACCATACTGCAAGCGGCCGGAATCCAGGAATAGAGAAGCATGTAGACGTGCCTTTCGGATTAAGTATACAGCAGTCTTGCCCCATAAATATCCATATATTGCCTTCTACCTCGCACAGCATGGCACCATCTGTATAGCCCTCAATGCGGAAACTCTCTGTGTTGCCGTTGGATCCAAAACGCCTTATCTCACCTTGCATTGCAACCCACACATTGCCATTATTATCGGTGCATATGTTGTTTATGTTTTTATCTTTGCCAACAATATGCTCCACATGCAATGTGTTAATATTGATACGGTCTAATCCGCTGTCGTACATTCGTGCCCACACATATCCATGTCCATCGGCCACAAGCTGCCACACATGTATGCCTTGAAGTTCCTTCAGAAAGTGGCGGTCGGCAATTATTGTTGGATTTGTTGCCGTCAATAGTTTATGCTTGTCTATAACAAATACGCCACCCATATACGAGCTTATCCAGTATCGTCCCTTTCCGTCGTCCACAATATCATAAGCCCATGCCGTGTTATAACGGTTAGAATGGTCGGTAACGACAATGTTTCGCATCTGTCGTGTAACAGGATTGTATATGTTAAGTCCATGATCGGTACATATTATCACCGTACCGTTGCTGTCAGAATATACACGTCTAACACGGTTGTGCGACATATAATGTGTAGGCGAGTTCTGACGATACCACGTTACATCGCCCTTATTGTCGGGCATAAAACCTTTTGTGGCATTATAGCTTATAAGTCCATTTGTTCCGCCAAGCCACAAACGTCCGTCTGTGCTTCTGTATATAAGGTGAAGACAGTTACCATCGCCCGTTTGGGTTATGTTGCTAAGGGGAATATAATTGAAGAACTTATGTCGTTTGATGTCTGATACACCCTGATCGGTTCCAGCCCATATGTTACCCCAACAATCAGTAAACACTGCCCATACTATGTTGTTGGCAATAGAACGTTGCGAGCGCGAGTCGTGTAAGGCATGCGATATTGTGCCGTTAAGCTTGTTGTATGTATATAGTCCGTTATCAGTACCGGCATAAATCAGGTTGCCATAAGCAGATAGCGACTTAACCGAATTGCCCGATAATGCTGGTATTGCCTCGAGATGCTTTCCATCATATTTGTATAGCGCACCCTCGGTTCCTATCCAGGCGGCATTGCCATCACTAAGAAGAGCGTTGACAAGTGGTTGCATTCCATTGCCTATGCGTATAGACAATGCTGCCTTGCCGTGGCGAAATAGTGTTAACCCTGATATTGTACCAACAAACAAACCATTTTTTGTGGCAAGCAACGAGTATACATTATGCAATGCCTTGCTCTCTATGCGTATATCACCCATCTGCATATTGCAGCTAAACAGACCTTGAGCTCCGCCAAACCACAATCGACCATCATAATACGTCACGGCACGAATATCGCCTTTTGCCTTCTCAGGTTGCGCTTCATAGCGTCCGTTTCTTATATTGTATACAATAAGTCCACGCTCTGTAGCCATATACAGTTTATTGTGCTGCATATGTATTGAATGAATGCGTGTGTTGACAGCCGAGCCATCTGTAGCGATGTTATGTGGTATGGTGCGGTAGCCATCATATGAGTAGAGTCCGTTGTCGCTGCCAAACCACAATATACCTTGTTCGTCTTGCGCAATGGAACATACAGAAGAGGCGTCGGCAATGCTGACATTGTCGAACTCCTGGGCTGTAACATTAGATGACAACAGCAGTGCTAAAAGCGCTACAACTGCTATATATAGATATCTCATTCTTAGTTTTATAGGTTATGTATATGCAAATATATCTTTTTTTTCTCATACTTCACACTATTATTTCAACTTTTTGCTATTAATAATTATGTATATGTAAAAAAATAACTAACTTTGCATAAAGTACTTTTTTGAATATATGCACAAAGCAGGATTTGTAAACATAGTTGGCAATCCTAATGTAGGCAAGTCGACACTGATGAATCAGCTTGTTGGCGAGCGTATAAGTATTGCCACATTTAAGGCGCAAACAACGCGCCATCGTATCATGGGTATTGTCAACGAAGACGATGCCCAGATAGTATTCTCAGATACACCTGGTGTGTTGAAACCAAACTACAAGCTTCAGGAATCAATGCTCGCTTTCTCGGAATCTGCACTTCAAGATGCCGATGTACTGCTATATGTTACTGATGTAGTGGAGAACCCAGAGAAGAATATGGACTTCCTTGATAAGGTTAAGAAGATGACCATACCTGTGCTCTTGCTCATTAACAAGATAGACCAAAGCGACCAGAAGACTCTTGGCGATACTGTAGAGAAGTGGCATACGCTATTACCAAATGCCGAGATTCTACCAATATCTGCAAAGAACAAGTTTGGTGTCGACATGCTTATGCGACGTATCAAGGAGTTGTTACCCGACTCTCCCCCATTCTTCGACAAAGATCAGCTGACAGATAAGCCTGCCCGCTTCTTTGTATCGGAGATTATACGTGAGAAGATTCTACTCTACTATGATAAGGAGATTCCTTATTCGGTTGAGGTTAAGGTGGAGTCGTTTAAGGAGACCGACCGCAACATCGACATCCATGCTGTTATCTATGTAGAGCGCGACTCGCAAAAGGGTATCATCATCGGACATCAGGGCGTAGCTTTGAAGAAGATGTCGACAGAGGCACGCAAGTCGCTTGAGAAATTCTTCGGCAAGAGTGTGTATCTACACACATTTGTGAAGGTCGACAAGGATTGGCGCAGCTCGCAGAGAGAGTTGGACAACTTTGGGTATAACCCGGAGTAGAATTTTGAGTTTTGAATTATCGGCTGCACCGATTTTGAGTTGTTCTGTTTTGAATTGTCAATTCTCAACTCATAACTTTTAATTCATAATTCATAAATTCAAGATGTGCGTATCGCACAAATCACAATTCAAAACTCAAAAATGCAGCTACGCTGCTTTCCCCTGAATAGAAAAGAGGGGATACTCTTGCCAGAGAGGTAAGGGCCGGAGTTGGTCAGCTTCGGAAAATATATTAACAAGGATGCAGAGACCACATCCAATCCCGACCGTTGATGGGAGGGAACAAATGACTTATTTAAACAAAACATGGCAAATTTAGTAGCAATAGTGGGACGTCCTAATGTGGGAAAGTCTACACTGTTCAACCGTCTAACCAAGACACGTCAAGCTATCGTAAGCGATACAGCTGGTACTACACGCGATCGTCAGTATGGTAAATGCGAATGGAACGGACGTGAATTCTCTGTTGTAGACACTGGTGGATGGGTAGTAAAGAGCGATGACATCTTTGAGGATGCCATACGCAAGCAGGTTATCGTGGCTACAGAAGAGGCTGACCTCGTGCTCTTCCTCGTTGATGTTCAGACCGGTCTTACAGACTGGGATGAAGATGTAGCACAGATTCTGCGACGCACTAAGCTTCCTGTTATCCTCGTGGCTAACAAGACCGACAACAACGACCAAATTTACGATGCTGCCGAGTTTTATTCATTGGGCCTTGGCGAACCACAATGTATATCATCGGCAACTGGTAGCGGCACTGGCGACTTATTAGACCTTGTGCTCTCAAAGCTTAAGGCTGACGTTAAGGACGAAGTTGAGGACGGTATTCCACGTTTCGCCGTGGTAGGTAGACCTAACGCTGGCAAGAGTTCTATTATCAATGCCTTTATTGGCGAAGACCGCAATATCGTGACAGAGATAGCAGGTACAACACGCGATTCTATCTATACACGCTTCGACAAGTTCGGTTTCGACTTCTATCTTGTAGATACTGCTGGTATCCGACGCAAGAACAAGGTATCTGAAGATTTGGAGTTCTATTCGGTCATGCGCTCTATCCGCGCCATCGAGAATTCGGATGTATGTATCCTTATGATTGATGCTACACGAGGAATAGAGGCTCAAGATATGAACATATTCCAGCTTATACAGCGCAACAACAAGTCGCTTGTTGTGGTTGTAAACAAGTGGGATCTTGTTGAGAATAAGGACCAGGCTGTCATCAAGACATTCGAAAACGCTATACGTCAGCGTATGGCTCCATTCGTTGACTTCCCTATAATCTTTGCGTCTGCCCTTACCAAGCAACGTATATTTAAGGTGCTCGAGACTGCCAAGCAAGTTTACCTCAACCGCAAAGCACATGTAGGCACATCTAAGCTCAACGAAGTTATGCTTCCTTTGATTGAGGCTTATCCGCCACCATCAACCAAGGGCAAGTACATCAAGATTAAGTACTGCACACAGTTGCCTAACACACAGATTCCTTCGTTTGTGTTCTATGCCAACTTGCCACAGTATATAAAGGAGCCTTATCGCCGTTTCCTCGAAAACAAGATTCGCGACAACTGGTCAATGCACGGATGTCCTATCAATGTATTTATACGACAAAAGTAAAACATATATAATAAGGAGGCTATGGCATTGCAGCCATAGCCTCCTACGTTTTATATAAATAAAAAAAGGAAATGCGAAACTCTTTTTTCTTTCTTCTAACTCTCTTCATCCTGTCTTTTGCCTCATGCAGCAAACCTATTGAGCCAAAACCAGAAGAGATAGCCGGACGCGCAGCCAAAGCCTATTACGACTACCTTATACAAGGTAAGTATGATGCCTACGTAGATGCTTTCTACCGACCAGACAGCATACCAGCCAGCTATCGCGAACAACTAATTGTTAGTGCCAAGCAGTATGTATGGCAGATGAAAACCGACCATGAGGGGCTTATGTCTGTAGATATAGCCGGAGCTAAGACCGATACTGCACGCCATATAGGCAGTGCCTTCCTTGTACTAAGTTTCAAGGATAAAACCAAGGAAGAAATTGTTGTACCATTGGTACTTAATAAGGGCAATTGGATGATGCGATAGTATCATCCGATTGCCCTTTCTTTATATATTACAAATAACCTTAAACGTTCTTTACTTCCTCTGGCAATATCGGCATTGCTCCATTCTGTGTGCAAACATATGCACTTACATGTACGGCACGCTTATGTGCATCTGTCACCGGCATACCAGCAAGTATAGAGGCACAGAATGTACCTGTGAACGAGTCACCTGCACCAACAGTATCAGCAACCTCTACCTTAGGAGTTGGCTGGAATGACATAGAGCCTGGTGTAAATACATAGCTGCCGTTCACTCCGCAAGTCAATACAAGCATATCAAGGTTGTACTTGCCAAGGATAAGCCAACACTTGTTCTCGATATCCAAACCTGGATAACCGAACATACGACCGATAAGTACCAATTCCTCGTCGTTGATCTTAAGCACATTGCAGCGCTTCATGCTCTCGCATATTACCTCCTTGGTGTAGAAGTTCTGACGAAGGTTGATGTCGAAAATCTTCATACAGTCCTTAGGAGTTGAATCAAGGAACTTGTATATCGAGTCACGGCTCACTACGTTGCGCTGAGCCAATGAGCCCCAGCATACAGCACGTGTGTTCTCTGCTATGCCCTTTACCTCATCATTAAATGGAATATTATCCCAAGCCACATTCTCCTTGATGTCGTATGTCGGTATACCCTCATCGTCAAGCGTTACCTGGACAGTACCTGTTGGATAAGGTACACGTGGCATACAATACTGTAGCTTTTTCTCTTCAAGCTGCTCTATGGTCTCATCAGCAAGTTTATCCTCACCAAGTGCACTAACGGCGATAGAGTTCAATCCGAACTGTCCTGCATGGAATGCAAAGTTTGCAGGAGCGCCACCTAATTTCTTTCCCTCAGGAAGCACATCCCAGAGTGCCTCACCAAGTCCTACTACATATTTAGTATTCATTATATTAGTTGTTTTTATTGATTAACTTTCGTATTACTGTTTAACTTTCGTCGGATTACTGTTTAACTTTCGGAATATAAGAGAGCAGATACACAACACCCACTGCCATTACCACGGCAGCCCATATCTGCGGATACTGTGAGCCAGCTTCTTTGGCAGCATCACTTGCAAAGCCCATGAAGAGCGGGAACACTGTGCCACCGAACAAGCCCATGATCATAAGACCAGACACCTCGTTCTTCTTCTCGGGAGCGGAAAGCATAGCCTGAGAGAACACGATAGAGAACACATTTGAGTTGCCGTAGCCTACAAGAGCGATAGCTGCCCAAAGTTCCCACTTCTCTGTGCCGAACACGAAACCTACCATAGAGAGTGCCATCATAAGCACAATGATAGTGAAGAATGTGCGGATATTGAGCTTGCGCATGAGGATAGAACCAGTGAAGCAACCGAGTGTACGGAAAGCAAAGTAAAGAGATGTGGCATACTCAAACTGGCTTAGTGTGTCGCCAGCACCACCAAGACGCTCAAAGAGAATCTTCGGAGCAACAGCGTTGGTGCCTACATCAATGCCCACATGACACATGATGCCAATGAAGGAGAGGAGGATGATTGGTGAGCCAAGCATCTTAAGGCAATCAACGAAGCCAGAAGCCTTGCCCTCGATAGGTTCTTCCTCTATGCGGGTCATGCAGAGCCACAATGTAGCCACCATGCCTATGATGAAGAACAAGAGGAAAAGGATGCGCCAACTGAGTCCTAAGATAGGAGCTGCTGTTGTGGCTCCCCATGCTGCGATAAGCGGAGCAATAAACGAGGCGATGGCCTTGACAAACTGTCCAAAGGTAAGCGTTGAAGCCAAGTGACCCTTAACGAGCATTGTCACCAATGGATTGATTGATGTCTGCATAATGGCATTGCCTATGCCAAGGAGCGAGAACGAGATGTACATCAGCCAGAGCTGGCTTTCTTTGGTAGGCATGAAGCTATCGAAGAGTGGCAGGAACACTGCCAAAGTTGTAACGATGATAGACAGCAGCACAGTCTTCTTGCGTCCGATTTTATTCATCAGCATGCCTGTAGGCACAGAGAAGATAAGAAACCAGAAGAATACAAGCGACGGGAAGAAATTGGCAGCGGAATCAGAGAGTCCGAAGTCTTCCTGCATGTTATTTGATACTGCGCCGACAAGGTCGACAAATCCCATAGTGAAGAATGCTATCATCACCGGGATGAGCGTAAGTTTGCTTGAGTTTGAGTTGCTCATTTGTGTATGAAACTTTTTAGTTATTAGTTCATTTATTTAATTTATATTTCTCTGCTGCAAAGTTATCACTTGTGCAGCAGAGATGCTATAAAATTTGTTACATCCGATTGCAAAAAATGTATCATACAACATTTCTGCAACTATTGTAACATTACTTCAAATTATACACCGCATATTTGCCCTTACCCTTGATGACTACCTTGTTGTAAGGCTTGGTGGGGAATACGAGATTGGTCATTGCCATGCGGCCCTCGGCATCGAACGCCTCAATGCTGCTCTTGTCGATAAAGAGTCGCAGGTGAGTCATCTTGCCATGTACGGGAGCTGTTGTGACGGCAGCGAAGTCGTCGCTGAAGTCCTTGAGTCCGCTCTTGGTGCGGTCCATTGTGAATGTGCGAATCTTGTCGTCGTAGGTCATAACCACCTGCTCGCCCTTGTCATTGTGGAGTGTGATGGTGGCACTACCCTTGAGCGTAACAACTACTTCGCACGATTCGCTCAGAGTCTTAGTAGACTTCTTCGGACGTGCAGCTGTAAGCTCAGGCGATGGAGTTACACCGCAATATGTATTGCCTTCGTATTCGTAGAGGTCAAGGTCGCGCGGAATTGAGTTGCCCGAGCGATACTGCTTGGTTGGTACCTGATTGGCATACTGCCAGTTGCTCATCCATGCTATTGCCACGCGACGTCCGTTGGGAGCGTTGTCGAAGGTTACGGTGGCGTAGTGGTCTTTGCCGTAGTCCATCCATCGTGTCACCTCGGGTGCTGTCTCGCATGTGAATTTCTTGCCGTCAAAGTCGCCAACAAAGTATTGTGTGGCAGATCCGCCAAACGGACCTCCAGGATTGATGTTGCAGATAAGCATCCACTTATACTTGTCGGTACCGCGTACACGCATCTTCATAAGGTCGGGACATTCCCATACACCGCCATGATTGCCATACTCAGCACCAAACTGACTCTCGAGAGTCCATTCCTTAAGGTCGGCTGATGAATAGATGTTCATATGCTGTCCTTCTGCAAGAATCATATTCCACTTCTTTATATCCTCATTCCAGAACATGTGAGGGTCGCGGAAGTCGGGTGTGTTGCTCGTAATCACAGGGTTGCCAGCATATTTTGTAAAAGTCTTTCCATTGTCGGTGCTGTAAGCAAGGCTCTGTGTCTGGTTCTCGCCTGCCGATGTATACATAGCCACAACAGAACCATTGCCAAATCCGGCAGTATTGTTATGGTCTACTACAGCCGAACCAGAGAATATTGTACCCCAAGCATCAGGTTCAACAGCCTTGCCCTCAAACTTCCAGTGCATAAGGTCGGTAGATGTGGAATGTCCCCATGTCATGTTCTCCCATTGCGAGCCATAGGGATTAAACTGGTAGTAAAGATGCCATACACCATCCTTATAGAACATACCGTTAGGATCGTTCATCCATCCATAAGCTGGAGTGTGATGATAAACGGGACGATACTGCTCTGTATTTGTCATGTCGTATGAGTCGGCATACTTCATGTTCTTCCAGCATGTAAAGCTCGAAACACCACCATCGTTACGATAGGTGCCATTGACATGAATGTCGAGAGAGATGTTCTTGCTGTTCTTGTACTCGCTGATGTAGAGCGGCACATAATAGTCGATGTGGTTGGAAGCGAGACGGATGTTGAATGCCTTCACCTGACTGTTGCCGTCAATCACCTTGACATTGCACATCTCTGCCTTCTCTTGCACCGGCAGAAGAAGCACTTTCTGTGAGTTGTCTACACGGTAGATGCAGTGGTTGTTGCTAAGGAAATTAGCCTGTTGTGCCGAGGCAGCCATTGCAAGCCCCAATACAAACGATGTTGCCGCTGTACGGCTGAATAAATTCTTTTTCATATTTTTATATAGGTTTTTAGAATTATCCAAAAATAGCGTGAGCTGTAGATAGTTGATTTCTGCTGCAAAGGTACGTTTTATATCATAATGTGAATGTTATTTATGTTTCCTAAACTTACAAGAATTACGTAATGAAACAATACTTAAACGAATAGTCATTATTTTTTAACTACAGGATATAAGATTTTTCTGTAACTTTGCCATTGAAAACATATAAAACCTAACATTTACATATGAAAACCAAAACTTACAACACATTATTTATAATGTTGGCAGTGCTTATACTCGCCACTGGTTGCACCAGCAACTATAAATATAAGATAGGTGTATCGCAATGTGTGGGTGGACGCTGGCGCGAGAAAGCCAACATTGAGATGCTTTCTGCACAACATCTATACGACACCGACGTAAAGGTGATTATAAAAGATGCCGACAACAGCAACGAACGCCAATGTCTTCAGATAGACAGCCTCATCGACGAGGGTGTCGACCTGCTTGTGGTTTCACCTAACGACTATCATGCTCTGAATGGCAGTCTGCAACGCACTCGCGACAAGAATATCCCTATTGTTTTCTTCGACCGCACTACAGCCTTAAAAGATTATACCGCTTATATTGGTGGCGACAACATTGAGGCAGGACGAAAAATGGCTGAATATGCTGTGACATTATGCCATGATAGTATAAATATAAAAGGGCGCAAGCCTGTGGTGCTGGAGATAACAGGACCACTCGAAATATCACCAGACATAGACCGTAACAAGGGCTTTGCCAACTATATAAACCGTCACACCGACATTGACTACAAACAATGCAAGAGCCAGTGGACCTATGACGACACTCGCCTCATTATGACAAAATGGCTGAAAACTGGCAATACTGCCGACATCGTGTTTTGCCACAGCGACCTTGTAGCTATTGCTGCCTACGACGCAGCAAAGAGCATGGGCAAGGAAAAGGACATGTTCTTTCTCGGAATAGACGCTTTACCAGGTAATGGCGAAGGCATAGAGGCTGTAATGCTACGAAGACTCACAGCTTCATACATCTACCCTACTCATGGCGAGGAAGTTATAGCTCTTGCCTTGCGTATACTTGAGGGAAAACCATTTGAACGTGTGAACAACATGAAGAGTTTTGTTGTAACGCCACAAAATGTTGCAGACATATCAATGAGCAGCAACTCGTTGATGAAACAGAACCAATACCTTGCCACTATACAATCGAAACTCGAGACTTATCTTGGCTTTTATCATATCCAGCGCTCACTGCTCATCGTAGCTTTCCTCGTAATCCTGCTATTGGCAGTAGCTGTTGCAACCACATGGCGTGCCGTAAAGGTCACACGTCGTGCCAACCGTCGTATGCATGAATTGAATGACGAACAGACACGTTTCTTTACAAACGCATCACACCAGTTGCGCACTCCACTTACACTTATAGCCGGTCCCATAAACCAACTCGCCGAAGGTAAAGGAGACTCGCAACAACTCATCGATATTATTCAACGCAATGTGGAACAGCTGCTAAGACTTATAAGTGACGTACTTTTGTTCCGTCGCGAGAACAACGCTACAGTTGATGACACTACGGCAACTACTAATGAGCAACTAATGGCAAGCCGCAAGTCAGTACAAGACTGTCGTCATGACATTCTTGTAAATGACAATACGGATGAACTCGCTACAGTGCTTATCGTGGATGACAATGCCGACATGCGTGCCTATCTGCGCACTCTACTGCTCGACCGCTACTATGTGATAGAGGCAGCCGACGGACAGAGCGGACTTAAACTTGCCGTAGAGAGTGTGCCCGACATAGTTGTTTCGGACGTGATGATGCCAGTAATGGACGGACTGGCATTTTGTACACGCCTTAAGCAGCATGAGGCAACAAGCCACATTCCAGTGCTTCTGCTTACTGCACGCAGCAGCGAGCAACAACACATCGAAGGATTGCAGACTGGTACCGACATGTATATGACCAAACCTTTCAGTGCAGACCTGCTTCTTGCCAACATAGCCTCGTTACTTGCCAATCGCCAGAAGCTACGTCAACTGTTCAAGGCTCAAAATGCCTCATCGGAGTTACCGACAATTCAACATTCAACACTCAACACTCAACACTCTCCTTCGCCCGACCGCCGATTCCTTGACACCTTCCTCAAGGCTATGGATAAGCACATGAGCAACACCAACCTCAAGATAGAGGTTATAGGCGACGAAATAGGACTCTCACGCGTTCAGCTCTACCGCAAGGTTAAAGCCCTCACGGGCATGACACCAATAGAGATACTGCGCGAAACAAGACTAAAACGAGCCATGCAACTGCTAAAGACAACCGATAAGACTGTATCTGAAATAGCCAACGAAGTGGGATTTGCCACTCCAGGCTACTTCTCGTCGTGCTTCAAAAAGCAGTACGACAAGTATCCAACGGATGTAAGAGAGGAAATGAAGGTTTAATTTACATAATTAAATAAAATAATTGGCACAACATAACAAAAAGACTCAACTTTTTTGACTATACAGTCAACGATTGTTGCATGTAACATGAGTGATATTTTGTGAACGATTCATGAAATATCACTCTTATTTTGTTCTCTAACTTTGCAAGCGTAAACAAGACGCAGCCTCAACAACGCAGTTCTTGTTAAGCTAAAAACCTTTATTAGGTATAATACAGAGAACAAATAAAAACTTAAACCAAAACATAAAACGTATATCTTATGAAAAAAGCAAAAGTAGCTTTAGTAAGTATGCTCATGCTCGCAGGTTCTGGCGCATACGCACAGACCAACGGTATCGGCGGAACGGTGACTGACAACTTTGGTGACCCAATCATTGGTGCATCAATTAAGGTCAAAGGTTCTACCAACATGGGTACAGTGACTGATATCGACGGCAACTTCAAACTCAACGTGAAGCCCGGCGAAACCCTTATCGTTTCTTATATAGGATGTAAAGACCAGGAAGTCAAAGCAGGCGAGAACCTTAAGATTGTGCTTCAAGACAACTCTGAGGTGCTTAGCGAGGTTGTGGTAACCGGTTATCAGGTGCAGCGCAAGGCCGACTTGACTGGTGCTGTGTCTGTAATGAACATGAAAGAGCCTGTGTCACAATCAGACCCAAACATGCTCAACTCCATGCAGGGAAAGCTTGCCGGTGTGCAGGTTGTTACAGATGCCACACCAGGTGGTGACGGTGCTTCTATACGTGTTCGCGGTATGAGTTCTATTAATGGTACAGCTCCGTTGCTCGTTGTTGACGGTGTTGCCACTTCTGAGAACATGAGCTCTATCAACCCTGCCGACATTGAGTCAATCCAGGTTCTTAAGGATGCGTCTTCAGCTTCCATCTATGGTTCACGTGCTGCCAACGGTGTTATCATTATAACCACTAAGCGTGGCAAAGGCGAGAAACTTTCGGTGAACGTAAACTACGCTACCAGCTATCAGACAGTAGCCAAGACCTACGACATGCTAAGCACACAGCAGTGGGGCGAGGCTTATTGGACAGCAGCCAAAAATGCTGGCATGAATCCATCACATCCTTTCTATGGCAATGGTGACCAGCCACAGATGGTTAGCGGACTTCCCAACACCGATTGGCAGGATGCCGTTTACCGTTCGGCATGGACCCACAACCTTTCTGCAAGCGTATCTAACAGCGGCAAGAAAGGCTCAATGCTCCTCTCTGGCAACTATATCAATCAGGACGGTCTTGTAGACTATACTTTCTACCGTCGCTACTCAGCACGCCTCAACTCTACATACAATATTTCGGATTATGTAAGCGTTGGTGAGAATCTGATGGTATCGAAGTGGTTCAATCGCGGATGCTCTTCATCCGACGATAAGGGTATTCCATTCACAGCTATGCGCCAGCACCCAGGCTTGACTATAAGAAATCAGGATGGAAAATTCACTAATCCTATGGATGTACTCAGCTCAGACATCGCCAATCCAGTTCAGGCTCTATACAACGGACGTGATGACAACAACGAGAGCCTTCGCATCTTCGGCAATGCCTACTTAGAGATTAAGCCTATTAAGGGTCTTAACTTGAAGTCAAATTTTGGCTACGACCACACGCAATATCTCAACAAGGTACTTACACGCAAGGTACAGCCTGCTGACGTAACATCCATGAGCCGCGCTTATGGTCATGGCGAAACATGGACATGGACCAATACCGCCAACTATATCTTCTACATAGCAAAGAACCATCACTTCAATGTGCTCGCTGGTACTGAGGCTATCAAATACAACTTCCAAGATATTTCAGCATGGCGTAACCAGTATGCTTTCGAAGACAGCAACTATATGCAGATTGGCTCAGGCGAAGGTACTCAAACCAACGGTGGTGGCACACAGGAGTGGGCACTCTTCTCTCTTTTCGGAAAGTTTGACTACAACTACGCCGATCGCTACCTCTTCTCGGCAACAATTCGTCGCGATGCCACATCAAAGCTTGCTAACGACCAGAACTCTGGCGTATTCCCTGCATTCTCCGCTGCATGGCGTTTGTCAGAAGAGAAATTCTGGAAGAAGAACAATATTTTGAGCGACTTAAAACTACGTGCAGCTTGGGGTCAGAACGGTGCTTCGCAGATGCTCAGCAACTATGCTTCTTACTCTACATACATCTATGATATCGGCAATGGTTCTTACGACCTCAATGGCTCTAACAAGAACACTGTAACTGGTATCAAGGTTGGTTCAACCGGCAACCGCGACCTGAAGTGGGAGACAACCACACAGACCAACGTAGGTTTCGACGCATATCTGTTCAACAACGCTCTGAGCGTCACCTTCGACTACTATTGGAAGAAGACTAAGGACATGCTCACAACACCTCCTACACTTGCAGTAGCTGGCGAGAACGCAGCCAAGTGGATGAACACTGGCGATATGTCAAACACTGGATGGGAGTTCACACTCAACTACTACTCACCGCAATATGGCGACTGGTCGTGGAACGGCAACCTCAATGTAGCTCAATACAAGAATAAGGTAGAGAAGCTCAACGACTTCACCAAGACTATCGGTGGCGACGTACGCATTATGGAAGGCCAGCCTATGGGTGTATACTACGGCTATGTAGTTGACGGCATCTTCCAAAATGAGACAGAGGTAGCCAATCATGCCACACAGCAGGGCAAGGACGTTGGTCGTCTTAAGTATCGCGACCTTGACGGCAATGGCGTCATCAACGAAGCAGACCAGTGCGTTATTGGTGACCCGAACCCAGACTTCTCTCTCGGCTTGAACCTCAGCGTGACATGGAAGCGACTCACATTGAGCACATTCCTCACCGGAGAATTTGGTTTCGACATCTACAATGGCACTAAGCGTCAGCTCGACTTCATGTCATATGGTGGTGCATCAACCAACCGCGGCACAGAGATACTTAACGCATGGAGCCCCAACAACACTTCTGCCTCAATACCAGCACTTACTCTCGCCGACAACAACAACGAGACACGTATGTCAACATACTTCGTAGAGGATGGCTCTTACATAAAGATGAAGTTCATCAAGCTGTCATACGACTTCCCGACAAACTGGCTCAAGTGCATAGGTGCTTCTGCTCTCAATGTATACGGACAGGTAGAGAACGTGTTCACAATAACCAACTACTCAGGTCTTGATCCTGAATTGCCACTTGGTGCATACGGTGCACGCTACGATGCAGGTCCTTACCCACGTTCACGCACATTCACTGTAGGTGTTAACCTGACATTCTAAACAGAGAATATAGAGAACAGTAAAAAAGAGTAATACATATATAATACATACAAAGATGAAGACTTATTTCAATTTCAAATATATGGCCATAGCCACAGTCTTTGCTACATCGTCACTCACACTGACATCATGCAACGACTTCCTCGACCTTAAGCCTACTGGCACATTCACCGAGGAGCAGATTGACGACAACTCTATCGAGGGTCTTATGGCTTCAGCATACGCAGGACTCGAAGCCCATTTCTTCGGAAACAACGAGGCTTTTGACGGTCCTATCACCAACTGGGTGTTCGACGTTCGCTCTGACGATGCTCTCAAAGGTGGCGACGGCATCACAATGGAGCAGTATATCCACCAGCTCGAAGTTTCCAACATCACAAGCGACAACCCTGTTGCCATCAACAAGTGGCGTAACGATTTCTATGCTATCTCACGTGTTCACAAGGCTATGAACGCCATTGCGAACAGCAAGATTGACAACAAGGAGTCGTATCTCGGTGAGTTGAAGTTGCTGCGCTCATACTTCTACTTCGACCTTATCCGCATCTTCAAGCAGATACCTTACTTCACAGAGAACGAAGACCCCAACGGAAAGCGTGTTGACGAGTTTTCTCGCGAGCAGATCTTCGACTTCATCAAGAAGGATCTCGCCGAAGCCTACAACGCTCTGCCCGAATCGCAGGTTCAGGCCGGCCGCTTCAACAAGTATGTTGCCGCCGCTCTCTTGGCTAAGGTCAACGCCTTCACATCCAACTGGGCAGATGTAGAGAAGTATGCCGACATTGTCATCAAGTCCCACAAGTACGACTTCTACGACAACTACGGCGACATGTCGAAGATTGAGTTCAACAACAAGAAGGAGTCTATCATGGCTGTGCAGTTCTCAACAGCCAACAACAACGCCCATATCAACTGGTCGAACCTACTCAACACTACACGTTCGGAAGGTGGTATCTTCGGCAATGGCGACGACTTCTTCCTTGCCAGCCAGGATCTTGTAAATGCATTCGCTACCGACGAGAACGGTCTGCCTTATCTCGATGGTTCTGAGCACTACGTAAAGACAAATGTTGACGGTGTAGGCAACTACGAGGGTAATGTCGACCCACGTCTCGACTTCACTGTAGGTCGTCTCGGAATGCCTTTCCGCGGACATACATACAACCTCAACTGGTGTCGCGACTACGACCTCTATGGTGAATACTCAGGCAAGAAGGGACTTATCGACCCGTCATCACCTGATATGGTCCAGGGCTTCCCTTGGGGTGCATCAGGCTTGAACTATTGTATCATACGCTACTCTGACATTGTCCTCCTCAAAGCAGAGGCTCTTATCGAGCAGAACAAGGGTCTTGACGAGGCTCGCACTCTCATCAACGACGTACGCAAGAAGGCTGAACGCTCTATCGACGGCAACTATACTCCGCAAGATATCGATCCGTTCAACGCCAACTATAATGTAGGTCTTTATCCTGCTACCGGCTGGACTCAGGACTATGCCCGCAAGGCCGTACGCATGGAACGTCGTCTGGAGTTGGCTATGGAGGGCAACCGTTGGTTCGACCTCATTCGTTGGAACACTGTTGTAACAACTGTGAATACCTACATGCAGAAAGAGGCTAAATATCAGCCATACTACAACGGAAGCTCTATCTCGAATGACGAAGTATTCCTTCCGGTGCCTTACGAGGAAGTAAACAACTCAAATGGTCTTTATAAATAAAAAAGAATTGAACACTTATGAAAAAGTATATATATAACATAATGGTGGCTGCCCTCGCAGTATTCGCTCTCGGCTCTTGCTCAGATGTCGAAATACCAGCCACTGTAGAGTCGGCTAAAGTGAGCAATCTGGCTGCCTCTGTAGACGGACGTACAGTTACACTCAACTGGCAGTTGCCTTCAAGCGAAGGTGTCAAGGGTGTAAGAATATTCCGCAACAACAACCTCATCGCCGAACTCGGTGCCGTAAACACCCATACTGTAAAGAAACAGCCTTCCAACCAGGATTTGCTGTACACAGTTAAAGTGGTTTACGAGAATGGCAACGTTTCGGAAGGCGAGACATTCAAGGTAGACGCACTGCCTGGCTCAAAAGTAGCCATGCTGTTACCCTCAAACAACGACTCGGAGCTTGACGATGATGAGCTTGCTGCCAAGAATTGGTTTGAGAAGACTTATGGAGAAAACGGCAAGGTGTTCACACCTGCCAATCTTCCTTCGCTGAATCCAAGTGAGTACACAACACTCTGGATTCAGATCGACCGCGTGGGCTTGGAGATGGGACCAAACAAACTGCCTGCTGAAATCATCGCAAGCGGCGTAACCAGCAATCTCTCGGCTTATCTGAAGGCCGGTGGCAATGTTTTCCTCACCAAGCACGCCACACAGCTCATCTCTACATTAGGCAGAATAGCTGAAAACTACGGTCCGCACATCTTTAGTTCGGGCGAAGGTGGCGAAGGCTCTGACATCTGGACTACAAACGCTGTAATAGGCTCAAACTGCGACCCTAAGTACGACCACCGTTCTCACGCTGCCTTTGCAGGACTCGAAGTGCTTCCTGCAAACGATCCTGTTGACATGTACGACCATGAATCCTTCCCGCTTGAGAGTCCTGGTTTCCGTGAAGACCACAACTGCATGTGGGATCTCAACAGCTACGGATTCACTTCTGCCGATGGATTGAACGTGGTAGACGCTTTCGAAAAGAAAACATCTTCAGTAGTTCTCTCTACTTGGGGACATGTGACCGACTATTGCTGTGGTGGTATCATCGAGTTCCTTCCTACCGACAACATCAAGGGACGCATGATCTGCATTGGTCTCAGTTCTTACGAGTTCAACCAGAATTCCGGCACCAACCAGTATCAAACGAACACAGAGAAGCTGACAAAGAATTGCATAGACTATCTTGCATCAGAGTCAGATTTTTAACATATAGAAAATAAGTGTCTGAATAATTTGAAAATCGATTAAAGACACAACAAAGGAAGGTTTTCTTCGTTATATTCGTATATAATATAATGTGGAAGACCTTCTTTTTGCAATTATTTACAAAAGCATCAATTAACACCTAATTAAATCTATTATGGATAACAAATCATTTCTTACAGCTCTCACATTTCTTGTCCCGCTCGGCATTAATGCACAAATAATAGAAATTCCTATGCAACCCACCTATTCCAACACTCTTGAAGAGACAGTATCAGGCATTTCTCTATCCGTAAATACTGCCATCTCGCCATACACCATATCAGGAGCCAAGGGATTGTGTTGGCGTCTCGACGGCTACTCGTCGTTTGCCAAAGGCTATATCGACCTCAGTGAACTTAATGGCAAAAGCCAGCTGACATTCTCGCTATGGGTGGCTCCCGAATCCTATCCTATGATGCGACTTGACGAAAACGGCGAATGGTTCACAACAATGGCAGGCTCTATGCGAATCAACGACGATAACCAATGGGACAATACGTCAGGAAAGGGTTTCTCTTTTCAATTGGGTTCGCGTGGCACATATATGTTCACATGCTTCAGCAATGGGTTTCAACTTTCTGCCAAGGCTTCGCAGAAACTTAACCGTTATGAATGGAACCATCTCGTTGCTGTGTTCGACGGTACAAAGAAGACAGTTAAGCTCTACAACAACGGCACAGAAGTAGCATCAGCCAAATGTGGCAACACTTTCACGTCAACCTCAAACGAATTGTTCATCGGCAAATCATACACAGACGTGAAAGCCGACCTATGCTGGCTGAATACATTCAACGGACTAATAGACAATCTTGCCGTGTACGAGGGTATTAACAATGAAGTTATTAATGATACTCCCGAGAACTCTGCCGTACTCACTTATTCTGCAGACCGATATGCAGGCGATATATGTCGCCCGGCATTCCACGGTATGCCTACAGCCAACTGGACTAACGAGACACACGGAGCTGTGTACTACAATGGCAAGTTTCATCTCTTCTTCCAGAAAAATCCTAACGGAATGTATCTCTCGCACATGCACTGGGGACATCTCGTAAGCGACAACCTATACAAATGGGAAGAAATGCCAACTGCCATAAGCCCGGGTGACGACGTGACATGGTACGACCAGAAAGGCTGCTGGTCGGGATGTGTTTATATGGACGACGAACTGACTGGTGGCAAGCCTAACATTTTCTATACTGGTGTAGACTATGCACGTGCTATGATAGCGCAAGCAACTCCTGCCGACGAAACCCTCACAAATTGGGAGAAGATGCAGAACAACCCAGTCATTGACGGTCGTCCCGACGGATTGAGCGATGACTTCCGCGACTGCTTTGTGTTTAAAAATAATGGCAATCACTATATGATTGTGGGATCGTCGAAGAATGGCGTGGGCTGCGCCACATTACATAAGTACGACAATGGAACAAAGAAATGGTCGAATGACGGTTCTATCTTCTTCCAAGGACTATCTGCCACACGCGATGGCAACTTCTGGGAAATGCCAAACGTTACGAAGATGGGCGACAAATGGATGTTCACTTGCACTCCGCTTTCTACCGACAAGGGTGTGCATACGCTCTACTGGATTGGTGACATCAATGACGATGGAACCTTTACACCTGACAATATAGTCCCAAAGACTATAGAAATGGACGGATTCTCACGCGACGGCTACGGAATGCTCTCACCTACAATATTCCAAAAAGATGACAAGACTTTGATGCTCGGCGTGGTGCCCGACAAGCTCGGCATAGCCGACAACTATCGTCTTGGCTATGTCCACGCCTATAGTTTGCCACGCGAGATAAGCCTCGCTGCTGACGGCTCACTCGTACAGAAGCCATATGACGGACTTGCTGCAATGCGCACTAACGAGCTATTCAGCCGCAGCAACTTCACCATGAACGGTAATGTGGATCTTTCTCCAGTAGAGGGACGCTCCTTGGAACTTGACGGTGAGTTCTGTGTCGGCAGCAACGATTTCGGTTTCACTGTGCTTGGCACAGACAATCAGAAGGTGATCATCACCTATTCACCAATAAAGAATTCCGTATGCCTCAACATGCATGACTACGACCGCATAGTACAAGACAAGCCATTCGGCGGAATATATGAGAGTGTGCTTCCAAAGAAACTCTCCGAAGGACAAACAGCCAAGCTCAAGGTATTTGTAGACCATTCGTTCATTGACATCTTCGTAAACGATATGTATGCGGCTTCTGTGCGCATATTCCCCAACGATGCTTCAGGAGTGAAGGCTACGGTGTTTGGAGATGGCGACGTGAAGGCTTTGTCGGTTAATGCCTATATACTTGATGCTAACCAAGCTACCGGCATTGGATGTATGAAAACTAACGATATCCATGTGAAGAGCTGCAAGAATGGAATAAGCTACGACACATGTGGCAAAAGCGTAAACATTGCCATATATGACATTGCTGGCGTATGCGTGAAGGCATTGGACTCAGTATGTGGCAAAGGCATTATAAACATTGGGACAAACGGGCTGAACATTGTGCGCATTACAGACAAGCAAACTGGCAAGACGCAAATGTTCAAGATAGGTGGTTAATAATTTTCACATGCTACCATCATTTACTTAATAAGTATATAAATCGAGTAGGAGGAAAACGAAGCAGTTTTCTTCCTACTTTCGTTTTCCGA
>ERZ1034973.122-NODE-122-length-51845-cov-41.656594_pt1 | contig 51845 bp, 36 predicted proteins | sample MGYA00520686_ERZ1034973 | MGnify/ENA primary metagenome ERZ1034973 (study PRJEB33766, sample SAMN09781775) | gut metagenome | biome: gut microbiome | host: Homo sapiens | place: Madagascar | study: EMG produced TPA metagenomics assembly of the PRJNA485056 data...
GGAGCTCCCCCGATGGGGAGCCAAGAACGTTCTGCCGCTTAACTTAATAGCATTAGATATCGGGGGGATGCGTGACTGGTGACTAAGAGACTAAGAGACTTGGAGACATCAGACTCCCGTATCGTCATTTCGAGCGCAAGCGAGAAATCTTTGTCATTCGCGGTCAGGCGGACAATGTTTGGAAAGTTCAAAACGGGAAACCTGCTATCAAGAGACCTTCGGGCATCACTATTATTTATACTTCGCGGCACGTCCCATAGGCTAAGTTTGAAAGCAGGGATAAAAATTAGTGGCTAGGGATTAGTGGCTAGGGATTAGGAGTCTCAAGTGACTGGTGACTGGAATGCCAGCTCATGGCATCGCCATTATTTATACTCTGCGGCGCTTCTTTTTTATGCGCCGCACCACCCCCGTTGAACCCGCTGAACCCGCTGAACCCGCTGAACCTCTTTCGCACGTAATCAAAGGGCACCTCGACCCACGGGCTAACCCCAAGCCAAAAAGAGCAGCGACATGGCCGCTGCTCTTTTTGCATGCTATATGAATTTCTTATTTCTTTTCTTCTTCGATGGGATAGTCCTGCAGAGCATCGTATCCTTCTTCACCGGTGCGGATCTTTACCGCATTGTCAATGGTGGAGACAAAGACCTTGCCATCGCCATACTTGCCGGTGTAGAGAGCCTTCTTCGCTACCTCGATGATGGTGCGGGGAGAGATCTTGGATACCACGATGTCGATGCGGACCTTCGGCAGAAGCTTTGCCGAGACGGCAGCGCCGCGGTACATCTGCGTCTGTCCTTTTTCGAGACCGTAGCCCAGTGCTTTCGTGACGGTCATGCCAGTGATGCCGATGGCTTCCATGGCAGCCTTCAGGATCTCGAAGCGTTTATCCGAAGTAATGATCGTGACGCAGTAGAGGCGGTGTCCATCGGTCGGCAGTTCTTTCGGCACGATCTTTTCTGCTTCCGCTTTCTTTTCTTCCGCCAGCGGTACTTCGACGGCATCTTTCGGTGCCTTGCCTGCTTCCAGTGCTTCGGCTGTGGTGTCCGGTGCCATCATGAAGTCTGCATACGCAGAGACGAGGCCGTGTTCTTCGAAGTCAAGGCCATTGATCTCTTCTTCACGGGTGACGCGAAGACCATTCGTGGCTTTGATGATGCGGAATACAATGTTTATCGCAACGAATACGTAGAGGGCTACAACGACAACGCCTAAAACCTGGATCATGAGGAAATGCGGATTTCCTGTGTAGAGAAGGCCGTCTTTGACAGAGAAGAAGCCGGTCAGGATGGTGCCGAGTGCGCCGCACACGCCGTGGGCGGAGATGGCGCCGACAGGGTCATCGATCTTCATCTTCTGATCAACGAATTCGACCGCATAGACGATCGCGATGCCGGCGATGACGCCGATCCAGAAGGAACCGGCCACGGAAACGACATCCGTGCCTGCGGTGATGGCTACGAGACCGGCAAGACCGCCGTTCAGTGTCATAGAAACATCCGGTTTGCCATATTTCACCCAGGTGAGAAGCATGGTGGTGACAGCGCCGGCAGCTGCTGCCATATTCGTGGTGACCATGATGCTGCCGACGGAGAGGATCGTATCATCGCCGGTCATGGAAACGGTGGAGCCGCCATTGAATCCGAACCAGCCCATCCACAGGATGAACATGCCAAGGCAGGCAAGAGTGATGGAGTGACCGGGGATCGCATTGACGCTGCCATCCTTGTTGTACTTGCCAATTCTTGGTCCAAGCAGAGATGCACCGACCAGAGCGCAGACGCCGCCGACCATGTGTACACAGGTGGATCCGGCGAAGTCATGGAAGCCAAGCTCGGAGAGCCAGCCGCCGCCCCAGATCCAGTGTCCGGAGATCGGATAGATCAGGAGAGAGATCACAACGGAATAGATGCAGTAGGAGGAGAATTTCGTACGTTCAGCCATCGCGCCGGAGACGATCGTCGCAGAGGTCGCACAGAAGACGGTCTGGAAGAAGAGGTAGACCAGCGGAGGATAGCCTGCATCGCCGGTGTCATAGTGAGTGACGAAGAGATCCGGCGTGCCGATGATCCCGCCGATGTCTTCCCCGAACATAAGACCGAAGCCCAGGATCCAGAAAACGATGGTGCCAAGTGCAAAGTCCATGAAATTCTTCATGACGATGTTGCCTGCATTCTTTGCTCTCGTGAGCCCAGTCTCCACCATCGCAAATCCCGGCTGCATGAAGAATACCAGGATAGCCCCCAGCAGTGTCCAGGTCGTATCCACAGAGGAGTACTTTCCCTCCGCATCCGCCGCCATGATCATGGTCGGCGTGCACAAGGCCGCCGCCAGGAGCGGCCATTTGGCTAAAATTTTTCTCATTTTTACCACACCCTTCTAAAAAAGAAATAAGAATTTTCCCGTACATAGAGAAAGCCCGGACCTATGTCCGGGCTTCATTGTCCAAAAGAAAAAGTCTCGATGCCCCTGCATCAAGACCTCTTTGTCCTCTGTGTACTTGTCATTCATTGCTGAATATGCAGATATGATAACGCTAAGAGCCGCCGCCGTCAAGGGGGAAAATGGGAAAAGTTGTCAGAAAACTGGAATAAGCAAAGGACTTGTGGTTCAGGGTCAGCCCCCGGGTAATGCTATTAAGTTAAGCGACAGAACGTTCTTGGCTCCCCATCGGGGGAGCTCCCCGATGGGGTTGTGCAAGCGAACTGGATTTTTAGGAGTGAAGCGACGCGAAAATCCAGTGAGACGCCATTTCGAACGAAGTGAGATGAGGGGGCTACGTAGCGGTATTGCATGAAAGTATTGGAATATCGATAGCATCGGACTATTCAACTATACCTATGACGATACACGCAGCCCTTTTTTCTCCCTCCTTCCTTTGGAAGGAGGTGCCCCGAAGGGGCGGAGGTTGGCCGCGTGAAACGGTACTCCCACATTCGGGGAAACCAACCCCGCCTCGCTTCGCTCGTCTGCCCCTTCCAGAGGAAGGGGCGCGAATGATTTTTAAGGAAACACTGATTCAATCGTTGTCATTCGCGGTCAGGGACTCGCGCTTCCCCCCACATATGCCGCGCACTTCTCCGCTTTCCTCATCTCTCTTTCATACCGCTAGAACCCTATCCGCCCCTTCGGGGCACCTTCCCCTCGAGGGGAAGGCTGGCGATACGAGGAAAACCTGCGATCAACAGACCTTCGAGCATCGCCCCGTTTCGTCATCCTGAGCGGAGAAAAGGGTAAGGTTAAGATGGACAAATGCACAGGCAAGAAAAATGATGCTTCGCTTTTACATGACATCTGCGGGCATCGCCCCATATATTCTCGGCGAAGCCGCCACCTTCATTCCTCATTCCTCATTCAAATCCCTTCCCCCCCTGAAAAATTTTTCTTGACTTCCCATCCCCGAAAGTGTATAGTAGTTTCAACTTCATAAAGGCAGTGAAGAGAAGAGTACATGAAGGACGCTGGCAAAGAGAGCTCGGGCAGGTGAAAACGAGTACAGACGAATCCATGGAAGATGGCCTCTGAGCCTGGCATGCTGAATGATGAAGCAGCCCGGGATCTCCCGATATAGAGACAAGGTATCAAGGCCATCGCCGGCGTACCTCATAAGGTGTCCCGAAGTGATTCGGACATAAAATTGGGTGGTAACACGAAGTATCTCGTCCCTTTCAGGGAGCGGGATTTTTTTATTGCCCCGCATTTCCTATCAAGGAGGAATTCACTATGAAACTGACAAAAGCAATCGCACTGTCCCTCGCAGCCCTCGTCGCTGCAGGCGCTATCGCCGGCTGCGGCGACCAGAAGAAAGAAGCCAAAGCACCGGCTGACAAGAAAGAGATCACCGTCGGCATCACTTCCGGCTATTCGGAACAGGTCATGGAGTTCGTCGCAAAGAAAGCAGAAAAAGAAGGACTCAAGGTGAACCTCAAGGCCTTCGGTGACTATGTCACCCCGGATGCCGCCCTTGCTGCCGGCGAGATCGACCTGAACTCCTACCAGCACGGCCCGTACCTCGAAGCCTATAATGAAAAGAACGGCACGAAGCTGATCTCCATCGGCAATACCTATCTTGCTCCGCTGCGCATCTACTCCAACAAGTACAAAGACCTGAAGGATGTGCCGGACGGTGCCAGGGTCTCCATCCCGAACGACCCGTCCAACGGCGGTCGTGCGCTCCTCCTCCTCGATAAGCAAGGTCTCCTCAAGCTGAAGGAAGGCACCGATCCGACCAAGGCTGTCGTCGGTGATATCGCAGAAAACCCGAAGCACCTCGAGATCCTCGAGCTCGAAGCGCCGCAGCTCCCGCGTTCCTTGGATGACGTAGCGATCTCTGTCATCAATGCCGGCTACGCAAAGGCTGCCAGCCTCGACACCAAGACCGCCCTCGCGACCGAAGACAATACCTCGCCTTATGTCAATATCATCGCAGCCCGCGAGCAGGATAAAGAGAACCCGACCTACCAGAAATTCGTCAAGATCTTCCAGTCTGAGGATGTCAAGAAATACATCAATGACAACTTCAGCGACGGCCTCGTTCCGGCCTTCTGATAGCCGCTGGCTATGCGCCATGAAAGGCCCATCGGAGCATCTTCCCCAAAATGGAAATGCCCCGACGGGCCTTTTGTGTGCCTGAGTGGAATGAGGGACTAGTAGCTAGGGATTAGGGATTAGGGGTCCGAGTGACTAGTGACTGGTGACTAGTCACTGGGAGCCACCAATCCCCCTGTCATCCCGAGCGCAGCCGAGGGATCTTTGTTGCACAGCGATTAGCACCACTCCTGCCCTTGCATGGAAAAACGCCTTCGCGCTGCGTTTTAGGGAAACACTGATTAAATCGTTGTCCGACTTGGCTCTTGTATTTTCATGCAAGGCGAGGAATAAGCCGCCGCGAATAGCGAGCTATTTAAGGAGGGTTATGACGAAGCATTACATGAAAATACATGCCAAATCGGACTCTGCGATTTAATCAGCGTTTCCTTAGGTTTTCAAGCTCTCGCCGCTCATCGGTCTGCAAGGAAGATTTCTCGACTTCGCTTTCAATGACGATACGCTTGGAACGCAGCCCCATCATATTCGCGGCGAAGCCGCCACTACAACCCTGAACCCCATCAACCCGAACCCTGAAGTTTGAAAGCAGGGATGCGTGGCTAGGGATTAGGGGTGCCGAGCGACTGGTGACTAGTGACTTGAATACTACTTTCGAGCATCACCCTATATATACTTGCGGCAAAGCCGCCACCTTCATTCCTAATTCCTCATTCCTAATTCCTCATTCAAACGAGGCTTTCATTCACAATCAAGGGGGCGGCACGCCACAGGCTACCTTCATTCCTCATTTTTCATTCACACACGCTCCCCTTTCCTTTATAATAGATGTAAGTACTAAAAGGAAAGGGGATCTTTTTATGTTACGCATTGCAACGGTCGACGACAATCCGGCTGACCTCAAAGAGATCCGGATGTGCCTCTCACATTATTTTCAGAAAAGGTCAGGACAGACGCCCATCGACTACACCATCTCAGCCTACACCAGCGGCCCATCCTTTCTGGAAAATTTTGAAAAAGGCGACTACGACCTCATCCTCCTTGACATCTACATGCCCCGCATGACCGGTATGCAGGTAGCCGAAGAGATCCGCGCCATCGATGAGGACGCATGGATCATCTTCCTCACCACCAGCCGCGACCACGCACTCGAAAGCTACAACGTCTTCGCCTCCGGCTATGTGCTAAAGCCGCTCCTTGAAAATGCGCCGCAGCTCGAGACCCTTCTGACGCGCCTCCTCCCGGAGGATGCGCTCGCCGCAAAGACGCTCACCGTAAAGCTCGCCGGCGGCGAATACCTCTCCGTCCCCTACAGCCACATCCTCTACATGGACTGTCAGGGCAGCCGCGGCGCCATCCTCCACCTCGAAGACCGCACCCTTGCCTCGCAGAACAGCTACCAAGAGCTGGCAGACATTCTCCTTACCGATGAGCGCTTCCTCGAGACCTACCATCGCCTCATTCTCAATATGAATGCCGTCACCGCCATGAAGGAGGATACCTTCCTATTGAAAGGAGATCTGTCTCTCCCTATCAGCCGCCGGAAAAAGAAAGAAGTCAAGCAGCAGTACATGCAGTTTCTGCTGTCGAGATAAGGCTTGGGGGATAGTGACTGGTGACTAGGGATTAGGGATTAGTGGTGCCGAGTGACTAGTGACTGGGGACTAGTGACTAGTCACTGTCCACACTCTCTCGCTGTCGTTTCGAGCACAGCGAGAAATCTTTATCATTCGCGGTCAGGCAATCGTTGTTTGACAACCTCAAACGGGAAACCTGCTATCCCCCGGCCTTCGGGCATCGCCCCATATATATTCGCGGCGAAGCCGCCACTACCACCCTGAACCCTGAACCCCGAACCCTGAAGTTTGAAAGCAAGAATAAGTGGCTAGGGATTAGAGATTAGGGGTGCCGAGTGACTGGTGACTAGTGACTGGTGACTGAAATGCCATCTTCGGGCATCGCCCTATTTATACTCCGCGGCGCTTCTGCTTTTTGCGCCGCACCACCATTTCGCATTTCTCATTTCTAATTTCTCATTCGAGCGAGGCTTTCCATCGCAATCAAGAGGCAGCACGCCCCTCGGATTAAGGAAACACCGGGCACTCATTTCATAAGGAGCAAACCCATGATCGACATCCTTCTTCTGGTCTCTGCCATCGCCATCCTTCAGGTGGGCGGAGCCTATGTACGCTATACACCCTTTGCGGGCATCATGGACGACAAGACGAAACGCCGCCTTTTTTACACGGACTGTCTCGTCCTGCTCATCAATATGAGCTGGCAGTCCCTCCTGATAGACCAGCTCGGCCTCAATGTCTTCACGTATAAGTGCTGTCTTGCACTCGGCTGGATCCCCTTCTTTCTCTCGATGCTTTTTATCTTCCCCACCGCTAAAGCCGCACAAATATTCATCCTGGGCATGCAGGGCATCTACCAGTTTGCTCTCCACGGCATATCGGGACTCTGTATACTATTCTGTTTCCCGAATATACCACCGGAGCACCTCCTGATCCCGCATCTCCTCATCTATGACTTCTTCCTTGCATTGACACTTCCCGGTGCCTACCACCTCTTTTCCCCCATGCTGCCCTCGAAGCGCTTCATGAATGAAAAATCCTACTCCTACTATATGGCCGCCATCCCGATGCTGCTCGTCATTGCCGCCACCCCCACAAGTCTCCTTGGCAAGCTCTGGTCTCCTGATAAACTCTTTGTCTGGCTTATCCTCACTGTTTTCTTCATCGCCTTCAACCGCTACCTCATTTTGGAAAAGAAAGACTTCGAGAATTTGACGAATATCCAGAGTGCAAACCACCTGATGGAGAAATCCATTTCCTTCCTCCAATCCTATGCCCAGATCCTGCAGGATAACGGGAAAGAAATGTCCCTCTTCCGGCACGACTTGCGCCACCGGATCCTCGCACTCCACGGACTCCTGCAGCAAGGACAGACAGAGGAAGCCCTTGCACTCTTGGAAAGCTCTCACGAAGACTTAGAGCGTACCGCCACCCACCCCTACTGCCTGAATCCGATCATCAACGCCATCATCTCTATCTATTTCGAAAAAGCGAAAGAACTCTCCGTCCGCACCAGCCACAAGATCTCCTTCCCGCAGAGCCTTCCCTCCATCGAAAGCCCGCTCGCCTACGTACTTGCGAACCTTCTCGAAAATGCCATCCAAGCCTCCGCCACCATGCCCAAAGAGAAACGTACCATCGACCTCACGCTCCTTATGAAAGGAAATCAGATCGCACTCTCCGTCGTGAACCAATACGACACGCCCATCCATTTTGATGAGAATGGCTACCCCAAGGCAGACAAGGAAGGCCATGGCTTCGGCATGGTCTCCATCGCCCGCTTCCTAGATGCCCACAACGCCTATAAAAATTTCACGCAGGAGGACGGTATAGTACGCTTCGAAGCGTACTTCACCGTGGAAGATGAGTAACTGTGACCAGAAACTAGGGATTAGGGATTAGGAAGTCCGTTTTACCGTTTATTTACATTCGAGCGATATAATAAGGATAAGGAAACACTGATTCAATCGCAGAGTCAGCTTTTACAAGAATTTTTATACATAGCTTCGTCATTTATATAAAACTCCGCGGCGCTTCCTCATTTGATGCGCCGTACCTTCACTCCTCACTCCTCACTCCTCACTTGATTCGGAAGTTGACTGACATGCCAGTGATTTAGAAAATGCAATACTAGTCCCTAGTCACTTTTCCCACGAAAGGAGTCTCATCATGATCCGTCTTCTCTTTATCTCGCACACAGGAAACAACGAACCGCCGATGGCTCAATACATCATGGACCACCTCATTCAGAAGGCCGGTCTGACAGACTCACTCTCCGTCTCTGCCGCCTCATTTGCCAAAGAAGGCGCCCCCCTTTCCAAGGCGGCGCAGGAGACGCTCTCTGCCCACGGCATCCCCTATACGATGAAAAAGACCTTCCCCATCGCCTGGAAGACCTATGATGACTACGACTTCATCCTTCTCATGAATGATAAGAACAATCCCGACATCTTCAATACCATGGGCGGCGATGTCGATGAGAAGATCCATCTCCTCTCCGAATACGCCGGAAAAGAAGCCGATATCCCGAACCCGCACAAGGGCGCTGCCTTCGAAGATGCGTATGAAGAGGAGGAAAAAGCCTGTGAAGGTCTTTTGAAGAAGCTCGAAGCATGGATACGGTGAGGAGAAAGAGCCCGTCCCCTTTCCCCATAAGATCCATTCCCCTCATAAAAAAGGAGCTGTGAAGAAATGAATCCTCATTTCTTCACAGCCCTTTTTACTTTGCTTTCATTTGGTTCAGGGTTCAGGGTTGAGGGCTCAGGTTGCGGCTTCGCCGCAACTATACCTATGACGATACACGCAGCCCTTTTTCTCCCTCCTTCCTTTGGAAGGAGGTGCCCCGAAGGGGCGGAGGTTGGCCGCGTGAACCGGTACTCCCACATTCAGGGAAGCCAACCCCGCCTCGCTTCGCTCGTCTGCCCCTTCCAGAGGAAGGGGCGCGAATGATTTTTAAGGAAACACGGATCCAATCGTTGTCATTCGCGGTCAGGGACTCGCGTTTCCTCCACATATGCCGCGCACTTCTCCGCTTTCATCATCCTCTTTCATACCGCCTGTGCCCTATCCGCCCCTTTGGGGCACCTTCCCCTAGAGGGGAAGGCAGACGATACGGGAATAGCGTCTTCTAAAAAGGCGGCGAAGCCGCCACGAGAGCCCTGAAGTTGGAAAGCAGAAAGAACATCTACCCTTTATGCGGATCCTCATAGGTTAAGGAAACGCTGATTCAACCACGCAAAAAAAGGAAGCTCTCGCGAGCTTCCTTTTTGGCCTGTGCTTTATTCCGCTTTCTTTTCCAGGATCTCCATGAACTGTTCTCCCGTGATGGTTTCCTTTTCATAGAGGTACTTTGCGAGCTCATCGAGCTTTTTGCGATGTTCCTCAAGGAGCCGCCTTGCCTTCTCATGCTGCGTCTTGATGAGATCGGAGACGGCCTTGTCGATGCGTGCCTGTGTCTCCGGCGAGCAGGCGAGGGTGGTATCGCCGCCTAGATACTGGTTCGTCACATTTTCCATGGCGACCATGCCGAATTCATCACTCATCCCGTACCGCGTGATCATCGCACGCGCCAGACGGGTGGCTTTCTCGATATCATTCGATGCCCCATTGGTGGATGTGCCGAAGACGACCTCCTCCGCCGCACGGCCGCCGGTCAGGGTGGCGATCTGGTCCAGCATTTCCTCTTTATTCATGAGGTAATGATTGCCCTGCTCCACCTGCATGGTGTAGCCCAGCGCCCCGCTGGTCCTTGGGATGATGGTGATCTTCTGCACCGGTGCGCTATGGGACGCAAGTGCTGCGACAAGGGCATGGCCGATCTCATGGTAGGAAACGATGCATTTCTCTTTGTCCGTCAAGATCGCATGCTTCTTCTGATAGCCGGCGATGACGACCTCGATGGACTCCTCCATGTCTTCCTGTGTCGCATAGGGACGATGGTCGCGGACAGCGCGGAGAGCGGCTTCATTCACGATGTTTGCGAGCTCTGCCCCTGATGCGCCAGAGGCCATGCGCGCCACCTTGCCGTAATCGATCGCAGGCGCGGTCTTGATCTTCGCCGCATGGACCTTGAGGATCGAGATGCGCCCCTCTAGGTCCGGCAGGGTGACCGGCACCTGACGGTCAAAGCGTCCCGGACGCGTGAGCGCCGGGTCAAGCGACTCCGGACGGTTCGTCGCTGCCAGGATGATGACGCCCGCATTGTCTTCGAAGCCATCCATCTCTGTCAGGAGCTGGTTCAGCGTCTGCTCGCGCTCATCATTGCCGCCCAAGGCACCGCCGCCGCGCTTCTTGCCGATGGCATCGATCTCATCGATGAAAACGATACACGGCGCTTTTTCCTTCGCCTGCTTGAAGAGGTCGCGAACCTTCGCCGCCCCCATGCCGACGAACATTTCTACAAATTCCGAGCCGGAAATGGAGAAGAATGGCACTTCGGACTCGCCGGCGACGGCCTTCGCCAGCATGGTCTTGCCGGTGCCTGGCGGACCCACGAGAAGGATGCCTTTCGGCATCTTCGCACCGATGTCTCTGTACTTCGAGGGATCGTGCAGGTACTCGACGACCTCCTGCAGGCTGTCCTTCGCTTCATCTTCACCGGCGACATCGGAGAATTTGATCCCGTTCGTCGGCTTGACGAAGATCTTCGCATTCGATTTCCCCATGCCGAACTGCATCGCGCCGGGGCCTCCCATGTTCTTCATCAGCCGCTTATTCATGTAGTGGCCGATGCCGAAGAAGATGAGGATCGGCAGTACCCAGGAGAGCAGCGCCGATAAGAGCGGATTCATCGCTTCGACGATCTCTCCGGTGAAATCTGCACCCGACTTGTGCAGACGCTCCACCAGCTCGGGGTCATTCATGAGAGCTGTCTTGTATGCCTGCTTGTCGTCCTTCTTCGTAAAGAGGATCTTGTCCTGCTCCACCTGTACCTTGTCGATCTCCTGATTCTCCGTCATCGTCATGAAGGAGGAGTAGTCCACTTCTTTCACGGCATTCTCACGGAGCATCGGCACGAAGATCGAGTTGAACAGGAAGATCGCAAGGAAGATCAAAATGTAATACGCCAGTATGGGCCGTTTCGGCATTTTGACTTCGTTCATAGCATTTCCTTTCTTTGAAATATATTTTTGACCATTGGTCAGTAATTATATTATACGCCCTTTGAAGAGGAAATGGTAGGGGCGGGTTTGGGTTTGGGGCAGCGGATACAGCGGAGCAGGCGCAAATATACCTATGACGATACACGCTGCCTTTTTTCTCCCTCCTTCCTTTGGAAGGAGGTGCCCCGAAGGGGCGGAGGTTGGCCGCGTGAAACGGCACTCCCACATTCGGGGAAGCCACCCCCGCCTCGCTTCGCTCGTCTGCCCCTTCCAGAGGAAGGGGCGCGAATGTTTTTTAAGGAAGCACTGATTCAATCGTTGTCATTCGCGGTCTGAGTCTCGCGCTTCCCACACATGTGCCGCGCTGTTCCGCTTTCCTCATCTGTCTTTCATGCCGCCTGTGCCCTATCCGCCCCTGCGGGGCACCTTCCCCTCGAGGAGAAGGCTGCGATACGAGAATACCATCCTCTAAAAAGGCGGCAAAGCCGCCACCTTCATTCCTAATTTCTCATTCCTAATTTCTCATTCGAGCAAATCTTTCATACAGGATCAAGGGCCAGCACGCCCTAAGGGCTCCCTACCCCCTCTATCGGATCCCCCAGAACCGCTCCGTATTCTCCTTCGCGCATTTCGTGAGCACCTCTTCCGAGACGCCCATGTACTGCGAGAGCGTCCTCGCCACGTAGGTGATATTCTGCGGCACATTCGTCCTCGGCAGGTGGAAGCCGCGCGGCGTGAGGTACGGCGCATCCGTCTCGATCATCACACGGTCCAGCGGGAGGATCGAGACTGCCTCGCGCAGGTCATCCGCGCGGCGCTCATCGCAGATCCATCCGGTGATGCCGATGTAGAAGCCCATATCGAGCAGCCGCCGGAGCGTTTTCTTATCCCCCGTATAGCAGTGGACGACGGCGCGCGGACAGATGGCTTCGTGACCGACAAAGCAGGCGATGAAGTCCTCCGCTGCGTCCCGCTCGTGAAGGAAGAGCGGCTTTCCCAATTTCTCTGCGAGCAGGATCAGCTCCTTGAAGTAGTGGATCTGATTCTCCTTCCTGCTGTACATGCGGTCATAGTCGAGCCCCGTCTCTCCCACCGCCAGGATGCGGGGATTCGTGGTCAATATTTCCTCGATGCGCGCCACGTCCTCCTCCTTCGCTTCGTCGGCGCTGTGCGGATGGATGCCCGCCGTCCCGTAGACGTCATGGGTCTTCGTGAAATCATTCACGAGCTCATTCTCCTCTGCCTCCGAGCCTGTCAGGATACACTGGATCCCTGCGGCGTGCGCATCCTCGATGATCTTCTCCGGATGGGGAAAGGATTTCGTAAAAAGATTCAGTCCGATATCGTAGTAGGTGTATGGCATAGCGTTCGTCCTTTCTGAAAGGTTTTTCATTTTTAGAGTTGTGCTATAATAAGCATAAGGGAAATGACCGGAACCTTCGCCCTTTATTGGCGGGGGAGCTGGTCATTTTTCTGTGTGATCATTTGTATTATATCACTCGGTGGGACTGCTCTTCGCAGGAAGTCAAATCTCTTTCTCTCGCAAAATTCAATTCATGGCACAAAAAAAGAGCCCGCAAGGGCTCTGGCATGTCTGTGGAGCGGATGAAGGGAGTCGAACCCTCCTGTCCAGCTTGGGAAGCTGGCGTTCTACCGATGAACTACACCCGCATACTCATGCATAGATAATACCATACTTTCCGCTCTTTTTCCAGTCTTCGCAAAAAGTTATTTAGGGAAACGGCTCGTCAAGTCACCAGCAAAAAAAAGGAGCTGTGAAGAAATGAATCCTCATTTCTTCACAGCCCCTTTTTACTTTGCTTTCATTTGGTTCAGGGTTCAAGGTTCAGGGTTCAGGGTTAGTGAATCATCCTTTGATAGCTGCTTTCCCTTTCTTCAGCCAGTCCATGAGGAGTGGGGAGAAGGCGGAGAGGACGCAGAGGATGATGAGGGCCCAGCAGATCGGGGTGGAGAAGAGGATGGAAATGTCGTTGCCCGAAAGGGTGAGGCTTCTCCTCAGGCCACGCTCGCCGATCGGCCCTAAGATGAGAGCGAGGACGACGGCAGCGGTATTGAGGCCCATCTTACGCATGAGGTATCCCATGACGCCGAAGATGAACATGAGGACGACGTCGACGAAGCTGTTATTGATGGCGAAGGAGCCGACGACGCAGAGGACGAAGATGCACGGGATGAGGATGGCATCAGAGATCTTGGCGATGTGCGCGAAGATGCGGCAGCCGCCGAGTCCGATGAGGAGCATGAAGAACTGTACGATGACGAAGCCGGCGAAGAAGGTGTAGGTCATCGGCGCATATTTCGTGAAAAGCTCCGGCCCCGGCTGGAGGCCCTGGATGATGAGGCCGCCCATGAGGACAGCGGTGACAGATTCACCCGGGATGCCGAGGGTCAGCGTCGGGATGAGCGAGCCGCCGGTGACAGCGTTGTTCGCTGCTTCGGAGCCCGCGACGCCTTCGATGGAGCCATGTCCAAATTTCTCCGGAGTCTTGGAGAACTGCTTGGCAGTATTGTAGCCGAGGAAGCAGGCGATGGAGGCGCCCGCGCCAGGAAGAATGCCGATGATGTTCCCGATGAGCCATGAGCGGATGACGGTCGGCGCGATCAGTTTCAGTTCATGGGCTTTGAGCAGCACGGAGTCTTTGAATTTCACAATGCTTCCGCGTTCCTTGATGGCTTTTTCCATGAGGATAAAGACTTGGGACATGGAGAAAAGTCCGATCATCGCGCAGGTGACATTGATGCCGTTGTAAAGCTCATCAACACCAAACATGTAGCGCGCGGTCCCTTCCATCGGATCCATGCCGATGGTGGAGAGGATGAGCCCGAAGGCGCCGCTCATGAGGCCCTTGACCATGGAGCCGGTGGTGACGCCGGCGATGATGGTGAGTCCGAAGAGGGCGAGCCAGAAATATTCCGGACTGCCGAATTTCATCGCAAGCTCTGCAAGGAGCGGTGCGAAGAAGTAGAGGGAAATGCAGGAGAGAAGCCCGCCGAAGAAAGAAGCGGTGCAGGCGGTGCCGAGCGCTTTGCCCGCGCGTCCCTGTTTGGTGAGCTCATAGCCGTCGAGTGCGGTCGCAGCCGAAGCCGGAGTGCCCGGGGTGTGGATCAGAATGGCGCAGATGGAGCCGCCGAAGATGGCACCGCAGTAAATGCCGCCGAGCATGATGAGGCCCGTTTCTGCCTTCATCCCGAAGGTGAGAGGCAGGAGAAGCGCGACGCCCATCGCCGCAGAGAGCCCTGGCATACAGCCGACAATGACGCCGATGGTGACGCCGATCACCATCATGAGAAGATTCATAGGGTCCAGAGCATTACCGAAGCCCTGGGCCATCAGTGCTAATGTATTCGCATCCATGTCATTTCCTCCTTAGAGCAAGTCTTCGATGAGCATGCCCATCGGAAGGGGCACATTCAGGAAGAGATCAAAGGTACCGAATACCAGCACCACCATACCGGCGAGAACCAGCAGAATGTAGAGCGGACGGATCTTGAAGAATTTCAGACAGAAGAGCAGGTAGACCAGGGATGCGGGATAGAAACCGACGAGGTACATCATGACAAAGTAGAGGATGAAGGCCGCAAACATGGTCCAGAATTGTTTCGGCATAAAGCCGTCGAAGAGGACCGGCATGTCGTTTTCCGAAGTTTTTTCTCTCCGGTAGTCACGCACCATCTGCCCCACGCGGACAGTGGTGAGAATGAGCAGGAGCCCGATGACGAAGTGCGGATAGTGCCGCGCCCCGAGGGGAAAGCTCTGTGTCAGGTAGAGGAAAAAGAAACTGAAAGCGTACATGAAGCCGCAGATATAGATATCTGATTTTTTCATGAAATGGTTTGACTCCTTTGGAAAATGGGGTAAGGATTCAGGGTTGGCTCATGGGGCGTGTCGCCCCGTGATTGCATGCGAAAGAGGGGGAGCGGGTTCTATAGGTTCAAGAGGTTCCATGGGGTTGGTGCGGCGCATAAAACTACGAAAGCGCCGCGGAAAATTGAAACCAGCGGTTTTCTCGTATCGCCAACCTAATCCCTAGTCCCTAGTCACCAGAAAACAGAAGCGAGAAACGAGCGTTTGCACCTTCTCGTTTCCCGCTTTTGTGATTTCCAGAGAATAGGGATCACGCTGCGAATCCTGAACCTATCAACCTGAACCCTGCACCCTCAATTATTTCGCATACAGCTATTTCGCATACAGCTTAGATACAACGTTCTTGCAGAAGTCCATCTGTTCTGCGATCATCTGGCCAAGGGCTTTGCTGTCTTTGAAGTCGATGACCATGCCCGCATTTTCATGGGCTTTCTTGACTTCCGGATCTTCCATGGTCTTCTTGAACGCATCTTCGTAGAACTTGATCACATTGTCCGGGGTGCCCTTCGGAGCGACGAGAGCACGTGCGGAGCCGTACCATTTATTATAGTAGCCGAGTTCGCCCAAGGTCGGTACATCTGGGAGCTGCGGGTCTCTCTTTTCCGCATAGACGCCGAGGACTTTCAGCTCTGCGCTGTCGCCTTTGATGAGTTTTGCCACATCAGCGACTTTCGCGCAGGAGAAATCGACTTCGCCCTGACGGAGAGCGAGGAGCTGGTCAGCAGTTCCGCCATAAGGAACTGCATTGTATTCAAATTTCGCAGACTGTGCAAGGAGCTGGGCTGCGGTGTGATTCGAAGCCTGCACGCCATTCGTAGAGCATTTCAGCTGTCCCGGGTTTGCCTGTGCATCTGCAACGAGTTCCTTCAGGCTGTTCCACTTCGCATCCTTCTTAACCACGACGACAGCCGTTTCTGTCAGGTGGTTGCAGATCGGGACGATGGACTTGTCCGTGAAGGCAGAGCCTTCCATCTGCGCAAGCGTGGTGTAGGTCGGCAGGTTAATGAAGCCGATGGTCTGTCCGTCCGGCTTGGATTTTGCAAGCTCCGTCCAGCCGATCTTGCCGTCAGCGCCCGGTTTATTTTCGATGACGAGTGTCTGCCCGACATATTTCTTCGCGCTGTTCGTCAAGAGACGCGCACCGGTGTCCGTGCCGGAGCCGGCCTTGTACGCCACGATGACCTTGACGTCCTTTGTTGGTTTCCACGCAGCGTCGCCTGCGGCTTTCTTGTCTTTGTTTCCGCAGCCGGCAAAAAGAATGCCTGCGGAAAGAACTGCGACACCGAGCAATGCCAGTTTCTTATTCATAGGTTTCCTCCTTGCATCTTCCGAGATGCTCCCTCAAAATCGTGCAAGAGGATAGTCCGTCTTTCTGAAGGCTTCATCGCCCCTCTATTCTGTTGCACGTTTATCAGAAATATTTTATCATTCTGTTTTTTCGTAAACAACAGGTAAAGTGCTTGTAAAGCGTTTATTGAACAAGTATATGCTTGTTATTTGCGTTTACTCATGCTTCTGACAGCGCATATGAGAGAAAAGCATAGAAGCCTAGGGGCATCTTCTAAAATTGATATAGAATGTAAAAGGTTTCGGGTTAGCCCAAGGGGCGGCTCGTCCATAGATTGCGCTTGAAGGTTTTCCCAGAGTTGGAAATAAGAAGTGGCCAGGGATCAGGAGCCGCGAGTGACTAGTGACTTGAATACCACCTTCGGGCATCGCCACCATCTATACTCCGCGGCGCTTCTATATTTTTATGCGCCGCACCTTCATTCCTCATTCCTCATTCGAGCAAAGCTTTCTTCCACAATCAAGGGGCAGCCCCCTAAGGGCTCCCCCTCTGTCCTCACGCGCCGAAGAAGATCTCCAGCCCGATCCCGATGAGGATCACGCCGCCTAAGATGGTCGCCTTATCCGCGAGCTTCATGCCGAAGCGTTTCCCGAGGAAGAGCCCTGCGATGCAGATGGCGAAGGTCACGATGCCGATGATGATACTTGCGAGCATCGCTTTGGCGAAGGGGTACTCCGCCAAGGTGAAGCCGACGGAGAGTGCGTCCATGGAGGTCGCGAGCCCCTGGAGCAAGAGGTAGCGCAGGCCCACGCTGACCTTGACGTCCTCTTCTTCTCCGGAGAGGCCGTCCCTGATCATGAGCCCGCCGATGGCGACGAGCAGGACCAGCGATGCCCACGGCACGAGCGGGAGCAGGACCTGAAAAAGATCGACGATCCGGTTCACACATGCCCAGCCTGCCATCGGCATCAGCCACTGGAAGAAACCGAAGGTCCCCGCGATGAGACACATGCTTCGGATGCGGAGGAAATGATTCGCAAGGCCATTTGCCAGCGAGACGGAAAAGGCGTCCATCGCAAGTCCCACGCCGAGCAGGACACTGTTCAAAATAAATAAACCACTCATTGGTATCTCCCCGAAATGAAATGGGCTGTGCGGCTTCGCCGAAAGGGATGCGTGACCAGTCTCTCATGGTCATTTCAAGCGCTTTCTTCCCACAAAAAAAGACCCCGCGCACAGCCGAAAACTATGCACGTGAGTCTCGCATTTTTAAAGCAAGCCAGGCAGGATGTACGGGTCACTGCCAGTATGTTGACGGGCTCCACCGAAGTGGCTGCTACTCCCTCACTTATTGGAGAATGATAGCATGAAAAATAGCGGATGTCAAAGGGTTTGGAAGTGACTGGTGACTGAAATGCAGCCTTTGCCATCTCTATTGCCCCATCAGAACCCGGTGAACTTCTTTGGTAATGAAATCAACGGGCGATCTACTCGATGAGTGAATCCTAGTCCCTAGCCACCAGTCACTAGTCACTCATTCCCTCACATGTCTCTTCGGATGACGGAAAGGACGTCCTTCCAATGGTCGAACTGATACGGCGTCATCTGATCTAGCGCTTCGCGGTCGGCGTCGGAGTAGCGGTCATAGATCACGGCGAAGTCGATGCCGGCATTTCTTGCCGCGGCCGCGCCCGCCAGCGAATCCTCGAAGATGAAGCATTCTTCTTTGGAAAGGCCCATATCCTCGAGCACCTTGAGGTAGATGGCCGGGCTTGGCTTGATCTCCGGCGCATCCTCCTGCGTGTAGATCCTCGCAAAGCAGGAATCAAGCGGTGCTTTGCCGCGGATATTTTTATTTTCCTTCCGATATACTTCCATATTGCCGCGGCGCGTGGTGCTGGCGATCACGAGTGTCTTCCCGTCTTTCTTGAATGCATGGAGCACCTCCGGTGCGCCCGGCTTGTAGTCCACGACCTCCTTCAGGAAATGCTGCGCTATGCGGTAACGCTCCTGCAGAATGTCTTCGGCCTGCCATGCAGAGGCATACGTTTTCCCCAGCTCCTCGCAGTAAGAAAGATACGGCTTCTCCGCATCCCGATGCTCCTTCAGGAAGCGCTCTCTTCTCTGCTGAACATCGCCCTCTGCCATGGCAGGCCCGCCAAGCGTTTGGATCAGCCGGAGGTCTACCTGATTCCACACGCCGACGGAGTCGATCAGCGTCCCGTCCATATCAAAAATGATCGTCGACTTGTTCTCAAACATATATGCTCCTTACTTTTTCAAGAATTTCTCGATCTCCGGATCTCTTTTGAGTGCCAAGAGCTCCTCCTCCGTCGGATAGACGGGGATGTCGCGGTCATGGTTCACGAGGCAGAGGAAGCCCAGGATGTCTCCTGCGTCCGCGCGAAACTGATGCCACTGCCAGGGCAGGATGGTGATGAGATCCCCTTCCCTGACTTCATGCACATCACTTCCAAGAAGCGCATGGCCCTTCCCTTTGAAGATCAAGACGAGATGCATGTGTGCATGCTTTTCCAGCGAAGAGAAGCCGTCCTTCTCCACCTGAAAATAACGGAACTGCACCGGAAGGTCGGCTTCGTTGTCAAAAAGGATCTGCTTCGTCACATCGCGAAAGACCCCGGGATTTTCCTTGTAAATATGGGGCGTGATGCCCTCCCAGCCATTCGGCCGGCTGTGAAATTTATGGATCATGGATGTTCTCCTTATGGAATGGGTTCGGGGTTGGCCCGTGGGGCGTGATGCTCTTTGATTGCGACTGAAAGAGGTTCAGCGGGTTCTGTAGGTTCTACGGGTTCAAAGGGTTTGGTGCGGCGCATAAAAAAATAGAAGCGCCGAGAAATTTTGATGGTGCTTCGCACGTATCGTCATCCCGAGCGAAGCCGAGGGATCTTCCTTGCAGAACCATTAGCACAACAATTGCACTATTTCAATCACCGCTTGCTTCCAATCCCTAATCCCTAGTCACTCATCCCCGACTTTCTCTCAGCAAATCCTCGGCAGGCCCTCTCCCCGAAGCGCAAGGATGCGGCGGCGTCCGCCATAGAGAGTTTTAAGATGCACGCCGCTTCCCACGCTGACGCGCCCGATCTCTTCGGCCTCTGTCCCATAGGGGAGCGCGCGAAGGATACGAAGCGCCGTCTCTGCCTCGGCAGCAGGGAGCGCGATCAGCATCTTGCCCTCGTTTCCCATCGTCAATGGATCAAGCCCAAGGATGCCGGAGAGCGCTTTGACCTCTTCTCTGACCGGCAGTGCCTCTTCGGAGAGCATGATGGAAACGCCGGAGGCTGCTGCCAGCTCATTGGCAACGGTCGCCAGTCCCCCTCTCGTGATGTCGCGAATGGTATGGACAGGCAGCTTTGCCGCCAGAAGGGCTTCCACCAGATGATTCAGGGGCGCACAGTCGCTCGCAAGCGTCGTCTTCATCTGCATGCGCTCTGTGAGGATGACGGCGTGATGGTCGCCAAGCGTCCCCGTGACGAGGATCGCATCCCCTTCGTGAAGATTGCCAGCGGAGATCTCACAGTCCGGTGCGCGATCACCAAGGCCCGCAGTATTGATGTAAAGACCGCCCTTCCCTTCGATGACCTTCGTATCACCGGCCACGATCGTGACGCCCGCCTCCTTCGCCGTCTCTGCCATAGAGCGGACGATCGGCTCCAATACATCGCTGGAAAGTCCCGTCTCGAGGATGAAGCCCGCCGTCAGATAGAGAGGCCTTGCCCCCATCGAGGCCAGATCATTCACCGTCCCGCAGACGGAGAGCCGTCCGATGTCGCCCCCCGGAAAGAAGAGCGGCGAGACGACAAAGCTGTCCGTCGTCATGACAGGCACGCCGGAGAGGGGCGGCAGCACCGCACCGTCTTCCATACGGTCTAAGATGGGATTTGTCAGGTATTTGGCAAAGAGAGAGGCGATGAGCTTCCCCGTCTCCTCGCCGCCGCTCCCGTGGCGAAGTTCGATATTCATAAATAGATGCTCCTTGTTGATTGATCGTTGGTTGGAAATAGAATGTAAGGTTCAAGGTTCAGGGTTCAAGGTTAGCCTATGGGGCATGCTGCCCCTTGATTTCGAATGAAAGCTTTGCTTGCATGAGAAATGGTGGTGCGGCGCATAAAATAATGAAGCGCCGCAGAATTTTGATAGCGCTTCGCGCCGTCGTCATTTCGAGCGTAGCCGAGAAATCTCTATAGCAGAACGCTCATTGCCTGATGTTCAGCAGCACCAAGACATCGTTTTTCCCCGGCGCATACACGCTGATTCCCACAGTGCAGTAGAGATCCCTCGGCTACGCTCGGGATGACGATGCTGAAGAATCCTAATCTCTAATCCCTAGTCACGCAATCACTTCTCCCGATAGGTGATGCAGCAGGCACCCTCGGAGGAGACCATACAGGCACCGACAGGATGCTCAGGCGTGCAGGCACGGCCGAAGCAGGGACATTCTTCGCTCGTGATGCGGCCTGTCAGGACATCGCCGCAGCGACAGCCGGCGGGCATCCGGTCTTCTGAGAGTCCCCAACTGCCCGCATCGAGCGCGCGGTATTTCTCCCGGAGATAAAGCCCGGAGCCTGCGATCGTCCCAAGACCGCGCCACACGGCATCCCCCGGCGTGAAAACATCCGCAAGGAGAGCCAGCGCCTTCGTATTTCCCTCTTCCGTCACAACGCTCGGGTACTCATTCCATAATCCCCTCTTTTTCTGCGACGCCGCAAGCACGAGACGCGTCAGTGCGCGGAGAAGGTCAGCGGGCGAGAAGCCGCCGATCACCATCGTCTCTTCCGTTTCTTCCGCCAGTTTTCTGAACGGACGGCATCCCGTGATCACGGCGACATGACCGGGACAGAGGAAGCCATCGATGTGGCTTTCTCCGGAGATCAGCGACATCGCCCCCGGCATCGTTTTGAGCGCCGTCAGGAAGCGGACATTCGGGATGTGCTCCTCATAGACCTGGCGGATGAGATCCGCCCAGACAGGCGCCGTCGTCTCAAAGCCGACAGCAGCGAGGATGAAGGTCGTCCTGCGATCGGCCTCCGCCTTGGCGAGCACATCTTCCGGATCGTAGAAGAAATCCACGCGCCCGCCCCTGCCTTCCGCACCGGAGAGTGACATCCGGCTGCCCGGGACGGCGAGGAGATCGCCGAAGGCCATCACCTGACATCCCGGAGTGAGCGCATAGCGGACGAGCTTATCAATGTAGGACGTCGGTGTCACACACACCGGACAGCCCGGTCCGGAGAGGAAGGTGATCTGCGGCGGGAGCATCTGACGGATGCCCGAACGGTACAGCGCTGAGGTATGCGTCCCGCACACCTCCATCAGTGTGAGCGGCGGCCCGTCGTAGCGGGAAAGCCAGCGGGCAAGTTTGCGTTCCTCCATAAAAGGCTCCTTTGAGAAATAGGGGAAGGGGTTCAGGGTTCAGGGTTGTGGTGGCGGCTTCGCCGCAGTATAAATCTGGTGATGCCCGAAGGTTTGCGATCGCAGGTTTTCCTCGTATCGCAGCCTTCCCCTCGAGGGGAAGGTGCCCCGTAGGGGCGGATAGGGCACCGGCGGTATGCAAGCGAGCGGGAAGGAGCGTCTCAAGTCGACGATTTATAAAAGCACCCTATCCACCGCTGACGCGGTCCCCCTTCCCCGATGGGGAAGGCTAAGAGGTGCGACGCTCCGCGTCATTTTTTATAAAGGGGCGATGCCCGAAGGTGGTAAGCAGTCACCAGCCACTCGAAACCACTCATTCCTGCTTTCAAACTACGGGGTTCAACGGGTTCAAAAGGTTCTAAGGATTCAACGGGTTCAGGTGGCGGCTTCGCCGCATTTTAGATGACGGTATTCTCGTATCGCCAGCCTTCCCCTCAAGGGGAAGGTGCCCCGTAGGGGCGGATAGGGCACTGGCGGTATGAAAGCGAGCGGGAAGGAGTATCTCACATCGACGATTTATGAAAGCACCCGAGCGCCGCTCCGCGGTCCCCCTTCCTCGATGGGGAAGACTAAGAGGTGCGACGCTTCGCGTCAATTTTTATAAAGGGGCGATGCCCGAAAGTGGTATGTAAGTCACTCGTCCCTAGCTGCCAGTCACTAGTCACCCATTTCTTCCCCGATCTCCTTGAACAGGGCGATCCAGTCCTTTGCCTCGTCCTTTTTCACGATCTGGATCGCCATGCCGGCGTGGACGAGGACGTAGTCACCGAGCTTTGCGGGCACCATGGAGAGGTTCACACGGACCTCGGAGCCGGAGAAATCGACCATGCCATGCGTGCCTTCGATGGAGACGACGCGGCCGGGATATGCTACACACATAGGGATGCTCCTTTCGGGAAACAGAGGGCTTTATTTCTGATTCTTCATGAGATAGAACCATGCCTGTCCGAGCGCGATGCCGCCATCGCCCGGCGGGACTTTTTCATTGGTATACACAGAAAAGCCGCGCTTTTGCAGCGCTTCCCGCGCACGAGCGAGGAGAAGATGATTCGAAAAACAGCCGCCGGAAAGAAGGATGTGCGAGAGGCCGAAGTGCTCCGCCGAGGAGAGGATCATCTCGGCGATGGCCTCGTGAAAGGCAAGCGCCTTTTCTTCTATTGTACCATGGGACGCCAGCAGCGAGGCAAGGAGCGTGCGTCCGTCCCAGAGAAGACGCCCATCCTGCTCTTTTCCTTTCCAGAAGATCTTCGGAGCGTGCGCGGCTGCCATCGCGGCCGCTTCCAGCGCCATGGGACACTCGCCTTTGAAATGATTCTCCTCGCCAAGCCCCAGCAGAGCCGCCGCCGCATCGAAGAGACGTCCCATGGAGGAGCTTTCTATCGTATTCACGTGATGAGAGAGTGCGGCGCGGATGAGAGGCGCGCGCGGATCCTTCGACGGAAGGCCCGCTGCTGCCAGATAAGAGAGCGCACTCTTCCACGCCTGTTTCATAGAGGCATCGCCTCCGATCATGGAAATCGGTGCAAGGTGTCCCACGCGCTGCATGGACGTCCCCTCGCAGAGAAGGATCTCGCCGCCCCAGACGGTGCCGTCCTCCCCATAGCCTGTGCCGTCAAAGACGAAGGCAAGGGACTTCCCTTGCAGATGATGCTCCGCCATGACAGAGAGCGCATGGGCGTGATGATGCTGGACGGTATAAAAGGGAAGGCCCCTCTCTCTGGCTGTTTTTTCTCCCAAAAGGCGGGACAGGTAGGCAGGATGCAGATCGGAAATGACCGCTTGCGGCGAAAGCCCTAAGAGCTCTTCCCAGTCCTGCTCCGTTTCCAGAAAAAACGCCTGCGAGCGTTCATTCAGGATGTCGCATGGCACCTCGGCGGGATACAGCGAGCCGCCGCCCGCGAGGGCAAAGCCCGGCGCCATGTCCGCCCCTGTCGCAAGGACCATGCCGGATGGCGCGTCTCTCACCACCGGTTCCGGGAGAAATCCGCGCGTCCTTCGTAGGATCTGCACTTCCCTTCCCTGCAGCTGCATGACGCTGTCATCGGCAGGGCGCAGGATCTCCCTGTCATAGAAGAAAAGCCCTGCGATGTCTTCGTGCGCTTCGTAGTACGCCCGCGCCTCCTCGTCCCTGAAGATCATCGGCTCGCCGCTTTGGTTCGCACTCGTGACGATGAGCGGCGCATCGATCCCCTCCGCCAGTTGGCTGTAGAATCCTGTCGAAGGAAGGCAAAGTCCCAGACGCGGCACGCGAGATGCCACGGCAGGAAGGACCTTTCGTCTCGGCGAGGCAAGCAGGATCGGGCGCACCGGCGAGGTGAGCATTTCGATCTCTTTCTCCGAAAGCATCGCCCACGCCTTCGCCATGTCGATGTCTTTCATCATCAGCGCGAACGGCTTCCCGCTGCGGTGCTTCATGCGGCGAAGACAGCCCACCGTCTCTTTCCTGTCCCCGCGGCAGACGAGCTGGTAGCCGCCCATGGCCTTCACCAGAAGGATCGCGCCTTCTTTCGCAAGACGGATCGCTTCTGCCATAGCCGCCTCTTTTTCAAACCGTCTCTTCCGCGTCCATCCCTTCAGCTGCGGACCGCAGTGCGCGCATGCGATGCTTTCCGCATGACAGCGGCGGTCCGAAAGGTTTTGGTACTCTTTCTCGCAGTCCTTGCAGAGAGGGAAATCCTTCATCGCCGTCCGCTCGCGGTCATAGGGAAGCGCCTCGATCATCGTATAGCGCGGCCCACAGGCGGTGCAGGACGTGTAGGGGTAGCCATAGTGATGGTCCTTGGGATCTTTCATATCTGCCTGGCAGTCTTCGCAGATGCCAAGATCCGCCGGAAAGAGCGGTGCGCGCGCCGCTCCGCCGCTTACGATCGCACGGAAATCCGGCAAAGGCGCATGGGCGATCTCCTCCACACGCATTTCCGCGACCTCCACAGGCGGCCTCGCCGCCCGTATATCCTCCATGAAAGAAAGGAGAGCCTCGCGGCTCCCCTGTGCAATGATGGTGACGACGCCGCCTTCATTTCTGACGGTGCCTGTGATATGATGCGCCCCTGCCAGACGGCAAATGAGCGGACGGAAGCCCACGCCCTGCACACGGCCAAGGGCAGTGATGCGATAGGTCAGCATGGCAGGCTCCTTTCAGAAATAAAAACTTCGCGGGTTCTATGGGTTCTATGGGGAAGGTGGCGGCTTCGCCGCAAATATATAGGGGGGCGATGCCCGAAGGCCTGCGGATAACAGGTTTCCCGTTTAGAGTTTCCAAACATCGCCCGCCTGACCGCAAATGACAAAGATTTCTCGCTGCGCTCGAAATGACGATACGAGAGTCATATTTTCTAATCCAGGCACTAGTATTGCGTTTTCTAAATAACTGGCATTTAACTCAACTCCCAAATCAAGTGAGGAGTTAGGAGTGAAGGTACGGCGCATAAAAATAGGAAGCGCCGCGGAATTTTATATAAGGAGGGGTATTGGGGCACTATATGAATGGTGTGCCCCTTCCAGCACTTCTCACTAAGTCCAGAAGTTAACAAATCGCTATACCAGCTACCAGTCACTAGTCACTCATCCCTGCCTTCTCGCCGATCCACTTCGCGGCCTCTTCATACCCTTCTCCGGTCTTTCCGCTGACCTTGAAGACGGGCGCATTCTTATTCAGATGGCGGATGCCTTTCATGAAGAACTCTTCATCGAAATCCAGATAGGGCATGAGGTCGACCTTGTTCAAGAGGATCATATCCGCTTTTTCAAAAGCGAGCGGATACTTGTACGGCTTGTCGCTGCCGTCTGCCACGCTGACGATGAGGAGCTTCATGTGCTCGCCGATATCCAGCTCGGCAGGGCAGACAAGATTTCCGACATTTTCGATGAAGAGGATGCCCGGCGCATCGAAATCCATGGTGTGCACCGCATTATGCACGAGCGGTGCATCCAGATGACAGGCTCCGAAAGTATTGATCTGCGCCGCCTTCACATGCTGCTTTCTGAGGCGCTCGGTATCGATGTCGGACTCGATATCGCCTTCGATGACATAGACCTTGCGCGCGATGTACTTCATGAGCTGCTCGAGCGAGGTGGTCTTGCCCGTCCCCGGCGCGCCCATGACATTCACGGCGAAAATATTCCGCTCCGTCAGGTAATGTCTGACATGCTCGGCAATGTGATTGTTATGGGCGTAGATATTCTCCATCACGCCAGCTTTGACCATATGCATAATTGGTTCTCCATTTTTCTTTATTATTCATACTATACAGAAGGATGAAAATGAGAAATTAGAAATGCGAAATGAGAAATGCAGGAAGGGCGCGCAATTCATATAGCGCCCCATATTTCTTTATTATTTATCAGCGGCGAAGCCGCCACCACCATTTCTCATTTCTCATTGTTCTCGATTTCCAAGTCCACGCTCTCTATATAAAACTCCTTCCCGATCTCTGTCGGAGAGCCATCGCCGCCGCAGTGGGGACAGGTGAAAGAGAAGCGCTTCCGTTCAAAAAGAGCGCCGCATCGGTCGCAGCGCATCTTCGGCTTGATATCCCGGATCGTCAGCCGCGCGCCCTCGCAAAGGGTGCCTTCGGAGATCACATCAAAGTACATCTGGATGGACTCTCCGATGAATCCCGAGTCTTCTCCCACGACGAGATAGATCGCTTTCACAAGACCGCCCTTTTCACGGGCGGTCTTTTCTGCGATGCGGACGATCTCCAGTGTCACCGGGTACTCATGCATGGGGCTCATCCTTCTTTACGGGTGGACGCGGACGGGCGGGACGCACCGGCGCCTTCCCGGTGAGCGTCAGCACGAGGGCCTTGTCCTCGCCTTCCTCCCACTCTTCCTTCATCGCAAGGCACTTCGCCGGACAATTCTCTGCGCATACGCCGCACGCCACGCATTTCTCACGGTCGATCGTCCACTTCCGTGTCTTTCGGTCGATCGTGATCGCCTGCATCGGGCAGCTGTGCTCACAGCGTCCGCAGAAAAGGCATTTCTCGATGTCATTCTTCACATGATGCGGATTCTCCGACTGCGGGTCGTCCTTTGCCGGTTCCGGGGCAGGAGCCACTTTCGGTGGTTCTGCCTTCGGTGGTTCTGCGGCAGGCTTTGCCGCTTCCGCCGGTTTTGCCGCCGGACGGGCGGGACGTACCGGAGCCTTTCCGGTGAGCGTCAGCACGAGGGCTTTGTCCTCGCCTTCCTCCCACTCTTCCTTCATCGCAAGGCACTTCGCCGGACAGTTCTCCGCGCATACGCCGCACGCCACGCATTTCTCGCGGTCGATCGTCCACTTCCGCGTCTTTCGGTCGATCGTGATCGCCTGCATCGGACAGCTGTGCTCACAGCGCCCGCAGAAGAGGCATTTCTCGATGTCATTCTTCACATGATGCGGATTCTCCGACTGCGGCACATCCTTTGCCGGTTCCGGGGCAAGGACTGCTTTCGGTGGTTCTGCCTTCGATGGTTCTGCGGCAGGCTTTGCCGCTTCCGCCGGTTTTGCCGCCGGACGGGCGGACCGAACCGGTGCCTTTCCGGTGAGCGTGAGCACGAGGGCTTTGTCCTCGCCTTCCTCCCACTCTTCCTTCATCGCAAGGCACTTCGCCGGACAGTTCTCTGCGCATACGCCGCACGCCACGCATTTCTCGCGGTCGATCGTCCACTTCCGTGTCTTTCGGTCGATCGTGATCGCCTGCATCGGGCAGCTGTGTTCACAGCGTCCGCAGAAGAGGCATTTCTCGATGGTATTCTTCACATGATGCGGATTCTCAGACTGCGGGACGTCCTTGACCGGCTCTGGGGTAGGAGCTGCCTTCGCAGATTCTGCTGGCTTGGCCGGCGGCGCCGGGCGCACGCGCGGACGGCGGGTCAGGACCTTGCCCTGATAGGTGGTGACAGCGGCTTTATTTTCTCCTTCTCCCCATGTATCTGCAAGGGAAAGGCACTTCGCCGGACAGTCAAGCGCACAGGCGCCACAGGTGATGCACTTGTTTCGATCGATCGTCCATGTACGGTTTCTGCGGTCGATCGTGATGGCGTCCACCGGACAGGTCTTTTCGCACTTGCCGCAGAAGAGGCATTTTCCGATATCATTTTTTACGTGGTTGTCAGCTACAGCCGCTTCCGTAGCTGCCGGCGGCTGCGCTTCCTTTATGACGGGCTGCCTCGCGGGTCTTCTTCGGATCTTCGAGACGCCGCGAACGGTGATCTCTGTCCGATTTCCCAAGTAGCAGCCGAGCGAGAGACACTTCCTCGGGCAGTTGTCGATACAGGTACCGCAGTTCACACAGGCTTCGAGATCGATGCGCCATGTACGGTTCGCACGGTCGACGGTGATGGCGCCCGCCGGACAGTTTCTTTCACACATGCCGCAGAAAACGCACTTCATCACATTATTGACGATATGGCTTCGGTCATCCATCGCGAGCATGGCTGCATTCTGCGCGGCGACAGTCTTCTTGACTTCGCTGACGCCCTCCTTCTTGACGGCGGTCAGGATGATCTCCGTCTTTGTAAGGCCCGGCATCGCATAGTGCGGATCCATGGAGAGACATTTCTTCGGACATGCCTCCACACACGCGCCGCACTGGATGCAGGAGAAAGGATCGATCCTCCACTCGCCTGTCTTCCTATCGACAGTGAGTGCGCCGGAGGGACAGCTTCTTTCGCACATGCCGCAGAGAATGCACTGGCTGACGTCATTCACCACGCGCCCGCGGACGCCTTGACAGAAGGTCTTCGGTGCCAGCGGATACTCCGAGGTCACAGGAGGCTTGAATAAATTCGCCACGGCCTGTTTGATATATACCAGGTAACTCATATGTGAAAGCCTCCTTTTGACTTGGGGAAAAATAAGGGTTCAGGTTAGTGGGTTCAGGTTAGTGGTGCGGCGCATCATACTTTGGAAGCGCCGCGAGTTCTATATAAAGCCCCTTCCCCTCGGGAAGGGGGTACTATACGGGGAAGGCTGTCATCCTCCATTCAAATTCGCTTCGCGAATCTTACGATGCTGCGCATCGCCAACCTCCGCCCCTTCGGGGCACCTCCTTCCAGAGGAAGGAGGGAGAGCGTGAAGCGCCATTATATTTGCGGCGAAGCCGCCACCACCATTTCGCATTTCTAGGGAAGCACTGATTCCCCAACTGTTCCACCGCACCCTTGAACCCTGAACCTTGAACCCGACCTATCTTTCGCAGCAGCTGATGCAGGGGTCGATGGTCAGGATGATATTCGGCACATCGGCGAGGTCGCAGCCCTGCAGCATTTTGACGAGGGCCGCGATATTGCAGTTCGTCGGGGTGCGGAGACGGAAGCGCTCGAGGTTCTTGGTGCCATTTCCCTTGATATAGTAGATGGCTTCGCCGCGCGGCTGCTCGACACGGGTGAAAAATTCACCCTTGGGCGGGACGCCGCGGACAGGCGATGCGATCGCGCCTTCCGGGAGATTTTCGAGCGCGCCTAGAATGATGTCGATAGACTGGTAGAGCTCGCGGATGCGTACCTTCGTACGGGCGAGGCAGTCGCCGGTCTGCTCCAGGACCGGATGAAATCCCAGATCCCTGTATGCGCCGTCATCATCGGCCATACGGTAATCATTCGGGACGCCGCTGGCGCGTGCCATCGGGCCGACACAGCCCAGATCCATCGCCTCATTCATCGAAAGGATACCAACTCCCTCCAGACGCGTCTGGATGGTATCGTCATAGAGAAAGACAGATGCCATCTCTTCGATCTCCTTGGTGAGGCCGGTGAGCCTCTCCTCGATGCTCTTCTTCATGGCATCCGTGAGGTCACGGCGCACGCCGCCCACCTCGCAGACGGAGAAGATGACGCGGCCGCCGGTCGTTTCTTCGAAAATATCGAGGATCGTCTCGCGAAGCCGCCAGCAGTGCATGAAAAGGCTCTCGAAGCCCAGCGCATCCGCGCCAAGCCCGAGCCACAGGAGATGGCTGTGCAGGCGGGAAAGCTCATGCCAGATCGTACGCAGGTAGCTCGCACGGCGCGGCACGTCGATCTCCATCAGTCCTTCGACGGCCTTCGCATAGCCCCAGCCATGCCCGAAGGAGCAGATGCCGCAGACGCGCTCTGCGACATAGATGAACTGCTTGAAATCGCGCTTCTCGACCAGCTTTTCCAGTCCGCGGTGGACGTAGCCGATGGACGGCACGGCGCGGACGACTTTCTCATCCTTCAGCTCCAGATCCAGATGGATCGGCTCCGGCAGGACCGGATGCTGCGGGCCAAAGGAAACGGTAGTGAGTTCAGCCATTGCCATCCTCCTTCTTCACGACAGATGCATCGACGCCAAGACCGCTGCGAAGGTTCACCTTCACGGCCTGCTTCGCATGGACGGCATTCGACAGGTCATGCCACGGCGTCTTCTGCGCGAGGTGGTAGAAATGCCCGCCATAGTCCACATCGGGCGCAATGAAACGGACATCCAGCCCGAAAAGATCGTGGATCTCATTCTCCCACACAAAGCCGTACCAGTACAGGCTCGTGATGCTCATGACGGAGCCGTCGAGCGCCGCGGTCAGACGCAGGTGGTAGAGGAAATAATTTTTGTCAAAGGTGTATGTCAGTTCGAAGCCCTCCGTGGTACGGGTGCAGAGGATCTGGACCAGACGGCAGCCTTCTTTTTTGAATCGCGCCACACGCTCCAAGAGGTCTTCCGGGCGAATGGTGATAAACTGCTGTTTCATAGATGTTCTCCTTTGGAGGGGGATAGAAATAGGTTCGGGGTTCGGGATTAGCCCGTGGGGCGTATCGCCCTTTGATTGCGAGTGAAAGTTCTACTCTCTAGTTAGGAGTGAGGAATGAGGAGTGAGGAGTGGTGGTGCGGCGCATAAAAATCAGAAGCGCCGCGAAGGTTTGAAACTAGCGGTTTTCTCATATCGCAAACCTAATCCCTAGCCACTAATCCCTAGCCACTAATCCCTAGCTACTAATTCCTAGTCACTAGTCACTAGTCACTCGGCACCAGTCACTCGGCACCACTAATCCCTGCTTTCAAACTTCAGGGGTGTGGTGGCGGCTTCGCCAAGATCCTTCGGCTCAGGTCGCAGCTGTTCTGGCATTCGTTATCTCACATACGACGTTTCTCGCCGCTCAGGATGACGAAACGGGGCGATGCCCGAAGGTGTTATTCAAGCTACAAGCTACAAGTCACTAGTCACTCCTAATCCCTGAACCCATCAACCTTTTCTCAGTTTCTTCTGCTTCTCTTCCAGCACGGAAAGGCCTTTTACGACGCCATCGATGATGGCCTCCGGACGTGCGGCGCAGCCGGGGACGTAGACATCGACGGGGATCGCCTTGTCCATGCCGCCAAGCATATTATAGCACTCGCGGAAGATGCCGCCGCTGCAGGCGCAGGTCCCGACGGCGATCACCACCTTCGGCTCCGGCATCTGTTCATAGATCTGGCGGACGACAGGCAGGTTCTGTGCGTTCACGCCGCCGGTGACAAGGAAAATATCGGCGTGCTTCGGGTCGCCGGTATTGACGATGCCGAAGCGCTCCACGTCATAGAGCGGTGTCAGGCACGCAAGCACCTCGATATCACAGCCGTTGCAGGACGATCCGTCATAGTGGATCAGCCAGGGAGATTTCTTTTCAAAGCTCATACATGACCTCCGGAATGGAGTGAATTGGGATAGGGTGTTATTGGGTTCAGGGTTAGCCCACGGGACGTGCTGCCCTTTGATTGTGGGTGAAAGCCTCGCGCGCTCTCTAGTTAGGAGTTAGGAGTTAGGAGTGGTGGTGCGGCGCAAAAAATAATGAAGCGCCGCGGAGTATATATGGGGCGAATGCTCGAAGGTGGTATTTAGTCACCAGTCACTTCTAATCCCCAATCCCTAGCTACTCATCACTGCTTTCAAACTTCAGGGTTCGAGGTTTAATGGGTTTAACGGGTTCAACGGGTTCAGCGGGGAAGGTGCGGCGCACAAAAATTAAAAGCGCCGCGGAGGTTTGAAACTAGCGGTGTTCTCGTATCGCAACCTAATCCCTAGCTACTAATCCCTAGCTACCAGTCACCAGTCACTAGTCACTAGCCACCAGCCACTAATCCCTAGCTACCCGTCACTAGTCACTAGTCACCAGTCACCAGTCACTAGTCACTAGTCACTAGCGACTCATCCCTGTTTTCAAACTTGTGATGGCGGCTTCGCCGCCATTTTATATTCGGTGCCAAGCGCGACGCCGCTCACTTGAACCCATCAACCTGAACCAGACAACCTTTATTTGAAGTACATCAAAAATGCGATATTCAGAAAGCCTGCCATGAGGCCGACGAGCCAGGTGGAGGCGAGCATGCGCTCCCACTTGATGCGGGCGCAGCAGTTGTCGATGAGGATCTCTGCGAAGAAAACGATCTCGCAGATGGCAAGACCGAGAAGCCAGGTCCACCAGGTATCCGATGCGAAGAAGAGGAGCACGAGGCCGAAGAGGAACACATTCTCATACCAGTGCGCGATCTCGACGACGGCCAGGGTACGGCCGGAGATCTCTGTCTTAAGACCGCCGATGAGCTCCTGATGCGCTTCATGCGACATGGAGATATCGAAGGGCGATTTCCTGAATTTAATGAGAAGGATGAAGCAGAGACCGAAGAAGATGCCCGGCATACGCAGGATATTCATATGGGCGCCCGTCAGGATGTCTCCGACGGAGAAGCTGCCGCTGGCGAGGTAAAAGCCGAGCGCCACCATGAGGAGCATCGGTTCATACGCCATGGTCTGCACGAGCTCACGCTCCGCGCCGATCTGGCTGTAGGGGGAGTCGACGGCATACGCCGCAATGATGAGGCAGACACTCGCCATGGTCAGTGTGAATACGACGAGCAGGATATCGCCCTGCGCGAAGAAGATGGTGCCTGTCAGAAGGACGAAAAGAAGGAAGCCGAAGATGTAGAAGCCTTCCGCCTTATTGACGGCGATCGGCTGCTTTCCCCACAGCTTCAGGAAATCATAGAAGGGCTGCAGGAGGGGCGGCCCCTTTCTTCGCTGCATACGGGCGGAGATGATGCGATCGCACCCGGAAAGCAGTCCGCCAAGGATCGGCGCTAAGAGGAGGTACAGGAGACCCCCTGCGATAGGCATCAGGAAGTCAGACATGGAATGCACCTCCTAGAGTCAAAGACAGCTCCATCAGGACGCAGGCAAGGGCTGCGGTGTAGCCCAGGAGCTTCATGCGGTCTTCACCGAACCAGCTCTCCAGATACCAGTTCCGCAATGTGACGGGGACGACACGTCCGCCGGCGCCGCGATAGGCATTGTCACTTCCGAGGTTCTCCCCGGAAAGATTTGTGACGACCTGTTTCTTCTCGCGGCTTTTGCCGAAGCGCAGCGGCAGGACGACCAGAAGGAAGACCATGAGCGACATGATCCAGAGATTGCTCTGCGCGATGACCTCTGCCGTCGCATGATAGGTGAGTGCAAGGTAGGGGATGACGCCGTATTCCGAAACGAGCGGGAAGAGCACGCAGACGATGAGCGTCAGTGCTGCCAGCATTTTGAGCGCCGTCCATTCGACGCCAAGGATCCCTCGCTCGCGGTTTTCATTCGTCGGGACAAAGGTCGTGATCTTGCCGAGCCACTTCGTCCAGTAGAAGAGCGTGGTCGCCGAGCCGTAGACGAGGACGAGGAGAAGCAGCGGCTGTCCTGCATCGACGAAGGCTTTCATAGCGGCCCACTTGGAGATCAGCATGCCGAACGGTGCAAGGAACATCCCGCAGATGCCGATCACCATGCAGAGCGAAAGGCGAGGCATGGAATTGAAGATCCCATCGAAATTCTCCAGATCGCGGCTGCCGAGCTGCTGCTCCGCGGTGCCGACCGTGAGGAAGAGGAGAGACTTGGCGACTGCGTGGAAGATGACGATCATGATCGCTGTCCATGCGGCTTCATAGGAGCCTGTGCCTGCGCAGCAGACGATCAGGCCGAGATTCGAGATCGTGGAATAGGCGAGCACCTTTTTCCCATCGGACTGGGAAATGGCGGCGCAGGAAGCAAAGAAGAAGGTGATCCCGCCCACCAGCATCGCCATGATGCCGACATGGTTGTCCCCCAGGATCGGCGCGAGCTTGATGATGAGGAAGACGCCCGCCTTGACCATGGTCGAAGAGTGCAGGAGCGCCGAGGTCGGCGTCGGTGCCACCATCGCCCCCAGAAGCCAGCCGGAGAAGGGCATCATCGCCGATTTTGTGAATCCGCAGAAGACGAGGAGTGCTGCGATAAGCTCGACCGGTTCACGGCTGCGGCCCAGATTCACCAAGAGGGAAAGCTCAATCGTGTAGTATTTTTCCCCCAGAAGGACGATCGCCAATGCAAAGGCAAGCCCGCCCAAAAGGTTCATCCAGAGCGCCTTGCAGGAATTGTGGATCGCTTCATTCGTCTGCGAATAGCCGATCAGGAGGAAGGAGCAGAGAGACGTGATCTCCCAGAAGGTGTACATGAAGAGCAGATTGTTCGACATGACGAGACCAAACATCGCCGAAAGGAAGAGGAAGACCACGAAGAAGAAAAAGCCGCGCCGGTCAGGAATCCCCGTATGCTTTCGATGATACTGCGCCATGTAGCCCAGGGAGTACACCGCAATGAGTCCACCGATGATGCCGGCGATCAGGATCATGATGATGGCAAAGTGATCGATGATGAAATCCCATGATACATAGATGCGATCGCCCATATGCCATTCAAAGGCCGCCACGATCACAAACTGCACAAGACCCAGAAGTGCGATGCTGTAGCGTTTGAATTTCTTCGCATAGTAGCAGACCGCCAGGATGACAAGGAAGTCTGCCGCCAGCATCACCGCTTTCAGCAGCTCACTATCCACGCCGATCTTCACCGGCTCATCAAAGCAGGTGACGGCAACGGCAAGTGCGAGCCCCATCATCACCGTTGCCGAGCCTTTCACGAGCAGGGTGCGGAAGGAGGCATCGCGTGTCAAAAGCAGGATCACGGCCGTTGCAAGCGGCAAAAGAACCAGCAAGAGGGGTAGAAGCATAAGATCGACCTCCGAAGTGACCATGAGAAATGAGAGGGTCTCTCAATAAGTGCATGTGATTTATATAGTGTGTATACATATTTTTGTATATTTTCGCTATTGATATATACTTTATACTAAATGAATCAACAATGCAAGCGCAAAATGATTTCGATCGACGCTGGGCAGAACGAAAAAAGGCAGCTGCGACAAAATGCAAAAGCAGCTTGTCGTATCTGCCCTCTTTGGGAAGTGACTGGGGACTGGGGACTAGGAATTAGTAGCTAGGGATTAGGGATTAGGAATTAGGGAGTCTCGAGTGACTAGTGACTTGTGACTTGTGACTGGGAGTTTTACCCAAACTGAGCAGGCCCCTGGAGAGGGGCCGCGCCAAAGGCGCAGGATGGATGTGCCGCGTAGCGGCACCCTTCTACGTAGCGGAAAGCATGCCATCTGTTCCAGACGTTCTACCGTCTATTCCACATTTCCCGTTTCTCATTCTGCAGAATTCTGCCTCTTCGAGGCAGTCCATCCCCTGCCCTTCGGGCACCCCCTTCTTCAAGGGGGAACGCGTTTTACGTTTATTTCAAAACTCTGCGGCGCTTCTGATTTTTATGCGCCGCACCACCATTTCGCATTTCTCATTTCTAATTCAAAGAGCAGCATGCCCCAAAAACCATTGACTCACTGTTTCCCCAGCACATCCGCCATCACGCGCTTGAGCGCCCTTATATCGAAGGGCTTTGCCACATGGGCATTCATGCCGAGCGCGATGGCCTTCGCCTTGTCTTCGGCGAAAGCATTGGCCGTCATGGCGATGATGGGGATCTTCGAAAGCCTTGGATCCTCCAGATGGCGAATGATGGTGGTCGCCTTGTAGCCATCCATATTCGGCATCTGAATATCCATGAGGATGAGATCATACCAGAGCGGCTCTCGTTTCTCAAGCATCGCCAGACACTCGATGCCATCTCTGGCTCGCTCCACAAGAAGCCCCGCCTCCTTTAGAAGCTCTTCTGCGATCTCTGCATTGAGATCATTGTCTTCCGCAAGAAGGATGCGGCGGCCTTGGAGCGTCGTATCCGGCAGGGCGGAGTCTTCTGCAGGGAATGCCTCTTCCGGCCCTTTGGCGATGCGATGCGGGATCCTGACCGTAAAGGTGGTGCCCTTGCCCGGCTCGCTCTCGACCGCAATGGTGCCGCCCATGAGCTCTGTCAGTTTCTTGGCGATGCCCATACCGAGGCCAAAGCCCGGCCGTCGGCTCTCCGTGCTGCTCCTCTCGCGCGTGAAGGCTTCGAAAATGTGCGCGAGGAATTCCTTCGTCATACCGATGCCATTGTCCCGGATGGTCGTCGTGAAGAGCTCGATGCCCTCTTGGGCCGGAGCGGAGCAGATATCGAAAGACACCCTCCCTCCGGGCGGTGTGTACTTGCATGCATTCGAGAGAAGATTCAGCAGGATTTCCTGCAGCTTCACCTTATCGGCATAGATGAAGCGCTGCGGCGTCCGAAGCGTCCTTGTGAAGGAGATCTGTCTGTCCCTCATCTGATTTTCAAAAAGGCAGCCGACAGACTCATAGAGTTCTTTCATGTCGATGATCGACTCCTCGATACCGCTCTTGCCGCTTTCGATGCGCGCAAGCTCAAGGACATTGTTGATAAGAGAGAGCAGGAATTCACCGGACTTCTCGATCTTTTCTGTATAGTCCAGGATCCTCTCCGGCTTGTCCTTGTACATGCGAAGCAGGTGGGAGAAGCCAAGGATCGCATTCATCGGCGTGCGGATATCATGCGACATATTGAAGAGGAAGGTGGACTTCGCCTTATTGGCGAGTTCGACCTGGCGGAGCGCTTCTTCCAGCTGCTGCTGTTTCTTCCTCTCCTCATGGATGATCTGATCCAGCGCGCGGTGACCTATGATGACCTCGAAATGATCTTCATCCTGCTGAGAAAGCACCGCCCGCACTTCGAAATACTCATTCCCCGTAGGATTCGGACGCACATGGCAGCGGACGCTGTACGTCTTATGCCGGAGAAGCTCCTCTTCGAGGCGAGAGGGTGAGAGGAGGACTGCCATCTCTTCGCGATCCGCCTCATGCACCAGATGCTCGCAGGCATAGCGGATCCATTCACTATAGCGATAATGCACATCCTCGAGCTTTCGCCCTATGTGCGTATCCTCCATGCCCCGGATCAGCTCGATGGTATCCTGCCGGAGATCCGTCAGGAGGATCACAGAGAAATCCTGCCCCAGTGCATTCATCACGGCCTGGTACTGCATCTCCTTCTGCTTGGCGCGGTCGATGGGATTCACCATGTACAGGAGATCTTTCGCGCGCCCCTTCTCATCTCTCGTCTTCACGATGAATCGCGCCTGCCGCCACTCTCCCGTGTGCGCACGATACGTGGTCGTGATGGTGTCTTCCTGCGAAAGACGCATGGCAAGCGTCCTCGTGTCCACAAAAGCGCGCATGCTGCCCCAATATTCCTCAGCAACGATATACTGCAGTATATCATCAAATGCCCGCGACGCCGCATACACCTTCCCGCTCGCCTGATACCCTTCGCCGACAGCAGCGATCCTCTCGCAGGTGTCTTTTTCAAGATCAATAAGGTAAATCACCCAGTAAATCTTGCTGATCGCAGAAATGACTTCATTCGACCGGCGCTCAGATGCGAGTGCCTCCTCAAGGCGCCGCTGTTGTCTTCCTTCTTCCCTGACCAGCTCATCGATCGGCCGCAGCCCGATGACGATCTGAAAGTGAGCCTCATCCTGATGCACGCGGATGGCCTTCAGCTCGAAGTATTCATTCCCCTCGCGGTTCCCTTTGGTACGCGCACGATACGTGAACGTTTCCTTCTCCATCAGATGGCGCATCAGCCCCTCGGAGCCAAGATTTCCATAGAAATCCCCGCAGGACTCTTTCACCAGCAGATGATCGCGGAGGTATGCGATGCGTGCACGATAAGAGAATTTTTTATCCGCAGGCAGCGCCTCTTCGATATCCAGACTGTGACTGAAGATCCCCTGCTTCACGACCTCCATCGTATCCGTCTTGAGGTCTGCGAAATAGATCGCCGTGTAGTCCAGGCAGAGCGATTCTAAGATCGCCTTCTCACGCACAAGATGGCGGACCGTCTGATCTATAGAATCTCCCGGCTCCAGTTCCTCACCGAGTGTCTTTTCGAAATTTTTGATCGATGCGATGCAGTACCCCGGTGTCCCTGCCGGCATGATATGGAGATGGATGTAGCGCTTCGTCCTCCGGGCAAAGGTATCGAAGTCCAGCGTCTTTTCGAGATACGCCGCTTCATAGTAGGGAAGAAGCCACTTGCCCCCGATCTTCGGCAAAAGCTCGATGCCCGAGCTGCCGATCAGCTTTTCAAGAGGGATAGAGAGGTGCCTTGCTTCCGCCTCATTGGCGCAGGCAAAACGCCAGTCCACCGGTTTCCCCGCCTCATCCACCTCGACATGAATGATATAGATGGGTACGGGGCTTTCCCATACCGCCGTCCCCAGCATCTTCAAGTAGGCCTCGTCCTTCATCATTTCCCCCCTTATGCCGAACATAAAAAAGCCGCATGCATGAATTTCTTTTTATTATACATGCATGCGGAAGAATTTCAAAGAGAATGGGTTTGAGGTTCAACGGGTTCAGCGGGTTCTAAAGGTTCAGCGGGTTCTAAAGGGAAGGTGCCCGAAGGGCGGATAGGGCACAGTCGGCATGAAAGAGAGCGGGAAGGAGTGTCTCAAGTCGACGATTTATGAAAGTACCCTATCCACCGCTCCGCGGTCCCCCTTCCCCGATGGGGACGGCGAATCAGTATCGGCTTCGCCGCTTTTTTATATGAGGCGATGCACGAAGGCCGGGGAAACGCGGCTCTCTCGTTTCGCCAGCCTTCCCCTCGAGGGGAAGGTACCCGAAGGGCGGATAGGGTACTGGCGGTATGCAAACCATTGCTTGAAATCGGTGCCCGGTTCGCGCAAGTATGCGGGAAACGGCTGCCCGCGAATGACAAAGATTCGAGGGCTTCGCTCGAAATGACGATACGTGAGTCTGAACGAGTCCCCCGAGGCTCCTAATCCCTAGGCTACTAATCCCCAGTCCCTAGTCACCAGCCACTAGCCACTAGTCATCCCAAGTTCCTCACTACATCCTTCCTCTGGATGAGCCAGGCGGGGATCATCGCCGCGAGCGTGCCGATCACGGTCATAAAAGGGATGATAAGGAGTCCTCGCGGATCAGGCGCTGTTTCCATCACGACCGCCGCATGAGACGCGATGAGCTTCGCAGTGAGAACGCCTCCGCCATAACCCAGAAGCCAGCCGGTGAAGGAAGCGGCGAGAAGGAGTATCGCCGCCTCCGAGAGCAGCAGCCGGCGAATGTCCCCCTTCCCCGCCCCTAGTGCGCGCAGGAGCGCAAGCTCCGAGAGACGGCCGAGCGTGCTCCAGTACATCGCCAAAAGTGTGATGAGGATAGAAACCGCCAGAAGACCAGCGGTCAGGATTTCCCAGAAATCCTTCGTCTGCCCCACCATCGCATAGAGAGAGATGATGGTCTGCGATGGGAAGAGCATCTGCACATCCTTCTGCCGCTGGTACGAAGAAAGAAGCTGCATCGCTTCTTTGTAGCCTTTCGGTACGACGAGGAGCGCCGTCACTTCCTTTTGGGCTTCGGCGGCTACGCCATGCGATTCCCACACATCTCTGATGTCTGTCAGGATCGCCGTGTCATACGGCCCCTTCACCGGAGCAAGGATCCCGACCACCTTCAAGGTATGATGATGCGCTCTTCCTTTCGCGCTTGCTCCATGCACCGAGTGGAAGGTATCCCCTATGCGAAGTCCGGTGAGACGCGCCGTCTCGCTCCCGATGACGACATCCCCTTCCTCCGCAAAGCATCGTCCTTCAGCGATGGAAAGCCATGGGCCCTTCTTCTTATCCGGGCGAAAATCAAAAATATCTGCGTTCGTCCCGGCGATGCGAAAACCCCGGTAATTATCCCCGAAGGCGAGCGGATACACCGCCTCCGTGTGCGGATCGGAAGCGAGCTTCTCCACATCGTCATGGGTGATATTTCCGATCGGCTTGTCCCGAAGGAATACCGTATTCAGCACCAGCTGGTACGAGGAGCCCTTTGCTCCGACAAGGATCGGAAACGGAGAGACCGCACGATTGATGCCATCATAGAGCCCGCCCGCCGTCTGCAGCAGAAATACAGGCAGCGCACAGGCGAGTGCGATCAGAAAGAGCAGGATCAGCCGTGTGAGCGGACGGCGGATGAATGAAAGAAAAGCCAGATGAAGCATGGGGTTGGTTCTCCTTTGATGGATGTGCAAGAGGCGAAGAGTTTAATGGGTTCTAAGGGTTCAACGGGTTCAAAGGTTCAACAGGGGTGGTGCGCGCAATGTTTTGATAGCAGGGATTGGGGATTAGGAGTGACTGGTGACTAGTGACTGGTAGCTAGGGATTAGTAGCTAGGGATTAGGTTGCGATACGAGAAAACCGCTAGATTAAAACCTCCGCGGCGCTTTTGATTTTTTTGCGCCGCACCACCATTTCGCATTTCTCATTTCTAATTTCTCATTCAAACGAGACTTTCAAACGGAATCAAAGAACGATCCGCCCCACGAGCTAACTCGGAACCCTACTTCCCCAGCACCAGTCTGTTTGCAAACCGTGCCTGAACCTTCTCGTCATGCGTGGCGCAGAGGAGCAGGCAGCCGCTCTCGTATTGGTACTGCAGGAGCTGTTCTACGATGAGCTCACTGTTTGCGCGGTCCAGGCTCGCAGTCGGTTCATCAGCCAAAAGGACGGCAGGCTTCCGGAGGATCGCACGAAGGAAAGCGACGCGCTGCGCTTCTCCGCCGGAGAGCGCGTCCGTCTTTCGTGGTGCGTACTCAGAAAGTCCGACAGAGGCAAGCAGGCACTCGGCCTCTTCCCGGGTGAGTGTCTTTCCCGCAATCGATGCGGAGAGACGGAGATTCTCGAAGACGGTGAGATAGGGCATGAGCATGGGCTTTTGGAAAATGCAGCCGATCTCTTTCGCACGGAAATCACATTTCTCTTTCTCCGTCATCTTTGCGACGTCCTTCCCATCTACCACGATCTCGCCCGATGTCGGCGTGAGCAGGCCGCTCACCGCATGGAAAAGCGTCGATTTCCCGCTCCCCGAGGGGCCGATCAGCGCCCAGGGCGCATTCGTAAGACGCGCATAGGGAAGATCCAGCGCACGGATCCTCCCCGCGCCATCCGGATATTCACAAATAAGGTTTCTGATTTCGATCATGATGGAGCCTTTCAGGAATGAGCGGTCAAGGATCAGGGCGTTTTCTTTGGTGCCTCACCGCCATTCCTCCTTCTGAATCAAAAAGAGGCCCCGATCTTTCGGTGCCTCTTTATAGGTAAACGAGGTTCCGGCTGGAGAAATCAGCTGTCAATCGATGTGGCTCGAATACGCAGCTGGCTCACGAATCCGGTTTCTTCATCTGTTTCACTCCCGATCTCCAAAGTGCCCGTAACCGTGATGGGAGTATCGTAGGGGAGAGCGGTGATGGAGTCATCTACCTTGACTACGATGATGTTATCGGGCCAGTCTGCGTCACTGGAACAGAAAGGGCAGACGGACATCGGGACTTCCGTCAAAACGAAGAAATGTATGGTCGGTGTCAGTGGAGGGGCCATGAAGCCCGAGATCGTCACTTCGCCGCCTTCAAGGCTCATCGTCTTGTCCGAAAAGGTCAATCCCTCTGCGGAGTAGCCGGAGTAGATCTCGTCAAAGGAGTAATCTTCCGCGGCTGCAGGCAGGGTGACTGCCCCGGCCAGGGCGAGCGCCATAAAGGAATGTCGAATGAGGGAACATAGTGATCGTAACAATAGGATGCATCTCCTGAGAAAGGGTTGTGGGGTTCAAGGGTGAACAGGTTCAACGGGTTCTATGGGTTCTATGGGTTCTATGGGTTCTATGGGGGTGGTGCGGCGCATAAAATAATGAAGCGCCGCGGAATTTTGATAGTGTTTCGCGCTATCGTCATCCCGAGCGTAGCCGAGGGATCTTTTTTTGCACTGCGGTCAATATCACATAAGCACTGGTACGGAAACGACGCCTTGGTGCTACGTATTTCTGCTTTCACACATCCTTCGTTTAGCAGTCTGCAAGAAAGATTTCTCGCTTCGCTCGAAATGACGATACGAGAGTCTGATGTCTCCTAGTCTCCTAGTCACTAGTCACTCCTAATCCCCAATCCCTAATCCCTAGCCACTCACACCTGCTTTCAAACTTCGGGTTGGTGAGGCACATTCCGTCTCCCTCCTTTCTCTGGAAGGAGGTGCCCCAAAGGGGCGGAGGTTGGCTTCGCGCTTTGGGTAGGGAGACCAACCCCTTACCCTTCGGGCGTTCCCCTTCCAGAGGAAGGGGATAGAGAAATTTCGCACATCAACCTGAACCCATCAACCTATATCTTATTTTGCTTTCTTATTTCCATCAATCCCCAAGGCTCTCATGATACCGAAGAAGACTTCGGTATTATCCATGGTGCCGTGGAAATATTCGGAGCCGGGGCCGCCGGCATTGAGAAGAATGTCGTCAGCGGAATGGCATTCCTGCGGATCAGACTTCGGCGTATTGGCCGGCATGAGCTCTGCCGGATCCCCCGGATGGATGCGAGCCGGATTTGCCTTGGAGGAAGCCGTGGTCACCTGATGGTATTCCACCTTTTCACCGTTCTGCACCGCTTCTTCCTTGGTTTCCTTGGTAGCCAGCGCCGGCGGGGTCGGTGTCTTCATGAAATGATAGTTTTCATAGTATTCCGGATGGTTGGCATACTGGATAGCGAGGGTGACATCCGGATCCGGGTTATCCGGGAAGCCATCTTTATTGGCATCCTTGAAAGTCGGGAAAATGGAATCGGCATACACTCTGACTGCCTGTGTACCCTTCTTGCCATCTCTTTCATGGTAGGTACCGCTGATGGACATGCCGTGTGCATGATCTGCCAAAACGATGATCAGGGTATCATCGCCATGCTCTTTGGCCCAGTTTTCCGCATATTCGATGGATTTATCAAATTCGATGGTATCGTAAGCCGAACGCTGCCAGTCCATGACATGGAGCTGCTTATCGATGGAAGCACCTTCGATCATTGCGAAGAAACCATTCGGATTCTTGGAGAGGATATCCAGTGTTTTCTTTGTCATGTTCATCAGGTTCGGCTGGTCCGTGAAGCCCTTCAGCACCTTCGGATTCTTCTCCATTTCACGATCGATGTAAACATTCATCGTGCTGGTATGGAAGAGGCCGAGGAGCGGCTTGTCTGTCGGCGCCTTCATGAGGTCAGTAGAGTTATCGACGAAGGTATAGCCCTTGTTTTTGAATTCTTCGATGACATTCACCTGGTCTTTTCTCTTAGAGCCGGGTACATCCTTAGGGATGTAGCGAGCCGAGCCGCCGCCCAGGATGACATCTGGTCTATGGTAGTCTTCGAGGTAGTCCTTCGCGAGGAAATCCTGCGCCGCTCTTCTTCTGGTGTGACCGACCATCGCTGCCGGTGTCGCATCGGTGGATTCCGCCTGTGTGACAAGACCGATGGACATGCCGCGGGTACGTTTCAGGATCTCAGAGACATTTTCTACCTTCGGATCATCGAGCGGATCTTTGGTGGAGTCTTCGTAAACGCCCATGGCATTGACGACAGACTTGTGACCTGTTGCATAAGCGGAAGCGGAGTTTGCACTGTCGGTGACGAGGGAGTCATAGCCGGACGTGGTGATGACTGCATTGTGCGCGAGCTTTTCCATCGCGAGCAGGTCATTATACTTGCCATTCGTCATGCCCTTGGAAAGGATGCGGGCCACTTCACGCGCCTGCAGCGACATGCCGTCGCCGACGAAGAGGATGACATTCTTTGCTTTCTTCTGTGCGACTTCATGCACCACCTGATAGGAAGCAGCCGCCTTGGAAACGCCGAGGCTGTCCTTTGCGGAAGCCGCGACTTCCACCTTGCCCGGCTTCGCAAAGGTCACGTCATCGATACGGAACGAGGTGACGCCATTGCCCAGATCCTTCACGACCGCTTTCTTGCCGAAGAACTTTTCAGCCGGAACGCCGTTGATCGTCACGTCGACATTCTGAAGGTTTTTCGCATTGGAGACTTCGACATCAAAGTCGAAACGTGCGCCGCTCCAGAACTTTGCAGTATCTACCGGAAGAATGCGAATATCCGATGCCTGTGCCTGAAAGACGCCCCCCAGAATGGCACCGCCGGCCAGAAGACCGAGAACTGCTGCTTTCATGATATGTTTTCTCATTATTTTCTCCTTTAAAATCGCAAAGAGAAAGGATGCCTGCCATCGATGCTTTCCTCGCGCCACTGTCACCGCTTCTCTTGCTGTGTTTATAATCACTGTAAGGCATTACTGCAATAAATATGACAGGCTTCTGTATAGAGGAAGAAAAACTTTCATTAAAAAACGCGGTATTTCCATAGAAAAGTTGAAATACCGCCGAGGATCGTAAAGAAAATGTATGAGAGGGAGTGTGCCGCCTTCCCGCATCGTCATTTCGAGCGAAAGCGAGAAATCTTTTTCGTTCGCGGTCAAGAAACGCGGTGAGGAGAGGGATCACTGGAAGCACCGCACTCCCTGCAGCGCGGGATGCCGATACATGAAAGGACTGTCTCGCATTCCTTTTCATCCCGCGGCGGGAGCCAACCTCCGCCCCTTCGGGGCACCTCCTTCCGGGGGAAGGAGGGAGTGTGCCGCCTTCCCCCCACGCCCTTTTTCCCCATTTAAATACCCGCACCGGATGGCGGCCGGTGCGGGCTGTATTTTTGGAGTCTTCGGAATGGTCTAGTCATAAGACCATAGGACTATGATCCTATGAGAATGCGGAACGGAACAAGCATATGTTCCTCAGAGATTCACCGTTGACAGCCGGTTTCATTCTGCCGGACCGCAGCCGGCAAGGAGAGATGGGAGAGCAGGATGGAAAATCATACAGGAACACATAAGGAAAGCACTGACCTCATGCGGAAAAGAAGAGCAAGCCTTGGTAAAAGGCGCACGGAAACGCAGATGCGCTATGACTTCTACGGCCCCCGACTCTGGTGCCTTGGGAGTCATGTCACGCTGCGAGGCCGCCCTCGTTCTTTCTTTCCTTTGCGTTCTTCCGCACCGGCTAGACAGATTTACCGGAGAGGACAGACAGAGCATCCCAAAGGCCTTCCCTGTGAAGCACGGGAAAACGCTCCCGGATCCTCCGTCTCACAGTCGAAAAATTTCGGAGACGAAGCTCATGAAAGAGAGTCTGCTCATTTCTCAGGCGATCGCTGCACCCATCCTGCCGATCCACTTTATCGGCGGCAAATGCCCCGGGCTCCTGATCCACACGCAGAGTTCTTTCGGACAGATTATCTCATCAAACGATCTGACATGTCTACTTGGTTCTATTATACACCATTTTTCACTTGAAAAAGTAAACAATTTGTCTGCTGCAGCAAAAAGCCCCGCGAAGACGCGCTTCACGGGGCTATCGAAAAATTCTTGAAGAGATTATGAAATACATTCAGGGTTGGCCCTTGAGGCGTGTCGCCCTTTGATTACGTGCGAAAGAGGTTCAGCGGGTTCAACAGGTTCAACAGGTTCAACGGTGGTGGTGCGGCGCATAAAAATATGGAAGCGCCGCGAAGGTTTGAAACTAGCGGTTTTCTCGTATCGCAAACCTAATCCCTAGCTACTCATCCCTAGCTACCAGCCACTAATCCCTAGTCACTAGTCCCCAGCCACTACTCGTTTTGTTCCGCCAGCGCCTTCACGAGATGATATACCTCCGCAAAGGGCAGATGGTTTTTTTCTGCGATGGCCTTCACCGATTCATACTCGGGGTAGAAGCGTCTCTCCCCGGGGAGGGCGACTTCCTTCACCTCCGCGATGCCGAAAGGCGTTTCCACCTGCTTCTGGTTGCGGCGAAGGATGGAGCGCATGACGCTCGGAAATTCGCGGATACCGATGGTCGTCGTTTCTTTGAAGATGATGTCCTCAAGCTCTTCCATCCTGCTCTTCTTGCAGATCACGGTGAGCTCCCACGCGGGACGGTTCTTCTTCATGTAGACCGGGCTGTAATGGACATCGAGCGCACCGGCCTGCATGAGGCGGTCGATGGTATAGCCGAGCGCTTCGCCGGTGCTGTCGTCGATGTCGGTCTCGAGCTTCACGATCTCATCCTTGCCCTCTTCCATGGCATTCCCCTCAATGAGGTATGCGCGGAGGATATTCGTGCGCTCGGTGTAGGCTCTCTTGCCCGCGCCAAGGCCTGTACGCACGATGCGGAAGGCTTTCGGCAGCTGGTGCGTCGTGCAGATGGCCGCCGCGATGGCTGCGCCGGTCGGCGTGACGTATTCCCCCTTCGCCTCCATGATGGTGAGCGGCATATCGTAGGCTTCGATGATATTCATGGTCGCCGGGACGGGGACGGGCAGCACGCCGTGCTGGCAGCGGACGGTACCTCTGCCCTCGGTGAGGCAGGGGATGATGACATCCGTGATCCCCAGGCTGTCAAAGGTGACCGCCGCGACAATGATATCTACGATGGAGTCGATGGCGCCGACTTCATGGAAATGCACCTCTTCCAGCGGCATGTGATGGGCGAGAGACTCTGCTTCTGCTACGATGTGGAACATCTTGCCCGCCAGTGCTTTCGCCGAGTCTGTCATGTCTGTCGCGTCGATGATGTCTAAGATCTCTGCCAGATGGCGTCCGTGGTGGTGGTGATGCTCATGGTGATGAGGCTCTTCGCCTCCGTGTCCGTGGCAATGATGCTCTTCCTCGTCCTCATGGCAGTGGCAGTGATGCGCTTCTTCGTCCTCGTGACAGTGGCAGTGGTGCGCTTCCTCGTCCTCGTGACAGTGGCAGTGATGTGCTTCCTCGTCCTCGTGGCAATGGCAGTGATGCGCTTCCTCGTCCTCATGGCAGTGGCAGTGATGCGCTTCCTCGTCCTCGCGTCCATGGCAGTGATGCGCTTCTTCGTCCTCGTGGCAGTGGCAGTGAGGCGCTTCCTCGTCCTCATGGCAGTGGCAATGAGGCACTTCCTCGTCCTCGTGACAGTGGCAATGATGCGCTTCCTCGTCCTCATGGCAGTGGCAATGATGCGCTTCCTCGTCCTCATGGCAGTGACAATGATGCGCTTCCTCGTCCTCATGGCAGTGGCAGTGATGCGCTTCCTCCTGCGGGGCGGCAGCGGTCACCGGCGCCGGGCCATAGAGGTAGGCCATATCATGGTCATGATTCTCATGGGCTGCATCCAGAATGACATTGAAATCACAGCACGCAATGCCGGATTTCTTGACACTGGAGATCTCCACCATGAAACCGTCCGCGGGGATGGAATTCAACGCGCGTTCCAGCGCCTCCGGGTCTGCACCGAGGTCGATCATCGCTGCAACGAACATATCTCCGCTGATGCCGGAGGAAGTTTCAAGGTATAATGTTTTTCCCATATGGTTTCTCCTTGTTGGTTGTTGATTATTGGTTGGAATCAGGAGTGACTGGTGACTAGATTCTAGTAGCTAGGGACTAGTGGCTAGGGATTAGGAGCTTCGAGTGACTGGTGACTTGAATACGACTTTCGGGCATCGCCCCGTTTCGTCATCCTGAGCAGTGAGAAACGTCGCACTTGAGATAACAAATGCCAGAACAGCTGCGACTTGAGCCGAAGGATCTCGGCGAAGCCGCCACCTTCATTCCTCATTCCTAATTATGGCACGTAATCATAACAAGAAATAGGACGATATGGTTACTTTCAAATCCGTCCCATTTCCGCCAATCGGTTGATCTGTGTCGCCACATAGCCAGCGCCGAAGCCATTGTCGATATTGACGGTGACGATGCCGTTCGCGCAGGAATTGATCATCGTCAAGAGCGCCGAAAGGCCGTGGAAGCTGGCACCGTAGCCCACCGACGTCGGCACCGCGATGACGGGATTCTTCACAAGTCCGCCGATGACCGAGGCAAGCGCCCCTTCCATGCCTGCCACCGCGATGACACAGTTCGCGCGGCGCACGATCGCCTCCTTCGAAAGGATGCGGTGGATGCCGCTGACGCCCACATCATAGACACGTTCGACATGCGTCCCGAAGTACTCTGCCGTCTGTGCCGCTTCCTCGGCGACGGAAATATCTGCCGTGCCACCCGTGCAGATGGCCACGCAGCCGATGTGCTCCTTCTCCTTTTCCAGCTTCAGGATATGCGACACCGGATCATAGGAGATTTCCGGCAGGAATTCCTTCACGATCTTATACTGTTGGGGAGAGGCGCGGGTGCCGAAGACTTCCCCCTCCACCTCATAGAGCCTTCGGAAGATCTGTCCGATGAATTCGTCAGATTTCCCCTGGCAGTAGATCACTTCTGCAAAGCCGGAACGCTTCTTCCGATCCGTATCGAGCTTGGCAAATCCCATTTCCTCATAGGATCGCTCCGCCGGATTCTCACGGATAAGCGCCTCTGCCGCAGAGAGCGACAGCGCGCCGGACTTCACTTGGGTCAATATCTCTTGAATACTCATATATGTGTCCTTTGGTTGATTGGTTGTTGGTTTAGGGTTCAGGGTTCAGGGTTAGTCCACGGAGCGTGCTGCCCTTTGATTGCGTTTGAAAGTTTCGCTTGAATGAGAAATTAGAAATGAGAAATGCGAAATGATGGTGCGGCGCATAAAAATATGGAAGCGCCACGGAGTATAAATAGTGGCGATGCCCGAAAGTAATATTCAAGTCACCAGTCACTAGTCACTAGCCACCAGTCCCTATTTCCCATCCATCGACCCCGAGCGGAATCCCTCTAGGTCCATCGTCACGTAGCGAAAGCCCAGCGCATGAAAGCGCGCGATGACTGCCTCACGATTTTCCACGAGCTTTGGGAACTGCGCGGGGAGCACCTCGATGCGGGCAATATCCCCATGGCAGCGCACGCGAAACTGCGGAAACCCCAGATCAAACAGCAGCTGCTCCGCCGCTTCGACCGCGCGGAACTTCTCCTCCGTGATCCTCGTGCCATAGGGGAAACGGGTCGCCAGACACGCAAAGGATGGCTTATTCCATGTGGGAAGTCCTTCCTTCTCCGACAGGATGCGGATCTCCTCCTTCGTGAGCGCCGCCTCCTTCAAAGGGCTCACGACGCCCAGCTCGGCAAGCGCTTTCAGCCCGGGACGATAGCCCTTCGTATCACTGAAATTTGTCCCGTCGATGATATAAGCGATCTGATGCGCCTTCGCCAGCTCGCCTAGAGACGAGAAGAGATAGGTCTTGCACCAGTAGCAGCGATCCTTCGGATTGTCAGCAAAGCCCGGCGCAGCGAACTGGTCCCTTTCCACGATCACCTGCCGGATGCCGCGGGACGTGCAGAAATCCTTCGCCTCTTCGATCTCACGTGCGGGGACGGAATTGAGCTTCATCGTCACCGCGACAGCCTGATCGCCGAGCACCTTAGAGGCCTCATGAAGAAGAAAGGTCGAGTCCACACCGCCGGAAAAAGCGACGGCGACCGAGCCAAGTGTTTTCAAATGTGCTTCAAGCGTTTTCTGCTTGAGAAGAATGCTTTCATGGATCATAGGAGAGTCTCCTTTGTTAGGGTTAGCCCCGGGGATGTGCTGTCCCTTGATGATTTGTGAAACAGGGGGAACGGGTTCAGAGGGTTCAGAGGGGGTGGTGCAGCGCATAAATCATGATGATACCCGAATGTTGTATTTAGTCACCAGTCACTCCTAATCCCTAGCCACTAGCTACTAGAATCCAGTCACCAGTCATCCCAAAATATACTTCTTTCGCGTCTTGAAAAGCAAGACAGAAAGTCCGACCATCGTGACAAACCAGCTCAGCGGATACACCATCATCAGGCAGTCAAAGCTGGGGATGGCAGGAAATACGGCCCACACGTACAGGATGCGGAAGCCGCAGATCCCGACGATCGTGATGAGCGCCGGAGACAGTGAATTACCAAAGCCACGGAGATAGCCTGAGATCATTTCGATGGCCAGATTCAAAGGCTCCGCCAGAATGATATAGCCCATGCGGGTGACGCCATAGCTGATGACCATCACATCGCTGGTAAAAAGCGCAAGCAGTGATGGCGAAAAATACAGGATGGGCGCTCCGATGATGACGCAGACGACCAGATTCTGCGCAGTGGTGATGACCCCGACGCGGCGGCAACGCGCCATGTCGCCGGCCCCGTAGTTCTGACCGACGAAGGTCGTACATGCCTGCCCAAAAGCATTGACAAAGATATAGCAAAGAATATCCAGATTGAACGCCGCCGCCGATGCCGCCATGACATCCGCGCCAAGGCTGTTGATCGCCGACTGGATCACAATGTTCGACAGACAGAAGACCGCCGACTGCACCCCGGCCGGTGTGCCGATGCGAAGGATCTCCCGCAAAATATACAGATCAAAGAGCGATGCCCTGCATTCCAGATGGATCTCATGCGTGCTGCGAAGCAGGATCGTCACCAGCATGGCAGACGAAAGAAGTGTCGCACATGTCGTAGAGATCGCCACAGCTGCCACGCCCTGATGAAAAAACGCCACCAGCGTGTAGCTGATGATGACCTTGATGACCCCCGCCAGCGCCAGACAGAAGAGTGGCGTCCTCGTATCTCCCTGACTTCGGAAGATGGCAGACGCAAAATTATAGACCAGGATCCCCGGCAGTGCCAGGAAGAAAATGCGCAGATACTGGGCAGAAAGCGGAATGAGCGCATCCGGCACCTGAAGCAGCGAGAGCAGCGGCTCCGCGACAGCTTCGCTCAGACAGGTCATCACGATCCCCGCGGCAAGCGCAAAGGCAAGCGTCGAAAAGACCGCCCGATGGATCCCCTCCCGATTTCCCTTCCCTGTCATTTGGGAAATCACGACATTCGCCCCGATCGAAATACCGATAAAAAATGTCACGATGAAGCCGATGATGGGCACATTGCTCCCGACAGCCGCCATCGCTTCCTTCCCGACAAACTGCCCCATAATGATGGTGTCGATGGTATTGAACACCTGCTGCAGCATGCCCGTCAGTGCCAGGAGCAACGCAAAACGGATCGTTTTCCTTCCGATCGGTCCATGCGTCATATCTATTTTTTTCATATATACCTCTTACCCGGCAGGCGAAGGAGAGCGATCGAGGGGAAAAGGGAAATCACCTCTGCGCCCCGAAGCCGCCGGATGGCCTGCTACATATATTCCTTATTATATCATTCCTGACAACCTGTCCTGCAAGCGCGCCGCCCCTTGCCAAGACCGGCCATTGGCTCTATTATATAGAGGAACCGTCATTTATGCACATGCCTTCTGGCTATCGAAAGGCATGCCTAAATAGTGACTAGTGACCGGGGACTGGATTCTAGTAGCTAGGGACTAGTGGCTAGGGATTAGGAGTGGCTGGTGACTAGTGGCTTGGAGACATCCGACTCCTGTATCGTCATTTCGAGAGAGCGAGAAATCTTTGTCATTCGCATTCAAGCGGTCGATGTCAGGTACCCCCAAACGGGAAGCCTGTTATCTCAATAACCTTCGGGCATCGCGCCCCTTTACAAAAATCGACGCGGAGCGGCGCTCGAGTGCTTTCATAAATCGCCTGCTTGAGACACTCCTTCCCGCTCGCTTGCATGCCGCCAGTGCCCTATCCGCCCCTGCGGGGCACCTTCCCCTCGAGGGGAAGGCTGGCGATATGGGGGAAACCTGCCATCGCAAACTTTCGGGCATCGCCCCGTTTCGTCATCCTGAGCGGCGAGAAACGTCGTATGTGAGAGTACGAATGCCAGAACAGCTGCGACCTCTTCATCGATCTCGGCGAAGCCGCCACCTTCATTTCTCATTCCTCATTCCTCATTCGAGCAAAGATCTCATCCCCCATCAAGGTAATGCTATTAAGTTAAAGAAATCGTTAGCTACGTAACGTCTTGCTTCCCCCTTCGGGGGAAGTGCCGAAGGCAATAGGGGCATGCCAGCGGTATAGCGTGCTATGTTGAATAGTCCGATGCTATCGATATTCCAA
>ERZ1034973.126-NODE-126-length-50482-cov-40.053444_pt1 | contig 50482 bp, 55 predicted proteins | sample MGYA00520686_ERZ1034973 | MGnify/ENA primary metagenome ERZ1034973 (study PRJEB33766, sample SAMN09781775) | gut metagenome | biome: gut microbiome | host: Homo sapiens | place: Madagascar | study: EMG produced TPA metagenomics assembly of the PRJNA485056 data...
CCCCCTAAAGCAGTTTGGTTATTTACCGTGTCTGCTTTAGAGGGATCATATCAATCGGGCGATGCTCTTTTTGACCTTCTGTGCCTATCAAAAGTACTCGTTTCAAACGCGCAAGATCGTTCCTTCGGGCAAGTTCCGCCGAGCCTGTATTCTCACACAAGTTCTGCGAGCTCGAGGATAAGGGCGCGGCTCTTTTCCCAGCCGAGGCAGGGGTCGGTGATGGACTTGCCGTAGATGCCTTCGCCGATCTTCTGACTGCCATCTTCGATGTAGCTCTCGATCATGAGGCCTTTCACGATGCCGGCGACGTCAGAGGAGTAGCGGCGGCTGGCCATGACGTCTTTGGCGATGCGGATCTGCTCCATGTATTTCTTGCCGGAGTTGTTATGATTGCAGTCGACGACGATGGCAGGGTTGGCGAGCGTTCTTTCTCCATACAGGTCGAGGACCTTCTTCAGGTTCTCGTAGTGGTAGTTCGGCATGCTGGTGCCGAAGTGGTTCACGTAGCCGCGGAGGATGGCATGGGCGAGCGGATTTCCTGTGGTGTGGACTTCCCAGCCATGGAAGAGGAAGTCCTGCTCATTCTGCGCGGCTTCGATGGAGTTCATCATGACGGAGAGGTCGCCGGAGGTCGGGTTCTTCATACCGACAGGGATACCGGCGCCGCTTGCGATCATGCGGTGGAGCTGGTCCTCGACGGAACGCGCGCCGATCGCGCCGTAGGAGAGAAGATCAGAGAGGTAGCGGTGGTTTTCCGGATAGAGGATCTCTTCAGCGCAGGTGAAGCCGGTCTCTTCGATGACGTGGACGTGCATGCGGCGGATGGCTTTGATGCCTTCCATCATGTTCTCATTGCCCTCGGGATCCGGCTGGTGGAGCATGCCTTTATAGCCTTTTCCGATGGTTCTCGGCTTATTCGTGTAGACTCTAGGCACGATGAAGAGCTTGTCCTTCACTTCGTCAGCGACTTTCGCAAGGCGCGTGCAGTAGTCGAGGACGGCAGGCTCATTGTCTGCCGAGCAGGGGCCGATGATGAGAAGAAGTCGGTCGTCTTTCCCTGTCATGATGTCCTCGATGGCTTGGTCTCTTTCTGCTTTCAGCTTTCTGTATGGTGCGCGTAGCGGGATCTCCTGCTGCACTTCGATCGGTTCCGGCAATTTGCGGACGAATTTCATCTGTTCTTTCATAGGGTTGGCTCCTTTGGGTGGAAATCGGGTTCGGGATTCAGGGTTAGCCCTGGGCGTGCCCCCCTTTGATTGTTTGCGAAAGAGGTTCAGCGGGTTCTATGGGTTCAAAGGGTTCAAAGGGGGAAGGTGCGGCGCGTAAAAATCAGAAACGCCGCGGAGTATAAATAGGGCGATGTCCGAAAGTGAAATTTTAGTCACTAGTCACTCCTAATCCCTGCTTTCAAGCTTTTGAGAGTATCCCTTTCCCGTATCGTCATCGGAAGCGTAGCCGAGGGATCTTTCTAGGGAAACACTGATTAAATCGTTGTCAGATTTCATTCTTGGATTTTTATATAGAGCAAGGAATCATCTGACGCGAATAGCGAGCTATTTAAGGAAGATGATGACGAAGCTATGTATAAAAATCCATATGAAATCTGACTCTGCGATTTAATCAGCGTTTCCCTCGCACTGCGGTCAGTATCACATAGTCACTCATACGGGAACGACGCCTCGGTGCTACGTATTTCTACTTTCAAACATCCTTCGTTTATCGGTCTGCAAGGAAGATTTCTCGCTTCGCTCGAAATGACGATACGGGAGAGTCTAATGTCTCCTGGTCTCTTTGTCTCCTAGTCGCTAGTCACTCAATTTCTCTATCTTAAACACATTGATCGTATCGACATCCGGGCAGCAGAAGAGGGCCGTGCCCTTCTCCGCGCCGCGCTGTGGAATCTCGCCGCCGTAGCGAAGGATATCTACATAGGGAAAGGCGACGTGCATCGCCATGGGGCAAAGATTTCCTCTATCCTTGTCAAAATCCCACGAGTCCCCCACACGGTGACCGCGGTGACAGGGACAAGGGCCTTTGCGATCGATGAGTGTGATGCGGATCTTCGGTCTTCTTGGCATCAGTCCAGCACCTCCAGCGAATTTTCAATGGCGATCCCTTTGAAGGTGTCCTGGCTGTCCTTGTTCTTCATGATGAGGAGCTTCACCGCGCCCATCGCTTTCTCCACGGAGCGGATGAGCGGCTTGCCATTCAGGATCTCTCCCATGAAGATGGAGGAGAAAATATCGCCCGTCCCTGGGAAGCGGATCGGCACCATGGTGAAGGTACGGAGGAAATATTCGTCGCGCGCGGCATCATAGCCCGCGACAGCGTCTTCTCCATCGACCTTCGCACTGGTGATGATGACCGAGCCTTGGCTCATGGCATGGAGCTTGTTCAAGAGTGCTTTCGCCTCTTCCCATGTGAGGCCTTCTGCCTTATATGCTGTGCCTGCGATGCGGGCGGCTTCCGTATAGTTCGGCACCATGTAGTCCGCATTTCTCGCAAGCTCCCGCATTTCCTTCACGGTGTCTTCGGTAAGGCCGTTGTAGAGATGCCCCTCGTCTCCCATGATGGGATCGACGAAGATCTTCGTCCCTGTTTTCCTCTTCTCGCGGCAGTAGGAGGAAATCAGCTCCGCCTGCTCGTGAGAGACGATGAAGCCTGTGGAGATCGCATCGAAGGTAAAGCCTAGCTCCTGCCAGACCTTGAGTGTGTTCCTCATGAAGTGCGTGGTGTCCTGGATCTCGAATTTCCCGTAGTCCAGTGTATTCGATACCAGTGCCGTCGGCAGATTGTAGGTGATATGGCCCATGTGCGCCAGAACCGGCATCATCGCCGCCAGTGCCACTTTGCCGTAGCCGGGAAGATCATTGACAAGAAGAATTTGTTTTCCCATTTGCGTCCCTCTTTTCTCCGCCATTGCGGATGTGATTTGCATTCCATTGTAACATAAAAGGTGTGCGATGGGCAGGGCTTAGTGGTGAGGGATGAGCAGGGGGCGGCTCGTCCTTTGATTCCGTTTGAAAGCCTCGCTTGCATTAGAAATGGCGGTGCGTCGCATCATCATATAATGCGCCCTGAAATGATAGATGATCTGTTTTTCATACCGACCCCCTTATCGTCCCCTGCCTCTTCCCTCCACTTTGCCATATGCCATGCAAAAAGCGCATCCCCACATATACGAGGACGCGCTTCGGCGTACTATATGAAAGATGTATGGCGACTGCGGTCATCCCGTATCGTCCTAATCCCTAGACTATTTCCCCAGGATCTTCTCAGCAGCGCCCATGACGGCAAGGACGGCATGTTCGAAAGTAAGTGCGCCCTGGAAGTACATGATGTAGGGCGGACGTACCGGACCGTCAGCAGACATTTCGATCGTGGAACCCTGTACGAAGGTACCGGCTGCCATAAGGATGGGATCGACGTAGCCAGGCATCGGGCCGGGCACCGGGGTCGCGTCAGAGTCGACAGGCGACCAGCTCTGGATGGCTTCGGCGAATCGGCACATGTTTTCTTCGCTGTTCAAAGCGACCGTCGTGATGAGGTCGGTGCGGAGATGTCCCGGCTCCGGCGTCACGGCAAAGCCGAGCTTCTGAAAGACGGCGGCGCAGAATTCCGCCGCCATCACAGCCTGACGGGTCATGTGCGGCGCAAGGAAGAGACCTTCAAAGAAAGGACGATAGGAAGCGGCGTAGGAGCCCATCTCGTCCCCGAGGCCGGGGACAGTGAGCTGGTGCGCGCAGCGCTCGACGAGGTCTTTTCTGCCGCAGATGTAGGCACCGGTCGGTGCGAATCCGCCGCCGGCATTCTTGATGAGAGAGCCGGCAGTGATGTCTGCGCCAAGCTCGATCGGTTCCTCTTTGTTTGTAAATTCGCCGTAGCAGTTATCCACGAAGCAAATGGTCTTCGGGTTCTTTGCTTTGACGACGTCAATGATCTTCTTGATGTCTTCCGGGAAGAGGGAGTTTCTGAGGCTGTAACCGCGCGAACGCTGGATCTCTACGAGCTTGGTGTGCTCATCGACCATGGCTGCGATGCCTTCCAGATCATAGGTGTCGCCTTTGAGAGGTACTTCTTTGTAATGGACACCGCGGGACTTCAGATTTCCCGGAGCGTTGCCGGAAATGCCTATGACGCTCTGCATGGTGTCATAGGGAGTGCCGACGGCGGAGAGCATGGTATCGCCAGGTTCGAGGAGGGCGAGAAGGACGGTCCCCAGGGCATGGGTGCCGGAGACGAACTGCGGGCGGACGAGAGCGGCCTCACATTTGAAAACGTCGCACCAGATCTCTTCGAGCTTGCCGCGGCCTGGATCATCATAGCCATAACCGTAGGACGGTGCGAAATGATAGGCAGAGAGGTGATGCTTTCGGAAAGCCTCGAGGACTTTCTGCGTGTTGTAGAGGGAAATTTCTTCCATCTCATGAAAAACAGGCGCACAAAGTTCGAGCGCCTCGTTTTTGATCTGTTTCAGTTTTTTATCCATTGTTATCGTTTAGATCCTCTGAATTGTAGATATAGCGTGCTTGTAGATCAGCTGAGAGCGGTTTTCGCTGACCAAAAGCACGGTAAAGCTGTCGAAGGACTTCACTTTGCCCTTGAGCTGGACACCATTCATCAGGAAGATGCTGACTGGCACGTTTTCCTTTCTTGCTTCATTCAAAAATGTGTCCTGCAGATTCATTTTACCTTCCATCTTGTGATTCTCCTCTAACTTGTGAAATGACATAGGCTAAGATTTCCCTGTACCATATGTCTCCGTCTGATGGTGTTTTTTCCACCCAGTGAATATATGGCATTCGTCTGTACCAGGTCAGCTGTCTTTTGGCGAAGTGACGGGTATTCTTCTGGATCAGTTCCTCAGCTTCTTCCAGCGTGCGCTCGCCGCGAACCACAGGGATCATCTCGCGATAGCCGATGCCCTTCATGGCCTGGCAAGCTTCCGGGACGCCCGTTTCCAAAAGTGACCTGACTTCCTCTAAGAGTCCTGCTTCCATCATCTGGTGGACCCGCTTATTTATTTTATCATATAATATCGCCCTGTCCATAGCAATTCCCAAAACCGGGCCGTCATAGATGAGCGTGTGGGCTTTGCCCGCCTCTCTATCCTTGTTTCCGGAAGAGAGAAGCTCGAGCTTCCTCACCATGCGCTGCGGGTCGATCGGCACGTCTGCGCCCCGCTTTTGAAGCTCTTCGATGAGCGCTTCCTTCCCCTCTTCGGCAAGGAGATGCTCCCAGCGGCTCCTTCCCCCGACCTTGGGAAGAAATTCGTAGCCTTCCAAGAGCGACTGGATGTAGAGCCCTGTCCCGCCGACGACGATCGGGATGCGGCCCTTCTCATTTTCTTCATGGATGATAGCCTTCGCTTTTTCCTGAAAATCCGCGGCCGAGTAGCTTTCCGTCGGCTCCAGACAGTCCACGAGGAAATGGGGTACGCCCTCTGCCTCCGCCTTCGTCACCTTCGCTGTCCCGATATCCATGCGGCGGTACACCTGAAAGGCATCTCCGGAGATCACGACGGAGCCCAGCGCTTTCGCGAGATACACGCCGAGCGCCGTCTTTCCTGAAGCCGTCGGGCCAAGGATGGTGATGAGTTTTTCTTTGGGCATGGTGAAGCTCCTTTCGTGGTGAAATAGTCACTAGGGACTAGTGACTGGTGACTAGGAATTAGGGATTAGGGATGGTGGTGGCGGCTTCGCCGCGAATATGTATGGTGCAATGCCCAAGACTTGGAGACTTTAGACTTGGAGACTTTAGAAGTCAGATATCAAATGTCTGATGTCTAATGTCTCCTAGTCTTTTAGTCTAATCCCTCATCTCTGCTTTCAAACTTCGGGGTTCGGGTTTAGCCCATGGGGCGTGCCGCCCCTTGTTTGTGGATGAAAGCTTTGCTCGCCAGTTAGGAGTGAGGAGTGCTGGTGCGGCGCATAAAAATATAGAAGCGCCGAAAGGTACAGATAGTGGCGATGCCCGAAGTTAGTATTTAGTCACCAGTCACTCGAGGCTCCTAATCCCTAGCTACCAGTCACCGCTTCTCTATCACCCCGTATGCGGTCGACTGGCCGCGCTTCATCCGGACATCGGTGAAGATGGGATCTCTGAAAATGCCAGCGAAGGGCCGCTCCTTCACGATGACCTTCCTCCGGCAGACGCGGAGAGCTTCTCGTAAGATCTCCACCGTCAGGCTGTCATACGCCGCTGCCGCGCGGAAGCCTTCCATATCATTTTCTCTGCGCTTCACCGGATGGCGGAACATGGGGTCGAAATAGATGACATCGTAGGCGTCATCCCTGCAGCCTGCCAGATACTCTCTATAGTCGGCATGGATCAGGTAGATCCGCCGGACGGCATCGGTGAGGCTCTCGTCTTTATCCTCGTAGCCTGCGATGCCGGCGCGCCCCACCTCATAGAGGATGGGACTTTTCTCGAGCGCGGTCACACGCCCTCTGCCCGTCAAAAACCATGACATCGTGCTCGAGTCCCCTGCCTGCCCGAAGGTGCAGTCGAGCACATCACAGGGGCCGTCCGCAGGAAGGAGCGCGCAGAGGCGGTCAGGATTTCCTTTTCGAAGCTGCGTGGTCCTTAGCACCGCCGTCCCCATATGGAAGCGGTACTCCTCGCCGTCAGACCAGTAAAGAGGGAGCTGTTTCCCGTAAATGAGGAATCCGGAAAGCCCGGTCTCCTCCGTCATCTCTTCTAGTGTATCACCGCGCGGGATGTAAGGAAATCCCAGCGCTTCTCCGCGCCGCTTCGCCTCTTTGATGATGGAGGAGTCCGCATGGCGGATGGTCGTGACGCCCGTCCTCATGGGCGTTTGAAGAGCCTTCCCAGCTCTTCGGGGGTGAATTTCACGATGGTCGGGCGGCCATGCGGGCAGACGAAGGGGCGGCTCGTGTGGAAGAGGTCGACGATGAGCTCTTTCATCTGTCGGATGTTCAAGGGATCTCCGCGCTTGATCGCACCGCGGCAGGCGGCATACGCCATCATGCGATGACGCATCGTCTCCGGCGAAGGCACGTCCTTCTCGTGGAAAGCGCGCGTGATGTCCTTCATCACTCGATCCATGTCCGCTTCCGAGAGATCCTCCGGACTTCCCGTGATGCGGATGACGTCCGGGCCTGCCTGCTCGAAGGTGATGCCAAGACGCGCCAGATCCGCCTCATGCTCTTCCAGGAGTACGAGATTCTCGGGGTCGGCATGGAGGAGATAAGGCACCAGAATCTCCTGCACCGGGATACCCTCTGCGCGCGCCGCAAGGCGGTCATAGCGGACGCGCTCATGCGCCGCGTGCTGATCGATGATGAAGAGATCCATCCCCCGCTGGCAGAGGATGAAGCACTTGGCGACCTGCCCCAAAGGGATGATCGGCTCTTCGGCCTTTGGCGCATCGAAAAGCACCTCGGGCGTGAGTGCTTCTTTTTCTTCGTGCGTTACGCCCGGGAAGACGGACTCCTTCGAGAAAAGTTTCTCTTTGGAGATCGAGGGCTCGAAGGGGATCTCCCGCCTTTCTCCTGCCGGCTTTCCCTGCGGATGCCAGGCGGGCATCGGACGCCGTTCTTCTGCTGCATAGGCTGCGCCCGGCTCTCCCCAGCGCGCGGGATCCTTTTCTTTTTCCATGAGTCCGATGTCAGGCCCCACGAAGCGCGCTTCTTCGACCTTGACAGACGTCAGGTCAAAGTCGCTCTCCTTTGCCACCTGATGTCCCGGGTCTTTGATCATTTCGCGTGCGATCTCATCCGGCGTATCCTTGGTCGTCAGCGACTGCAGGACGCTGTGATAGACGAGGCGGAAGATGCTCTGCTCATCAGAGAATTTGATCTCCCGCTTCTGCGGATGCACATTCACATCGATCGACTCGGGAGCGACAGTGAAGGCGAGGACAAGGATCGGGTATCCATTCTTCGGAAGCAACGAGTGATAGGCATTGTCGACGGCTTTCGACACCGCACTGCTCTCGACGACGCGGCGGTTGATGATGATCGTCTGGTATTGGCGGCTGCTCTTCAAAAGCGAAGGCTTGGAAATGAGCCCCGAAAGGATGCCTCTTTCGTTTTCACCCGAGACTTCGAGCATCTCGCCAGCGGTCTTCGTGCCGTAGAGCGCGGACACGACATCAAGGAGCCGGCCGTTTCCCGGTGTCTCGATGACGGTGCGTCCGTTATTGATGAGGCGGAAGGAAATATCCGGATTCGCGAGTGCCAGCTTCCCCATCATCGTATTGATGCGGCTGGCCTCAGTCCGTTCGGATTTCAGGAATTTTTTCCGGGCCGGCACATTATAGAAGAGATCGCGCACCTCGATCGTCGTGCCACCCGGCGCGCCGGTCGGCTTCACTTCGCTGACTGTCCCGCCCTCGACTTCGACGATCGTGCCCTCCACGTCTTCCTGCCGCCGGGTCGTGATGGCCGTGCGGGAGACGGCGGAAATGCTCGCCAGCGCCTCTCCGCGGAAGCCCAGCGAGGCGATGTGATAGATGTTATCCACCGTTGAGATCTTGCTCGTCGCATGACGCACGATGGAGAGCTTCGCATCTTCTGCCGACATGCCACTGCCATTGTCCGTGACGCGGATGTAGGTGAGTCCGCCGTCTGCGATCTCCACCTCTATATCGCTCGCGCCGGCATCCACGGCATTTTCTACCATTTCCTTGACGGCGTTCACCGGACGCTCCACCACTTCACCGGCGGCGATCTGATTCGCCGTCACTTCATCGAGTACATGGATCAATGCCATCAGCGTCCCTCCTTCGCTTCGCGGCTCAGCCGGAATAAGATCTCCATCGCTTCGATCGGTGTCTTGCTCATGACATCCAGATGCGCCAGCTCATCAATGATGGGCGAGCTGAAAAGATCCATCGCGCCAGCGGCTGCCTGCGGCTTCTCCGGAGCGGGACGGCTCTTCCCATCCTCCTTCTCGAGCCCCAGAAGGATCTCATCGGCTCTGGCAAGAAGCGACTCAGGAAGCCCCGCGAGGCGTGCGACGTGGATCCCATAGCTCCGATCCGCCGAGCCCGGCACGATACGGCGCAGGAAGGTGATATCCTTCCCCCGTTCCTTGACGGATACCGTGTAATTTTTGATCCGCGGGCTCGTCTCTGCCATATCGGAAAGCTCATGGTAGTGCGTCGCAAAGAGCGTATAGCCGTGGATCTTCTGATCGATATACTCCACGACCGCCTTTGCGATGCTCATGCCATCATAGGTGCTCGTTCCGCGTCCGATCTCGTCCAGAATGATAAGACTGTTCTTCGTCGCATGCCTAAGGATGTAGGATACCTCCTGCATTTCCACCATGAAGGTACTCTGCCCCGTAGAAATGTCATCCGTCGCGCCGACGCGCGTGAAAATGCGATCGACCGGCGCGAAGACCGCACTCCTTGCGGGAATGAAAGAGCCCACCTGCGCCATGATGGTGAGGACGGCGACCTGACGCATGTAGGTCGACTTACCGGCCATATTCGGCCCCGTGATGACCAGAATCTCCTGATTCCGATGATTCAGCTCCGTATCATTCGGGACGAACATGTCTCTCTTCAAGGCATGCTCGACCATCGGATGACGGCCGTCTTTGATGGAAATATACCCATCCTTCGGGCTAATGATCGACGGACGGATGTAGCGGTCCTTGATCGCTGCCCGCGCAAGGCTTGCGAGGCAGTCCACCGCTGCGAGCGCGCGCGCCGTCTTCTGCATATCCGGGATCTCCGGGCGGATTTCCGCCTTCACCGCCTGATAGATCTTGAGCTCGAGCTGCTCTGTTTTTTCTTTGGCAGAGAGCGCCTTCGTCTCGAATTCCTTCAGTTCCGGCGTGATATAGCGCTCCGCATTCACGAGCGTCTGCTTTCTCACATAGTACGCAGGGACAGGGATCTTATTCGCATTGGAGATCTCAAAATAGTATCCGAAGACATTATTGAAGCCGATCTTGAGCTTGATGCCCGTCTTTTCCTTTTCCTTCTCTTCCAGCTCTTGGATGTACTTCTGGCTGTTCTCCGACAGCGAGCGCACTTCATCCAGCTCGGCGGAGAAGCCTTCGCGGATGTACTTGCCGTCCTTGATGTTGCCCGTCCCGTTCTCATTCATCGCACGGTCCAGAAGGTCAAAGACAGGGCCATGCGTCGAGAGCTGGCTGTTCAGCTTCTTCAAAAGCACCGAGCCTGCACCGGAGAGGAGCTGCTTCACCTGCGGCACCACGCGAAGCGTCGCTTTGAGAGAGAGCAGGTCTTTAGGCGAAGTCGAATTCGCCTCGATACGGGAAAGAATACGCTCGAAGTCAAAGACGCCGGAAAGCATCTCTTCCAGACGTGAAAGCTCCGTCATGTGCTGTGTCAGCTCCTCGATCGCCGACTGGCGCAGCATGATGCGGTTCACATCCGTCAGCGGCCGCTCCAGAGAACGCTTCAAGAGGCGCGCCCCCATCGCCGTATGCGTATAGTCGAGAAGCTCGAGGAGCGTGCCGCGCCGCCCGCCGTCACGCATATTCCGCGTGATCTCCAGATTTCTAAGGCACTCCTCGGTGAGCGTCAGCGTATGATCCTCACGGATCGGCCGCGGATCATGGAAATCCGCCGCCTCCGAGCGCATGACCTCCTTGAGGTATCCGGAAAGAAGGGCGAAGGCCTTCTGCACATGGCGATTCTCTATAGACGCTGCCGCCGGTGGGATCGCGCTCTCGTCCTCATCATCCCTTCGCGTCAGGAGACAGGCCCCGAGGCGCGCCGCGGCGAAGCGGGAGAGCTTCTCATAGAAATCATCCGACACGAGACACACCGCTTCTGCGGGACTATATACCGACAGAAGGTCGAAGAAGGCATCCTGCTCCTTCTTCTTGTCCCAAGTCCCCCACCAGCACTCGCCCGTCGAGACATCGGCGAGCACGGCGGCGATCTCCTTGTCCGCCTCTAAGAGGTAAATGAGATAATTGTTCGACTTATCTGCGATGGAATTTTCAAAAAGGATCGTCCCCGGCGTGATGACACGGATGACATCCCGCTTGACCAGCCCCTTCGCCTTCTTCGGGTCTTCCAGCTGCTCGCAGATCGCCACCTTGTATCCCTTCTGGATCAGTCGATAAATATAGAGCTCTGCCGCATGGAAAGGCACCCCGCACATCGGTACGCGGCCATCCTGTCCTGCCGACTTCCCCGTCAGTGTCAGCTCCAGCTCATGCGATGCCGTCAGCGCATCGTCATAGAAAAGCTCATAGAAATCGCCCAGACGGTAAAAAAGCAGACAGTCCCGGTATTTCTCTTTGACTTCCTTATACTGTGCCATCAAGGGCGTTTTGGCCATGGTCTTGTTCCTTCTTTCTGGTCATTCTAATTTAGGCAAAAGGCATATATCTCCAAGTTAGGAGTGAGGAATGAGGAGTGAGGAGTGAAGGTGCGGCGCAAAACAATAATAAAAAAGGGGATTGGGGCGCTATATGAACTGTGCGCCCCTTCCGCCACTTCTCACTTCTCACTCCTAACTCCTCACTATGTAGATAGGCGTTCAAAGAAAACTCGAAACTACACCAATTTCCCTTTTAGCACCCACGTCTGGCCGACCTCGACTTTCGCTTCGAGCGTATCGCCGACCTTGACGCCTTCCTGATACGGGAAAAGGATCATCTTATTGCCCGATGTACGTCCATACCAGACATTCTCCTGCTTCGACGGGCCTTCGACGATGATGGGATAGGTCTTGCCCTCCATCGCCTGATTCAGAGAAAGGCTCACCTCATTCTCCACATCCATCAGCTCCTGCAGGCGGCGGTGCTTCGTCTCCTCATCGATCTGATCCGTCATGCGCGCTGCCGGCGTGCCATTTCTCAGCGAATAAATGAATGTATACGCCGAGTCGAAACGCACCTCTTTCAAAAGCGCGAGCGTCTCCTGATGCATCTCTTCCGTTTCCCCCGGGAAGCCGGTGATGAGATCGGTCGTCAGCACGATGTCCGGCATCTTTTCACGGACGTAGGAGACAAGCTCCTTGAAATGCTCGATCGTATATCCGCGATTCATCTTCTTCAGCATTTCATTCGAGCCATGCTGCACAGGCAGATGCATATGACGCGCCACCTTCGGCGAATCCGCCATCGCATCCACCATATCGAATGTCATATCTCTCGGATGCGACGTCATATAGCGCACGCGCTCGATGCCATCCACCTTGTCGATCGCGCGGATCAGCGTCCCGAAGTCCGTCCCGTTTCTGAAATCAAGACCATACGAATTCACATTCTGCCCGAGGAGCGTCACCTCCTTATAGCCTTCCTTCGCAAGCCCCTCTATCTCGCGCGAGATATCCTCCACACTGCGGGACAGCTCACGGCCGCGTACATACGGCACGATGCAGTACGTGCAGAACTTGTTGCACCCCTGCATGATCGGGATCCATGCAAAGACATGGGACTTACGCACCGCACGAAGCTCGCTGTAGTCACTCACACTGTGCGGATTCCTCTCCGTCTTCACCACATGGCCGCCGCGCGCATCCTCCTTCGAAACGATCTCCTTCAGGTCATGGATATGGTATGGCCCGATGACGAAATCAATGATCGGCATACGCTCGATGAGCTTGCCCTTATTCTCCTGTGCCATGCAGCCGGCGATCCCCAGAAGCAGATGCGGATTTTTATCCTTCAGCTTCTTGATCTCCCCGATCTTGCCATAGACCTTCTCCTCCGCATTCTGACGGATGCTGCAGGTATTCATGATGATGATATCCGCCTCTTCCATCGTCTCTGCCGGCACATATCCCAGCTCCTCCAGCTGTCCATTGATGCGCTCCGTGTCCGATTCATTCATTTGGCAACCGTATGTGATTGAATAGTACATCTTTTTCATAGATTTATCGCTCCTGTAAAATAATGCTTTTTAGCATTATATCATATCACTGGCTGACCATGTAGCAGACTAGCCAGCTACAAGCAGCGAAAGCCTTAATAACTTATTTCCTCGCATTTCTATTCTTTTTTTATTGCTTCACGGCATCCACGATACGCTTCCGCGCCGCCTCGAAATATCCCGGATCCTTCTCAATGCCGATAAAGCTCCGCCCGAGGTGCTGGCATGCGACGCCGCATGAACCACTGCCCATACACGAATCCAAAACGGTATCGCCTTCATCCGTGTAGGTTCGGATCATGTATGCAAGGAGGTCAACCGGCTTCTCCGTCGGGTGGATCTTGCTCGCATTGTTGCCGTTCGAGAAAGTCAAAACGTCTCGGGGGCATCGTTCGCCGTCGTTTATAGTCGTCTCGCGATCAAAGTGTCCGTAATTGTGGGTAGCCCGCGCGCTTCGCTTGGCAGTGTACGGTTTGCCCGGCGTCTTCTGTGGATGATACGTCGGGAGGTGCTCGTAAAATACGAGGATATTCTCGTGGGTACGAAGTGGCATCCTCCCAGCATTTAAGAAGCCGACCGGCATAGTCTTGTGCCAGATCCATTCATAACGATACCATTTCCGGTTACTGTTAATCAGATCGGCACCGAAGGGCATCTGCGCGAAGAGCAGGACCGCGCCGCCGGGCTTCAGTACGCGCCGGTACTGCTCCCATAGCTGATCTAATGGGATCGGGACGTCCCATGCGTTTTTCGTTGTGCCATAGGGCAGATCAGTAAAGATCATATCCACGGTATGATCCGGAACCTTGTCCATCTGATCTAAGCAGTCACCTTGATAAAGATCGATCATGCGCCCACCTACTTTTTACTCAATGCATACAGCAGACAGCCGGAAATGCCGATCCAGAGGTTACGCTGTCGAGTTTTCGTCTCAATGTCTTTCTTCGCCTCGTCCTCTAATTCTTTCAAGGATTGATTTGCACTCTCTAATAATTTCAGCGTCGCGGCGTTCGTTTTCTTCGACTCGGTCAGCTCTGTCTCGGCTGTTTCTAACTGCTTCTTCTGCTCTGTCAAGAGATCCTGCTTGTTCGCGTTGCTCTTCTCCAGCTCGTCTAAGTTCGTCTCGAACTGTGTCAGCTCGCTTCCCGATATCTGATACATCTCCTCGGCTTGCGAGGCAGAACCAACAGAGAGACAGAATAATAATACCGCCGAAAATACAATACACTTTGTATTTCTTGTAAAATTCGTAAATTTCATGCATGACTACCACCTTTCATTCTTTCCACTGATCTTGATAAAATAACGCTTTGCCACGAATGTAGTCGCCGCCACTTCCCCATTCTGTACTGCCAGGCAGGACCCACAGATCCCAGCGCTCGCAAGTTGTATTGGGGCCGTAATCATCCAATTCCGCGGCTTCTGCATGCGTCATGAAAAGAGACTTCCGAATCGGTAAATGCAAGGTATCAGAAATCACAGCAATGACCTGCGCGAGGCACTCAATCTGCACATCGGTCGGAGGGCAGTTGCCAAAGTCGGCATGACCATCGCCATAAAGCACTGCATCTTTACAACAATCTATAGCAATGGCCAGACTTCTATAATTCCTGTGCCACGTAGCTGCTGGCTGCTCTCTAAAATCTTTAGTACGGTAAATCGTGCCTTCATCATCAATATTGATGTGATAATCGTCTGGATGATAATTATAGCTGCCGGCCGTCCAATGGATGTATACAACGTCAAAAGCGCCGGCCGCATATTCAATACAATTTTTCAATTCTTCCAGTGTAAGAGTATCCATCATCTATTTCCTTTCTGTATAACCGCCCGGAGCACTGTTGTATTTGCTATTTATCAGCTTATTCACTACCTGCGTGGCCGCACCGCCCCCGCCTGTAAAGCTGGCGAATGTATCATAGTTATCCCATTTTTGATGTGTATATACCAAGTAAGCAGATACCGCCAGGAACGCCAGCCAGCCGATCACCGCAATCACTCGTGTCAGCGACAGCTCATCATTTTCATAAAGCAACATTTTCAAATACTTCATGTTATCACCTCTTTTTATTTTGATGGAAGTTTTCGGATATCATTCAAAATGGCTGTTCCTTGTCCATTGCCCCCTAGTCCGTGGTAACTGGAGTAAATATGTTCAGCGCTCGCCTTGTCTGCATATGAAAGCCATTTTTGCCGTGCTCCGTGTTCGTGAATCCGCCGGAGTTCCAATAGCAAAATTGCTTCTACTCCTTTCTCTAATGCTCTATAGTGTTTTGCATTATCTTGGCTTTTTCGCCAGAAGAAACCAATTAAAAAAGTACCGAAGCCATAAATAGCTTCTGGTACTAATGTGATGACCCAGTCCATATTATTCTGCCTCTAAAAGTTTTCCTGCTAACCGTAGCATGCATTTTTTTAACTTCCTTGCATTCTTAAATGGGGATAAACTCCATAGCTGGGTAGAAAGTATATAAGCACTCATTCCTTGCGGCCCATAATTCGTGTAAAAAACAATTTCCCCATTCAAAACATATATCAAAAATGTATTCCCTTGGCAAATCCAATACCCGTGCCCGCTTTTACAAACCTGCGCAAAAAACGGATCTATGCGGAAATAAGATGATACTAATGAACCACCTTTATACGAAAATATTACTTTCCCTGTTGTATTATCTAATAGCTGGAAATCCCCGTTATTATAGTTATATTCAGCATGGAATTTGTTTCCCCATGATTCATAATACACTGATTGTCCGGATCCCCATCCTAAAATATTTATGCTTTGTGTGAGCCCCATTTTTGTCCAAGTATCTATCATTCCATTTCTACATATATCTGCATTTCCCTCTGTGGTAAATTTTGTCGCTGTATCTTTCCCGTCTGATCCAGGGTAATAATTCCATTTATTGCCAAACACATAATATCTATTATAATATTTATTTCCTTCGGCATCTGTAAATACATATTCGGTATCTGTCCATAATACCCCTGTAAAGTTTTCCCCTTTTATGACAGTAAATTTTGTAGATTTATCTTCATTGGATTTTTGTTTATCGTATGATTCTTTTTTTATAACCGGTGCTGGATAACTTCCGCCAGCCATGGTTTTCCAAAAAGATTCAACCGTTAAACTTATATCGCCATTTTTACAAATATAGCTTGCTCTATAATCTACTTCTACATCACGTAGCCAATAACGCACCTTTTCCCCATCGGCGCCTTTAACCGTAACCCACGGAAAAGCATCTGCAACTGCAGATACAGCAATGCTAACAGCAAATTCTCCTTCAGGTGTGATATAAGCACTGCTACAATCTACATCTGCAAAACGCACATAGCTTTGTGGTCTTGGATATTCAGCTTCAGACCAAACATCTTTCCCACTAGCATCCCCTCTATTATGAATTTTCTTGGATTCATTTCCTGCTTTATTCATTGCATTAGAAAGGTATCCTGTTAAATCAATAAACCTTGTAATTTTGCCGTTTCTTCGGATTACAATAAACGCATTTTTACGACTTATACTAGATTCTGCAGCAATCGGGGCTTTACGATGAATATAGCCGCCTTTTCTATCCAAGCCATCTTCGCCATCTTCTTCATCTCTTCTAAAAGAATATCTTGAATATACAGGAACGGTCCAATAAGGTAATTCTTTTTTACTTAAAAAATTAGAATAACCTCCGTTTGATGCAAGAATAGTTAACAAGTTACCATCTTTATCAAGGGTTACATAAGAAGCAAAAAAATTCCCCAGATACTCGCCAGTAATAATATTGTACCAATCTCCATCCCTTGTTTGTAAATACGCATGGGATGCATCATTAATATAATTTAGTGTGCCAATACCAAATTCTACAAACTCGCTTACTTCCCCATTAGCTTGTAGCTTTCTTAAAAAGTTTGATTCATGACCGTCATCTTCAATTTTCTTGAGTGGTACTGATAATACAGCCGTATCTATTTTAGACACTTGTTCACCACCACTATGCTGATGCCCGTAAATGGTCGTGCCATTTGTCCATACCCACTCCCCTACCGCAGGACTGTAATCTCCCATTGTATACAGACGGCGGCCCTTTGTGTCTGTATAAATGCCGTTACCGCCGCCTGTGATCTGTACTCGCTCCATGTTACGCCCCCACTATAACAGCTGTGCCGCAATACACATTAGCCCATACATACATACCATCACATACATTCACATCAACGGCCAATGTATAAGGGTAAGAACGGGCACCGATCGTTACCGTATTTCCATGGATCTGCCCGCGCTGTATGGCGTCATTGCTTTTATGATTTGTCCGGAAAAGTTTTTTTACCGTTTCTGATAGCCCGTTTAGCCCGTTCATATCAATACCACCTTATCATTGTTACTGTCTGCTTTAATTCTCTAGGCGTCTGTGTCACCTGGTTCGATTCAAGAAAGTATGCAGCGCCGTTAAATAAAATCTTGTCGGTAAAGTCTATGAGATGGGGATACTGCCAGATGTCCATGCTTACCTTCTCTTCAGTCTTTCTGTTCAACCATTCAATGTCTTTTGTCAGCTTTTTCAGCGTAGCAGTATCACTGATCGGGAAAGACGTATCAAACAGTGCAGCACCCTGGTAACTTTCGCCGCTGTTATCCGGGTATTTCCCGCCGAGGTTCAAATTGGACTGATCCACAATATATTTGCTGGCCTTACCACCCGGTTTCCCGTTGGAAACGCTTGAATTGTTAAATTCGCCGTCCACGTATACCGTAGTACCATACCAGCCGTTCCCCAAGTAAACATGCTGTGTAAGTGTCTCGCTGGTCGTATTGCTATCCTTTTCTTTGGTAACTGCTTTTTCAGATGCAAGGTAACGATCATTTAACGTGATCGCATAATCATAGGTTGTTGTAATTATTTCATCCGGTGTAACGGTTACTTTTTTAGTTAGATACCCATCGGTATAGTCATAAGTGCTGGTAGTTGTTCCTTCGGCTGTCTTAGTGACTTCCCGTGTAACAAGTCCATCTACATAAGTAACCATGCTCTCGCCGTAGCGAATAGTGCCATAGAACCCTAAAGGCTCTATAGTAATATGCCTTCTGGCCGAATGGCCGCCCACCGTACCGCTCCATACGGAGCGCATCAATCGCCTGTCTATGGATGGTCTGGAATGTTTCGTGTGGGTAAGATCGATGGTATTCGGCTCATGGCCACGCTGTATCACTTTCAGGGAATCGCCGCGAAGCAGTACGTTGATCCAGTCCTGTGGCACGTTGCCCGCCCAGCCAAATAAGCCGCCAATAATATTTTGTAATGTTGCGCCATCGATGCCAGAGAAGGAAGAGGACGGAGTGAAGTCATCCGCATACCAAGCCAGCTGCTTTCCCATCATGGCCGCAACTCTTGCTGCGTGTGCTTTTGCTGTGCTTACACCGGTATAGCTATAGGTAAACGGGGTATAGAGCAGCTGATCTATATCATACATGCCTGTAATGGTTCTCATTAAGCCCTGCCCGCTGCTTTCATATGCCTTAAACCTGTAGTCCCAATCCAGTAATTTGCCCTTAATGACCATTTCCAGATCCATGTCCACCGGTGTTACCATCGTGAAAGTATCTGTAAGCTGGCCTTTGGAAAGCTCAATACTAATAGATTGCGGTTTAATGTCTTTTGCCTGGTATTCCAGCGTGCGGAGGGTATCGGCATGAATCGCATACTCATGGCGAAGGATCCTGCAGGTATCGGATATTATATCCCCCGTATCCACGCACGGGATCCGCGACGTGTCATAGTAGTTAAGGCTAGTATGGCGAAGGAACCGCTCGGCATCTGCCTCAATAGCAGGACTTTGTACAATAGAAAAGGCGGTATTTGCTATCAGTTCCGCCTTATAAGTCGTATGGGTTAATAGTCTGGTTGTGTCTGCCTGTATTGCAGTATTTCCCGCGATCTGTCTGGCCGTATCCGTGGCGACTTCCAGCCGCTTAGAGATAATACGCTGCACGTCGAATGCCTGGCAAGGCGTCGCATCGATTTTCCTGAAGGTATCGCCAAGCAAATTTACTGCATATGTTGCGCCTGTGATAGCTCTATCCGTATCGTAAATGGCCGATACCTGTTTAGCCAAATATCTTCCTGTGCTGGAAAGAATGGACTTTAAACAGGTAATATCGCGCAATGTGGCAGCCAGAAGGAAAGCACTTGTAGCGATGCCGCGGCGGGTATCTGCTAACAAATTTACTTCACCGGCGGTTTTTCGGCTGGTATCTACTGCCAATTCAGCTATAATCTCATCGCTTTTTCTGTAGACAACATACACCTTACCCGGACTATAGAGGCCGGTATAAGCTATGAAAATATGTAATGGCATAGTCTTAACTGCGTATGCTGCTAAAATCACCGGTGTATTGCTCATAACTAGCCCTTCATTGTTGTTAATTTAAACGTGGCATTTTTAAGGTCTGCCACAGTCCACTTTTTCCCTGTTACCGGATTCACTAACATGGCTTTCCCGTTTGCTGCCCCATTACGGATTGGCATGGTTTCGATAATGATATCGTTAACCGATGTTTGTAGCTGGTCCACCTTATTTGAATCATATTTCAAGTTAATGCCACTCATACCTACCGCTGCGATTTCAGGGTTAGCAAGTTCTTCACGCATTTCTTCTTTTAACTTTTCCACATCAATGGATTCAGCGAGACTTTTACCTGCGGCATCTAAATAAATATTGCCGCTGCTATCCGTTGAAAAATCATTAGCCTTTAAATCGATTTCCGGGATCGCCAAATGATAATTAGCTAAATCAAAATCCGCTACCATGAAATTTACTACCGTTATCTGGCTTAGCGTAAAGGCGATTACACTTATCGGGGCATTTTCTCCAATTTTCCGTTTTGCCTGGTGAACCAATACATTATCGCGATAAACTTCAACACTCCCCGTATTCCCCAAAAGCATATTTACTACGATTTCTGTAGGGAAGTTTGTTATATTGCCAAAATTGTTTGATTCAATTGAATCGTCATAATAAACGCTAAAATTATTATAAAAATGCAGCCCAAAAGTTTTATTATTGGTATCTCTAAAATACAACTTGTTATTGCCCGATGTGCTACCATTCACTTTCACGCGAAAAGAAATATACTTATCGCATTTTTGGGGCAGCTGGTAAGTTAAATTACCTGTGATTGGGTTTATCTGTACTGCTAATATAATAGCCACTCCCTTCTATGTTTTAGCGGCTTTTACTTCAAACGTCCTCGCCTTTAATGTCTCTAAGGCCCAATTCTGCTTACTGATCGGATCCTGCGCTAAACTGGTAAACATGCCCCCTCCCCGATCTGTCAGGGATTTCGTTTCGACCGTCAAGCCATCAACGATTTCCGCCGCGTTGTGTCCGGTATCTAAATCGATACTGGTTTGCCCTACTTGTAATGCTGTGATGTCAAAAAAATCACCGTTCTCCAGCATTGATTCTTTCAACCTGTCAGTGTTAACTGTTACCCCCCCCGAATTGTCAACATTCAATTTCGATATAGCAACATGTTCATTGCTGCAATCTGTATCCGAAATAATGATATTTGCAAGTCCATCATATCCAACATCTAACTTATTCGCTCCCGCAAATGTAACTGTTGTAATCTTTTCATATTTCCCTGAAGATTGCGTATTGATCCGTTCAATACCATCAACTGTAACAGATAAAATCGTCTTTCCCGCTGCTAAAGAAACATAAACCAAAACAGTATGGAGTATGCCTGTCGCCAATGCTTGGGGAAAAGCCACCGAATTGTCACCGTTAGATTCGTCAACTTCACTGTTGATACTATAAGAATACCCATCACCATAATTCATGTGCTGAAGTCCAGCTATAACATCATCCCCGCTATAAACACGCAGCACTTTATAGCGGCTTTCCGACTTTTTGTAATAGGTATCAAATTTTATATAGATAGAAGAAAGCGACGGTATTTTCACAATCCCCGCGGCGCTCATTAGGTCTATATAAACGCCGTTCTCTGGATTCATAGTCTTACTATTTCCACCACGCAACGCGCGCGAATCCTTGAACCCATCAAATAATTCCGGATATCCCGGATTGATATATTTAAAGGCCATGGATTGCCCTCCTATACTGCTTGTATAACGGTATTAGAATACAAAACCGTTGAATTATCTTTTTGCGGCTTTTCGTCACTGCTAGATGCCACTTTGACCCAGAAGATCCGATTCTTGCTTGCAATCGTATCCGCAAAAGTGACAGTATCACTCCAAACTCCGTTAGCTTTCATTTTCGCCTCATCCGCCGGCGTGCTGGTTACCTGTTCACTCGTGCTGCCTTTCAATGTCCCCGTCATCTTAAACGTCACTACCTGCCCGCTGCCTGCATAGCGTTCTTTCACCGTGACGGCGGTATCCTTAGCCGTTGCCGTGTAAATCATTGATTTATCATTGATCGCCGTTGCAAGATTCGTTGCTGTATCCGCGGCCGCACTCCCAACCGTGAAATCTTTGCCCGCAGTCAGCGCGGTATCATTGCCGATCTGGAAGGTATCGTTCGCGGCCGCATTCGTGGTAATGGTAAAAGTCGCCTGTGCTGCGGTGCTTAAATCCGGAGCAAACTTCCATTTTTCAATTTTTCCGCCCGTGTCTAAAAGCTGGCTGCCATCATAGTATTTTTTACTAAGCACTGTATTCCCTACTGTCTCAAACCCATCGGCGCACCTGATAGCAACTTTGAATAATTTGATTTCATTGTTGGTTGCATTCAATACCGCAGAAAGCGGTGCCGTAAAAGAGTGGTCCTCCGATACCATAGTACCGTCTACCCCGCCAGCCGTCGGGTTATTCATATAAAGATGGATATAATCATTCATAGATTTTACCTCACTATCCTAAAATGCCTTTCGTCACAAACCAGCTGATTGCCTGAATCAAGAAGATGCACACGCAGCCGACAAAGAAATCCCCTCGCATGCGCTTTACTTCCATCATGATTTCTTTATATCCGAAGCCGTTCTGCACGTTATGGAAAACAAGCACGAAAAGAAGGACAATCACCGTAACAATAAAATTGATAAAAAGATAAGTAAAAGACAGCATATTTATACCTTCCAAAATTCAAGATCCAGCTTATGATAGCTTTCATGGTAGTTCACATAAGTATCTTTCTTAATGACAACGCGCATATTGCCCCATTCCGTGCCCGCATGATCCACGATTTTTACTTTCTTGCGACTTTCCCAATAGTTGTAAACTTTTAAATATTCCTGATACTGCATCAGCACCGTACATGTAATTACATCGCCGGCCGCTACATGCCCGTAATCCTCAACGATATCCCCATCAATAATTTCATGTTTGGTCTGTCTGTCATCCGGTGTATAGCTCCAATCCTCTGGCCTTCTAAAGGCTTCTGCATCACCAATTTTTAGCCGCATCATCAGCCTCCAGTATCGTAAGAATAATTAGCCGCATTTATTACCTTGCTGATGGTGTTATTAACCCGGTCAGCAACAGTGGAAGTCATGCGGTTAATTGTATCGTTATCTGTAAATACCCCACCTTCTACTGTGATGTTCGTAGTAATGCCCGGGATATCATGGTATTCCTGCGCCCCGCGATAAACGGATATAGAATTCTTTGCCAGTTCTCTAGTCCATGAATCCACCTCCAGCCCAGGGATCAAATTATTTTTAGCGGCGCTCATTGCATCCGTAAAGCCCATGAGTTCTTGCGGAGTCATCCGCTCATTCTGCACACCATACTGCTGCCGCATAGCGTTAAGTATCCCCATTTTGGCATTCGCTGCTTTCTGCTCCGCTGTTCCCGGCCCCTGCATCGCCTGGCGGTAAATATCCAGGTATTTCCTTTGCTGCTTCAATGCTTCCAGGCCTGCTTGCTGGCGTGCCTTCCCTTTCTCACGTTCCGCCCATTTAGTCGCCGTGACTTCATCAACGCCCTTTTGAATCCATGCGCGTTTTTCCCTTTCAATATCATCAAGCCTGTTTTGTAATGCAGACTTCCAAGATTTTTGAATCTGGGAAAGGGTATTATCATTGAAATCGCGATAGATCTTTGCCTTTTCGGCTTCTGCCAATCTAACTATTTCTTTCTCGCTCGCCCCTTCTGCTTTCAGCTTCTCGGCGCGCTGGTCTATTTCATGCAGGCTGTTTTCCAAATCATTGTGCGTAGCTTTGTACAGACTATCCGATACCTGGCTATTGATTTTAGCCACAGCGGCAGCGGCCTTTTCTTCTTCTTTTGATAGTGCTTCTTTTTCAACGCCTCGCCCAGTTGCGGGATCATATACCTTCTCTGGCAGTTTCTCCAAATCTTCCTGCGTGTACTGGCGCATGCCTTTCAACATGCGTTCCCTCTGCATCGCTTTCTTTTTGGCTTCAAATACTTCTTGCTGGTAAGTATCATTGGCCGCACTGCCATACTCACGGTTGCCTAGCCCCTCTGACTGTAAGCCAGCTCGGGCTCCGCCGCTCGCTTTTTCCATGTAGTCTGTAATTTGCGATATATGCACTACAATATCAGAATTAGCCGCTTCATCTTTCAGCCGCATCAAAGAATCAATGAAATCATTTACATTGTCTTTGGCATCCTTTACGTGTACTTTGATGCCGTCCATCGCATCCGCCACACCGCTTACCGGATCTTTAGCGTCTTTTGCGACGCCTACCATCGCTTCAATGGCAGCTGTCAATCCCTCGACACCAGTAGTCACCATGGGCATAAATAAAGCTCCCATGACGCCTTTTAGCTGTCCCATGGCCATACTCATTTCACGTTCCGTCATAATCAGTTCTTTGGACCGATTAACATCAAGTAACCCCGTGGATGGGATGGCCGCCGCACGGCTTAATAGCTCGGTCATATTAGCAAGCACCGGGATCAATTCTGCTCCGCGTGCGCCTAAAAGCTGTGTCGCGTATTCCGTTTCTTGCCCATTAAAGGCTGCCAGCTTATAGCCTTCTGCTAACTTCTGTAGCTGCTGTGTGACTGGCAGTAAATTCCCCTGTGCATCTGTCAGCTTCACGCCGAAGCGGTCTAGCATGCGTGTGGTATCGTTCCCATCCGCTCCTGCGCTCATAATGGCCTTGTCTAATCGTATGATTGCCGGCACTGCTGTACCTACATCTGCACCAGCCAATGCAAACACCTTTTTCATACGCGCTGCTTCAGCTGTTGTTGTGTGCAGCTTAGTAGCCAGCTTATCCAGTGCCACCCCATTTGCGGCGGCGGCCGTACTAGCCTTATACATCCCCGTAGCCATAGCCAGACCAGCCGCGGCGGCCATACCTACCGGGCTTTTAGCCATAGTCATAAGACCGAGTGCATCCGCCCCCTGTAAAGCCACCTGCCCCATCGTGGCACCGTTCGCAATCGAATTTACAATCTTTTGTGCGGTTCCTACTGGTTTCGCATTTTGCACGGCATGTACTTTCCCTAGTTCTGCGCGCAGAAGTTCAAGATTTTTTCTTTCATTCAGCAATCGGGTTTCTAATTTCGCGCTGGCTGCACTATCCTGGCCTTTGATTTCAACCATACGCAGATAGGCCGCATTGACAAGGTTCACTTTCTGGCGCTGCAATTCAAACTGTGCCGTCAGTGACTTTTCTTGTAACTTTAGCCGCTCTACCTTGCTGCCTGCATTTCCCAAGGCTGTGAGATCTATATCTGTCTGGATCCTTAACTTTTTGCTCTCATGATTTAGCTTACTCATGGCTTGTGATACGGTTTTATCCGCTAACGCGAAATCGCCTTCCAATTCAGACAAATCAATTTTCAGCTTTGCACTTAATTCTGCAATAGTTTCCTTCGCCATTTCCTCACCACCTTAGAAAATGCCCGCCTTATCAATAGGCGTAATGCGCGGCGCGTTCTCAATTTTCTGCTTCACCGCGTACAGGTCAAAAATATAGGTCAAATCCGTATCCATTAGCTCTTTGGGAGTCCAGTTGTACCACCGATGGAAAAGCTCCAGCCAGCCCATCACCGATTCAAAAGGCGACAAATTTATATCTAATTCGTCGCCTTTCCCCCGTTTTTTGATTCAGATAATGCCTTATTGGAAATTCCCACCATGGTAGTGTACAGCTTCGCAAAAAGGATTTTCAGATCTTCCAGATCAAGCCCGTCGATCACATCCTCCGCCGTCACGCCTTCATACATGCTTGCAATACATTCCGCTGTACCATGAATATATTCCGCTACAGAAAGATCCTCTATGGAATCCTCGAATTTGGCAAAATCATACCAGTTTTTCACCTTTGGTTTCACCATTTCGTAGCTATGACCATGCAGAACCAGCTGCGGTGCATCCTGTTTTCCATCCATAATTAGCCCCCTACTGTGCTATCCACGGTATTGTACCAGCCGTCGCCCGTTGTGCTTTCATAATCTGCTGCATCTTCATCCGCCACACGCTTCCATGCGCTATCATATTCGCGTACTACAAAATGCCCCGTGAGTTTTGCCGTATTCCAGTGTGTCGATGTGTCTTTGCCCTGGAAGTTGTCCTCCGGTTCCGCAAACTTACCTTTCAGCAGCTTCACAAAGCGTTTTTTACCATTGGATTTTACCGATTCAAACATCAACGCCACATATGGTGGTGTGTCTGTGCTCTTGTATTCCATTACACCATTATTCACGGTATGCCCCAGCAGCGCTGCCAGGTCTACCAATGGAATCTGTGCGGTGTCTACCGTTACACTAATATCGCCCAGATAGTCAGCTACATCATACGGCGCATCATCGCCATACAGCGTATCAACCCCCGAAGATGGTTTTACGTCAATCGTGCGAACACCCGCGATGTTCACTGGTGTTTCATAGGTTGCCCCGGTTTTATCATCCGTTTTCAGAATTGCATAATGCAAATTTTTTACTCCGATCAGTACGCCTTTACCCATCGTTATATACCTTCCTCTTCTGTGTCTAAAATCAAGAACCGCATGGCCGTTATACGGTCTTTCCCATCTGTTATCCGGTTGATGCTTTCCCGCGTCCATCCGATACGGCGCATGGCTGCATTTACTCCTTTTACGATGGGGCTATCATCCCCATCCGGTGTAACTATAGAAATCTGTACCGTTACCCGCCTGCCAAGTTCCAGGTCATCGCCGAACAATGCCGGCACGTCCGAAATCATAGAATATGCAATAACAGGCCGGCGTCCGGAGTAGTCCGTCAAGTCAGCCCACACACCCCCGGCGCCTTCTGCTAAATGCGAAATAATAGCCGGGTCAGTGGATAATGCGCTATAGATTTCTTTCATCAGTTCCATTGCTATTTTCCTACCTTCCCAGCTTCTCTCTTCAATGCTTCTACTAACTTACTGTGATACTCATCTCTATGCGCTTCCAGCGCAGGAAAGAAAAATGGTTTGTTAATTTTGGGAGAAAACTCGACGATACGCGCATACTTCACTTTGCCATTTGCTGCATCCGCGACAATGGAGATTGCCGTCTTATCACGGTTCCATTTCCAGTGAATCGAATCACGCAGCCGGCCGCTCCGCACTGGCACGCGGCTTTTCATATCCTGCACAATTTTTTCTGCTTCCGCTTCCATGGCAGCCTGCATTGCTTTTTTCGATTCTTCCCCATACCTTTCCAGTATTTCTTTAAAACTAACACTCTTCCCCATTTTCTAATTCTTCCACACATTCAACGTATAAAGCCCGATGACGCCCGCAGGCGTCAATTGGGGCACCTGTCGGGATATAAAGCCGGCCGCCATTCATGTACCTGGTTTCTGGAGTGATCCCTTCCCGATACCGAATTGCCACCAGACTTTTTCTCACTATGTGAACCTCTCCTGCTGTCTCATATACCTGGCTAGAATGATTTTCAATATACGCCCATACGGTATCACTGGCGCTATACGCCTTTTTGCTGTTGCCGTAATCGTCCCTGTCCATGGCCGGCTGCATCAAGGTGACACGCTGGCGAAGATTGCCGGCCGTGACTGCCTGAAGAATTCGTTCTTCTGTCGTCATTTCATGCGCCACCTTTCCAGTAAGAAAGCTGTGTGATCATGGACCTAACTGGATAGCTGTAATTCATTTCCGCCTCATCACGAAGCGGCCGATCATACAGTTCCAGCACGATCAGCTTCATACACATATCAGCTAATGCCGTAAAGTCGTCATCATGACCATAGAAATCATTGTAATGATTTACCGCACCACGGACGTGCGACTCCGCCGCACCCATCAATGCGGTCAAATTCGCATCATCCGCGGCGGTGTCTACCTTCAAAAAGGTTTTAAGGTCCGCTAGTGTCATGGTTCACCCCATTAGCCTGCATCGCCGGTTGCCTGTGTTGCCTCCGGGATATTGATAGTTACTTTTACCATGGCCTTTGTATCTGCGGCCTTTACGTCGAAGCGTTCCACGGCACGCATTAACGCCTTATTCTGCGCGAAGCCTGCTTCATAGCTAGTGGCAATGGTCACGCCTTCACGATCGAAGAATTTCACCGCATCCGCCAGATTGCCCACATAGCAGATCACTTTCTTTTCTGTGCTTCCTACTGCCAGATTGCCGGGCAATACCTTGACGGGATGGCCTCTAAACACTTTAGCCGCCGGGTCAGCATAAGATGGGGTAAGCAGCGGACGCCCATTTTTATCTTCCATCTCATCCAGACAGTCAAAGCCAATTGCATCCGTGTAAATTGTCGCATTTGCAGCAATAGCCGAATCCAGCTTGAGATTCAGTGCTTTCAGGATAGCTTTATAATCGGTACCGGTCTGTGCAATGGTGGTTGCTGCCATAATAGCAAAAATAGCTGCATTTTCAGCATTAACACCCATTGTTGCAAATCTGCGTGCGATGAATCCCACTAGATCAACGTCATTATCTGCAAGCAGCTCATTGGAAATCGGGATGACTGTCCCGTAAGATTTCAGTGCCCAATCAATCTTAGAAAAATCCTTGTCTGTTTCGCTAATGTTGTTCAGCTCATCAAAATTTACAAGCGCTGCACTTTCTGCCTCTACCGTCGGGATCCAGCCGTTTGCCGACTGTACAGGAATCACGTCGCAATCGTCCTTGAGAGAAATATTATTTCTGCGATATTCCAGAATAGTTTTCAGCTGTTCAGTCGGGACCAGATAGCCGCCTTTTGCCGGAGTGCCTACAGCCTGTCCAGGTGTACCAATGGTATCCACAAGAGTGCATACATACGCCTTTTCACTGTCAGTCAGGTCACGTCCCATAACGGCCTTCACAAAAGCGCGGTTTTTAGCTTTTACGTCGCCAATGCCAGTGCTGTTTGCCGGTGCTGCATCACCCATGGCCATCTGATCCACCGCTTCCAGTACAATAGCAGCGTCATATGCTTTCATGGCAGCTTTCAGTTCTTTTGCCTTTTCTTCTGCCTGCCCGTTGTTTCCCCCGTCAAGGATAGCGCGCAGCTCATCGCGGAGCGCGTTGACTTTCTGCTTCAATTCAATAGATCTCTTCATTTTTTGTTCCTTTCTTATAAATCATAAATTACCCGCAGGCTGTCATTTAACGCCTGCATGATTTCCGGCGCTGCTGCTACCGGCTTATCATTCGCCATATTCGCTTTCAAGGCGGCTGGCAACTTGAACCGGCTGCACTTGGCCACGGCTTTATAGCTCTGATCGGAGTCTGTCTGAATGCGGAAAAATTCGGCTGCTTCCTGTGCGCTATACCAATGTTCATCAATATAGTTTTTCTCTACTGTCTCTTTATACTCATCACGCTTCAATCGTTTAAAGATAAAATCCAGCATAGATTTACCGGTCGTATCCAAAAATTCCACGGCCTTCTGGAAGTCCTCAATGTTTCCATCAAAGCCCACCAGCGAAGGCCTATGCAGCATCAAGAAGGTATTGCCCGGCATATGCCTTTCATGGCAAGCCAAAAAGATGATGCCTGCAATCGACGCCGCCCATCCATCAATGTGCCCCACGGTTTCCGCTGTACGCCGTGCAAGCATGTTTGCAATAGCTAACCCACTCGGGACTTCGCCGCCGTCAGAAGAGATATAAACATCAAGCGGCTTTTCGCCTACTGCTTCCAGCTGTTTGCTAAAGTCTTTAGCTCCCACAACGCCATCGAGGCCGTAAAGCCGGTAAATGCTTGCCTGCTCATCATTTACGATCTCCCCGTAAATATACAAGCTGGCACGCTCGCTGCCTTCTTCATTTTTCAGTGTGTATTTACTCATCGCTTTCACCCCCTTTCAGTCGTATGGTTTATTCAAATAATCCAGCCCTTTATAGCTGCCATTGATAACAATCACATCCCCATCTTTCACTGGTGGTAAGCCGGCCTTCTCACGTGCTTCATTGACTTGGTAAATGCCGTTAGTCACATACGTAGCCAGTGCTTGTGCCTGTGTCGCCGGATCCGTTCGCAGGATCACGTTGAAATTGAAGTGCACCCGGATGCCGCTATTCAATTGGTCAGTTGTCAGCAGCTTCCTTGAAAGTTCCTGCTCATACAGCGTGATGATATACAGCAATGTGTCTGTGTAGAAACTTAGATTCTGCGCCGCGGCACTGCTATAGCTTGACTTGTCATAGTCGTTCAGAAAGTTTGGCTTGATCCCGAACGCCGCCGCAATCTGCAGTGCGCTATACTTTCTGATTTCCAAAAACTGTGCATCGGACAGCTTCAGGTCCAGTGGGGTAATATCCCAGCCTACAGGGATCGGGATGGCACGCTCCGCGGTATTCATCCCGGCCAAAGTGGAAAGCTCGCTTAAAATCTGCTTTTTCTTGTCTGTAGAGAGATCGCCTACATACTTAATCACCAAATTCGCCTGTAAGCCGTTCTGATATAAATGATTCAAAAAACTTTGCGAAGCCTTATTCCCATCAAAATAGTCTGCAAGAATTTCATGTACGGCTTTCCCCGCTAAATGACTTTCGCTGTCTGTCAGCCATGATTTCAGATGAATCATATCCCCCGGCAAGATCATATAAGTACGGGCATTCTTTACATCATTGTACGTGTAGTAATACGGTAAATCGGTTAGCTTATCCGTGTTATTTACCCAGATTGTTACCTGTCGTGGATCGAGCGGATAAAGCCCTTTTACCTGCCCCGTTCTATTGTCCCATTCAATGTATGCATAGCCATTACCGTAATGATTTCTGGCAAATTCCAGTGTCCCGAAAAATTCTGCGGCTGTCTGTCTTGGGTTAGGTGCCACGGATAACAGCCGAGCCACATCACCGCTAATCTTTTCATGATTGCCGTTTTCGACCGACACAGGCAATTTTCCCATGGCTTCACTCAATGTCTTTAAGCACGTGAGATAAGTCACTTCTGACAGGTCCGAACCGCCGCTTCCTACTAGCAGCTGCCTTAAATATGACATGCCACCAGTTGCCATAGGTGCAGCCGTTGTCTTGTCCTGCAGCTTCCGCTGTTTCCAGCGTGCTAAAATATTTTTAAAATTCATCCTGTCCCTTTCTTGGCCTGCATGATGCCAAGCCATGCGTCAAGCATATCCGCATCATCCGCCACACTCTCGGAGGGCTTTTGTGTAAAATACAACTTCCATGCATCAATTAGCGCGTCACACGGATCGATTCGTTCTTTGCTGCTGTACTTATCGATCTTTACTTCCCTGTACGGATTCATGAACAATACAGCATTTACCATTGCCCATGTAAGCAGCTGATTTTTAGGATTATGCAATACCGTTCCCGACTTCACGGATAACTGGAAATCTTTTGTTGCATCAGATAGCGAACGGAATGATTGCACTACTTCTACCAAATCGATCCCCAGTGCTTCATCTAAATCACTCAAAAACGTGGCTGCATTATGATTGTCATAACCACACGCCACGTAATTCAAACCATACCTATCCCTTATATCCACCAGATAGCTAATGATAAATTTGTAGTCTGTCTTTATCCCATAAGTTCCCGGGCCGTTAGTTAAGGTCAATAATCCATCGTTGACCCATTGCCTGTACGGTGCTTTATCTGTCTGCTCATGTTCTTCCAGACGTTTTTCTGGCATGAAGGAATGGGAATCAATGAATACATTGCCGCTTTCCAAAGGGAAAATGAAAGATACGGAGGTTAAGTCGCCGCCTTCTGACAAATCCACCCCGATATAACAATCTTTCCCGCTCATGTCTGCCAATGTGAGGTCGGTTTCACTCTCATGCCATTTTTCAGCGTCAATGAAACTTTCCGGCCTTGATACCGTCCATACATCCAGCCGCTTGGTGATGAAATCTCGTAAATCTTCCCCGCCCTTACTTCTAGCGGAGGTCGATTCAGACTGAATCCTGGCCAGTCCCTTATCGTTTAGCTCCGTGTCATTCTTCCATGCAAGAAACGGGTTCGCTTTCGCCCAATTATCTGCATCCCATAGTGCATTCTTGAATCCTTCCGGATCTTTCTGCTGGTCTGGAATATCAGCTTCTGCGATGTATACGAATAGTTGGGGAAAATCAAGCGCCCCGCTAATCACATTTTTAGCCAGCTTGTATTGCTCATAGCATGGATAATTCAGATTAAATCCCGCTGTCGTGATCGCGATAGTCAAAGCATTTTTTAAGCTGATCTGCCCGTCTTTCATCAGCAAGTACATCTGGTTAGTAGGATGCCGGTGATACTCATCAACAACTGCAAGATTTGATCGAAATCCATCAATGCTCTTTGTGTCACGGCCAATCGCTTTTATGATACTGTTAGTTACTTTGGACTTGATTTCATGGGTATACGTTCGTGGTCGTTCATAAAGGGCCGCCAATTCTTTATCTGAATTGATAAACTTCACTACTTCGTCAAAAACTATATTAGCCTGATCTTGCTTGGTTGCCGTGCAAAATACCCGGCCATAGTTATACCCCGAAAAGGTTGCAAAATCATTACATAGCACCCCGCACAAAAAAGATTTACCATTCTGGCGTCCCATTTGTACATAGGCTTCCCGGTATCGTCTTACTGCGCTTTTTCCGGAAGTCCCCTTTTCCTTCCATCCAAAGATGTTACCTAGGATGAAATTTTGGAACCCGCGAGTAACTAGCTGCTTTTTCTCCGTCCCTTCACCGATCACCAGCATATTGGCTATGGAAATATGTTTTTCTGCTTCCTTTGCATCGAACGTATATGGAAAATCTTTCGACTTGCTTTTCTTTAGATCGATCAAATGTCTTTTGCAGCACAGGTACTCGGCGCGGCTGGTCAAGCGGCCGCCCGATACTACCAATTTAGCGTAAGCTGTTGTACGGTCCTCCATCCCAGCCTCCTTTCTATTCTGCTGCTTTCAGCGCAGCCATAAATTTGTTTTCCTGCTTATCATCCTGTTTAGCCGTTGCCAGCTTTAAGCGCTCTATGGAAGTCAGCCCCAGCGCCGCAGACTGCTTTCTGATAGCTTCCTGGCATTTCAAGTAGGCTTCATAGGTAGGATTGATATGCTTGCCACCTTTTAGCCCTGGGATAATAATGCCTTCTGCATCCAATCGATTCTGCAATCCTATCAATTTGCTAGATAGATCTGCATATCTGGCCAGTGCATCATTATCCAGATTGTCAAATAATCCAATCTTTGCGCCTTCGTCCGCAATGCGACGAAAAATGAAAGTAGCTGTTTCTCCTAACCAGGCCGGCGGGTAAATACTATCAGTCCCCAGCCTGATTGCTTTTTCTCTTTCCAATCTTTCTTCTTTCTCGGCTTTTGTTAAGTGCTGGGCACCCGCCGCTACAGGTTTCGCTCTCGGCATTTTCTCACCACCTTATTGTTAATTATTGTAAACTGCATATATTGTTAAAAGTTGCTATTAGGAAATCCGCCGAAAATAAACACCCCGGCGCGGTCTCGCTGCTTGTCGCACATACTTTTTATGGGTGCCCCCCTTGATTGTTATCGTTCATAGCGCCGGTTTCTTACCGCTGCCAATTCGAGCAGCATCTGTTGTACTTCTGCTTTCTTGTTAGTCATGTATTGCCTGTGGATCCATGCATGGGTTTCTGCACTTACGCAGATCAGGTTCTTCGTATCCAGCGCTAAATCCGGTCGCTCTCGCAATGGATAGATGTGATGTACTAGCTCGCCTTTTATTCCGCGGCCATTAGAAAATTCGATTTCATCCAATCCATACGCGGCAGCCATGACTTCATCCCGTATGGCATGCCAGCGGATAGAATTGTAAAACATCTTGCTTTCCTTGTTCCGTTTCTTCTGGTCATAGAATTTTTGCCGCGCTGCTTCCTTATCCTTGACCGCCTTACATCCGCACCGCTCGCCCATCAGAAGGCGACGGCCGCAGTGCTGGCAGATTTTATAAAATCCCATTTTTGGCCGCTTTAATCCTTTCTGTAGCTATATCAAAAAATTTCTTACTGACATAATGCGATCAATAGAAAATGGATACATCGCGAATAACGCAATGCATCCATTGTTTTGCTGCTGCATCCCTGGCCGGAGGATGTGTAGCGGTTGCCTACTCCGCTACATTGCGTGAACCAGGAATACAGCTTTAATGATAACCCGCCCAAAGGTTATCGCTATTGTAAAAGCATAGCGTCGATAACCATGCTTTCACGCTATAAGTATAGCTGATTTTCACCGGACAAACCCGGACAACTTTAGAATAGAAGATACTTTCTCCCCCTGTGCTTGCCATTCGTAAATAGCTTTATTATGCAAGCGTCTAATAGATCGTTCACTGTAATGATACTCTTCTGCAATCATCTCCCATGTTTTCCCATTGATATATCGTGCAATGATGACGCCGCGCTGGGTTCCGTTAGGAAGCAGCGGTAACAAGTTCTGTAAGGTTTCAAGCTGCATGGTTAATTGCTTTTCACGTTCCGCCCATTCTGCTGTCAGCTTCCTAACCGTGTTTTCCCGTTGGATCACTACATCACTTAAATCACTTTGATGGCTGCCAGTTACCCGCGGCACATCGTACCGGATGGCTTGGATAGTATCTGCTTCCTGTTTATATCTCTGTATAGCAGCTTTCATTTCGCTGGTTTCAATCAGTAAGCATTTCAACTGGTTTAAGAAGTTTTCAATTTCCGTCAGCTCTTTCATGATCTGCCTCCGTTTTTACAAGTGCAAGAAATTTTTCAGCGTCTAAACAAACTAACCAATGCCGCCCTCGCTTTCTAAAAAAGACGATCGGCACAAGCTCTTCTCCGGTGCTTTCTTGATGGGCGGCGCTATCCCTTGCTGCCTGATCTACAGCATTCCAGAGATTCAGCTTTTCTACATACTTGACTTCGATGTGGTAGCCGGGTAATCCCATCACGTCCGAAGCGTCCCCCGTTTTCCCGCAAAATTGCGCCGTGCGTCTAGCTGCAGTAAACCCAGCCGCCTTTAACATATTTGCTACTTCGCGCTCCCCGCGTTTACCTTTCGCCTTAGCATAACGTCCTAATGCCTTTCGGTTTCTTTCCATATTCTCACCTTTCTGGAAACTAACTGCTTCACTAGCTTCTTTCCACTGGGAATCAAGCTCCTTCGACGGACGGAGCGAAATATCCGCGGGGGGCATTTTTTTGCCCCCGCGTATATTTTGCCCGTCTGTGTCCTTCACACAAAAATCACTGTTTTGGAAATGGAAACTAGCTATATATATATATAGTCCTTCTTTCCAGTTTCCTTAGAGGGTTTTTAATAATTGAAAGCTCATTTTTATCGACTTTATCGCCGTTATCGCATTTTGACCATTGGTCAATCTGGATATGATTAAAAATATAGCTAGTTTCCTCATCTCTGTGTTTCTGATTAGAAAAAATGTTATATTTTTGAAATAAATAATTGTAACAATGTTCTAATTTCAAAGAGAGAAAATGTAGTTTTGCTTGATATAATATCCAGGTACTTCTTGGATATAGCTTTGGATAGTCTTTGGTGTACACCCCAGCTTGGATGATACTAATGCTAATGCTATGGCTCGTTTCCCACCTACCATGTCACACCTGCCACCGGCCAGATCCAGAGTGGCGTGCAGCAGGTTCTTCAAGTCTAGAATACGTGCATCCCGCTCTTTTGATTTCTGCGCTCCACGTGTTTTGCCGCCTTCCTTCTTTTTCGTCGCAGGGCTTCCCTGCAGCTCGGTATCCATCAGAATATTTTCTTCGTCATATTCATGCAACGGATAATCAAAGAAGAAGTTCATTGGCTGTGGGCTGGCAAATTCGCGAAGAATCATTTCCACACGGATGGCCGTCTTATACGGAGTTTCCTCCGGCGGCTTCCAGTCTAGCAGGGAAAATACAACGATGGCGTCTGGATCCCTGGCAAATACACCAGAACCGCTCGCGCGATCGATGGCAGATGTATTGTACTTGGAGCCCTTGCTGAAATGGTGGGAGAAGATAATGCTGGCGTCCGTTTCCATGGTGATCTTGTCGAAAAGATTACACATCTGGGATATGTCCGCAGCGTTGTTCTCGTCCTGCATTTCCATCATCTTATAGATAGGATCTAGCAGGATGGCGCTAAACTGCTTCCCCTTACAATACCTTATAAGATTTTCCGTGAACGATTTAGGCTCTATCAGATGCCCGCGCAGGTTCCATATTTCCATCATGCCTGGATCCAGCCGAATCCCCCGCTTCAGACAATACGCATGCACGCGCTTCTTAAAAGATGCCGGATCGATTTCAAAGTTGATGAATAACACTCGCCCGCGACTGCATTTGTGCATTAGCCAGTAGTTGCCCCGCGCAATGGCTACTGCCAGCTCTAGCATGGCCATAGACTTTCCGCTTTTGGATGGACCTGTGATAATCATCTTATGGCCTTGCCGCAACACGCCATGCACCAGCTCCGGCGCTAGGTCTTTTGCGGGGTCGAAGGTATCCCAATCATCTGCGATATCAATAGGCGCGCCCAGCTGCATGGACGCTACCCATGTGACAAAGTCCATGCGTGCATCCGCCGGAGGCGTCCATAAGATACGCTGCCAGTTCTGACCACGCTGCACGCCCGGGAGCCGCATCAATCGGGATGGATTGCGTGTATTGCGGTCCACCTTTAGCCCCAGCTTCTCGCAATACTCATACAAGATTTCAATCTTCTGCGCATAGTCTCGCAAGCTCGCAGCGTTCAAATCAATGACAGCATGCACAGACTTTTTGCCGCTGTCGATGGCCAGCACAGTGCAGCCAATCTTTTTTATTAGTCGTAGCTGCTGTACCTTATCCATGCTATCTGATTCAACTAGCGCATAGCGAAATGATGTAATATTCCCGTTGCCTACCCCGCGCCCGTCCGTAGGGTTGATTCGCACCCAGACGCCCGCATCCGGATTGTATGATACATCGTGGCCATCCTTATCCGTATCGGAATAGTACAGGGAAAATGGACCGGCTTTTTTCGTAAAGCTGGCGTGAATACTTTCTTTCCATTCAGAAACGGTGCGTGTGATGCCTTTTCCTTCCGGGATCCATTTTTTGTTCTTTTCCAAGTATGTAGCGCCGATCACAATGTTTAGCCGGTCTGTATCTTGATACAAGTCTAAAAATTGCATGATTTGCTTTTCTTGCTCATAAGCAGATAGCGGCGCAGCATTTTGCAAAACGCTCATAGATTGCGAATTAGGGGGCGTATCAAGGTCGTCAATGTTTACGCGGCTCCCAATACCTATTCTGGCAATGTCGCGTTGTACGGCCCTATATCCGTAGTTTTTCGCCATTTTGATGATAGATCCAGCCTTGATTAAATCCCCGGAATAGGTGTCCCGGAATGAGGCCCACTTCTTCTCAAATTCCCGGCTATCAAACTTGTCGGAAGTGCTTGCCCAACTTCTCGCCAGCGCTATAGCGTCATCTTCCAAGATTTTGCCTACTAGTGCTTCATGCTTTAAGGCGGCCATTACATCTCGATACACGTTGTAATCATCAGCCGGGATAGAAGAAAGCGCATTTTGCAAATCTTGTAAATTCGTATGGTAATCCATTGCTTCACGTCCTTAGAAAGATAGCCGGGAAATAATTCCCCGGCTCGTGAATGAATTGAATTGAATTGTAATGAATTGAATTAGAATGGAAGTCCATCCGAACCCATAGAAGCACCGTCCGGAATTGGATCATCGGGGTCCAGTTCCATAAAAAATTCTACCTGGTTATTGGTATTGGCCTTACCGTCTTTACCTGTATAGTCATGTGGTTTTACTTTCGCTCTGCCAAATTTACCTTTTACATCCGAGGTAATCTGCATGGTTTTAGCCTCTTTATCCAGCATTCCAATAGATACGTAGAAATCACGGAGCTTGCGAAGCTGCATTTTGTCGTTGATCAGATAAAAGTGGATCGTTGCGAAGGCGACTTCTCTCGTCGGCGGTAAAAGCTGAACCCCTACGCGCATTTCTGTACAGTCGGGAAGTTTACCGCCGGGCTTATGCATGTAGTCCAGAAGCTCCGCTTTCGTGATCTTGAAATTATAAATGCCTTCTGGCAATACGGCGCTTACCACATCAATATCCGAAATGTCTACATTCATGCCCGGCTGCAAGAGTGCGTTTTCTGTGGTTGGTGCGTTGACTGCCTCCGGCTGCGCTGCTCCGTACTGGCCAAAGCTGCCAGTAGAATTGAAGTGAGTATTTGAGTTATTTAAAAATCCGTTATTCATTTTTTCGCTCCATTCTTTTGTGAATAAAATGTGAATATCTTATTCCTGCATTTCTGCAATGGTTTCCAATGCTTCTTCTCGCGTCGATGCGTATGCGTCGTTTTCCAATACCGTGAAACTAACATCATTCGCCAAGTCTACATAAAGGGATTCGTATTCACTCTCGGATGCTGTTTCAATATAGTCCAGTAACGAAAAATAACCTTTAACCAGCTGCTCCGCGGTATATCCTGCTTTTGTGAGTTTCACCAAATGTGGGATAGCCCCATTAGCAAGATCTGCGCAAATATGCAAATCCCCGTTATCATCTGGAGCGATAAGCATTTTTCGTGGGTTTCTCACAAGCACATGGTTCTGTGAAAGGATGATCAGATCCATATTATTCACCCCCTTTCTTCGCATTTGTGCATGGAACAAGGAAATATGGTGCAATCATGCTCGGTGTCATATCTACCTTGTCTTTCAGCCCGAACCGGTTTTTAGCGTCAGCGTAGGCGGTATGGTTACAAATCAGCACACGTTTAGCTCCCTGCCCTTTATTGGCATTGCCTTCCCGCTTCAAGTAGGTTTCGTAGGTAGCAAAAAGCAGCATGTCCACTTTTTCTTTCACCAGCGAGCAAAGGCGCTTGCTTAATTTCAATTCATAATGGCTGTAAGGCGCATTATCCGGCGGGTTCACTTCCCGCTGCTGGCTATGGACGATAAAAAGTACATTATAACCGCAGCGCAGCAGCGTATCACAAGCAGCAAGAAAGATCTTGAAATCATTGGCTTCAAATTCATAGCCGCGTCCCCAGTCGAAATCCCCTAATGTGCCATTGGGCCGCCCATGCATTTTTAACGTGTACGGAATTAAAAGCAGCTGTTCGGCTGCATCCAGACTGTCAAAGACCAAAGTATGATACCCATGACTATGCAATTCATCGGGGCTGCTGCAAACATCTTTGATAGCCGCTAAAAGATCTGTCCATGTTGCAATTCCATCAACGCGCGCAATGTCGTAATGCTTGGCACCGCCTTCAAGATCGAAAATCAAAGCGCCCGGAAGTGATGACGCAAGAGTAGTTTTCCCCACGCCTTCGACGCCATAGATGGCTGCGAGAATAGGGGCCGCCACACGGCCTTTTGTAATGTTTAGCATGATTGAATCACCTCTGAATGTCCGTATGTCCGCCGCTCAAATTAAAAGCAATCGGTAAAATCACAAAATTCGGCTTCTCCTTCTCCTTGAAAATAATTGGTTTCCAATCCCCCACTTCAAAGATGGGCGTGCCTTTTGTTGTAATAGCCAAATTGTTAATCATGCGAACCATGAGAGAAAGAATAAACATAGTATCTTTGACCAGTGGCACTTTCGCATTTTCAGGGATTACATGCAGATACATTTTTACTACAGCGTACTTACTAGGATCTGTAATTTTAGCGCCGGTAATGATCTGATATTTCATACTAAAATGGAGAAAATGCAAATGCAGAGCCATTTCCGCAAACATCACCGTAAGTAAAGAATAGCTGTACGGTTTCTGCGCCTCCTTCATAGGAATAGTAAATTGCAGTACCGGCGTAAAAGGACGGTCCAATGGTTGTTCCTGGTCAATCACACTTAAACAAATCATCCGAAAGTTATGGCGAAATTCTTTTTCCTTCACGCGCTCTAACTCATCCATTCTTTGTCTCCTTGATAATCAATGTACGGCTGCCAGCGGTTTCTTTCAGCAGCTCCGCATCTCTCAACGCCTGATAAAGCTGGGTATTCTTGCGGAGTGCTGCCATATCCACGACTTCGCGCCCCTTCCGCATTTTATAAGAGACTCTGTAGGCATGGCCGACGGCTGTATCCGATTGATCCAAAAATGCAATAAGCTCATTCCGGCCTGCCTGCAGCAGTTTTTTATACTGCTCAATCTGCAGCTTAATATCATCCATCCGCGCAATCAGCTCTTCCATGCCGCAATCAAGGGACTTGGCGGGAGCTGTGCCTTGATTCAGCGTTGCAAGCAATTTTTCATCATTGGCGCTGTCTGTGACCGGCGGCGGCTCATGGTGAATCAGGCGCTTATAAAATGCATCTTCCGCTTTTACCAGCGCTCTAATAGCTTGTCTGTCATACGGGATATGGCGGTAAATAAAACGATTGCCACCAATCAAGCAAGCAATATACCAGCCTGCCCCATCCACTACAGGATTGCCGACAGCGTCCCCATACATGACAGCCATATAATGCAGACACTGATAATAGTAATGAGGCGGGATTTTTCCATCTGCCCAATCTTCAGCTTTGAAAGCACTGGTGGTTTTACATTCCAGCCCTGCCGGGAAGTCGGTATTTAAGCAAATACGGTCAATGCTCGCTGCACGGTTCGGATCATAGAGGCTCGCCATTATCCCGCGTCTTGCCACCTTAATGCCTGTCTGCCGGGTAAATTCTTGCGCTACCACATTTTCCAGCACTTTCCCGAAATGCACGGCATCACTATCCCCTACTTCAGGGGCAGGGATATCGCCGAGCTTCTCATGATAAAGCATAAGCGGAGTTTTCCATGGGTTGACTCCCATGATGGTCCCCGCATCTGTCCCCGTAATGTAGTGTTTGCGTAGCGTAAGCCACGTTTCCGGATCGCGCTCCATCTCTGCGGCTGTCATCAATAAGCGTGTGGTTTTCATTTTCACCATATCCCTCCCTTAAAGAAAATATGCTGCTGCATATTTTTCCAGATCTATGCCTGTTTGATATTCAATCAGCCCATCTACGCGCTTAACGGCAAACTTATAGATTTTGTACAATTCTGCAAGACGCGCCGGAGTCATGGGCTGGCCAAATACTGGTACAGGATTATGTACACCCGTAAGAAAGAAATCGATTTGAAAATTATAGCAAGGCTCCTTCTCGCTGCCAGCAATATCACTGTAAAGGGCAATCGTCACCTTATTTGGTGATGGCGGAAGGCTGCCCCCGCAAATTGCAGAAAATTCACTGACGGATGCATGGATGGTTGTTGTATTGATCCGAACCAAAAATCTTTCGATTAGCTTCAAGATCAATTCGCTGGCCTGTCCTTTATTTCCTAAATCCATTAGCATCTTGGGCATGAGTGCCTGACTAATCATGATGTACCACCTCTTTCCTAGGAAGGGTAAATGTGATAATCTGGCCGGGCTTCAACGTTGTGCAATCGTCAATTCCGGCCGACTGCTGGATCTGCCATGCAAGATTTGTTAAATGATCGTCACTAGTAGCTACACGGCAGGCGATGCTGTACAGCGTGTCACCTTTTTCGATCTCCACGCGATATGGTACATAAATGGTATGAGTAACCAGTCCCGCATCAATGGCCTTATTCCATGCCCAGTTTCCCATGCACCAGCCGAGGTAACATGCTTCAAGCAAAATTACCGCGCCTAACAAATACCAAAAGAAATTGTATGTATGAATTTTCCGTACTGGTTTCATCATGCATCACCTCTTTTGGGCGTATTTCTTAAGCAGAAAAGAACAACAGAATACGCACTTGTTTTTCCGCGATACCAGGCAGCAATTTTTCTGCCTGCTTCTGAGTCAAGTTTTTCTGCGTTCACCTTATGCTTTTCTGCAGCTGCTTTCATATCCGTAAGCATTTTATCGCCAACGGGAGAAATCAGATTTGGGAAGTTACATACACTGGCCGCAGTCTCGAAACCGTCAATCTTGCCAGTATAATAAAGGTCTGTAACTACATCGGTTGTCTGGTCACGTTCTTCTTTTGCAGTTGCTGCCAGGCTATTGATGAAATCTACAATCGTCTTGTGTTTCATATTCGTTACCTCCATTGTCTCCTTCCTCTATGTGCCATTATTAGGGATTGCTTTTCTCATGATTTTCCCTCCTTAGTTAAAACTTGTATGTTATGCAAGTTTTAGGTTAAAAAAATTTCTACAGCTTCTTTGTCAGTAAGCCGAATCCAGTTTTTGATGATGCATGCTTCGGCGCAATCAAATTTGGACTTGCCATTCATTTTGTCATTAACCGAAGTTACCGATAATCCAAGCACATTTGCAAGATCTCTATAGGTCTTTCCTTCTCCATACAACTTCCCTTTAAGCATCTGATTATTCATTTTCTCACCTCCATTATTCTTGCATATCATGCAAGTTTCTAGGTATAGAATACTATTCCCTCTAACTTGTGTCAAGCATGAAATGCAAGATTTTTTTAATATCGTTATGCCTTACTTGTATAGTATGCAAATATTATGTTATTATGTGCCTAGGAGGTATCCATCATGAGTAAAGATGAAATCAACAAGCTTATAGGCGTTCGGTTAAAAAACGCCAGAAAAGATCGCGGGTTAACCCTCTTAGAATTGTCTCAGAAGGTCGGATTAAGCGAAGGGAATGTACAACGCTACGAGGCTGGTAACATTGCTAATATCTCGATCGCAGTCCTTCTAAAATTTGCAAGCGCCCTGTACGTCCCGCCGGAGCAATTACTAGGATGGAAGAGCGGCACTGATGGCGAAGTGCTCGCTCCGGACGAAGAAACCCTTCTCTCTAAATACCGCCGCCTGGATGACCGCCGCCAGTACGCCGTCCAAGGATACACGGACTCGAAGCTCGAAGAGCAGGAGCGCGAAACAGGAGAGCTCTGCGAGGAACGCATAAAAGAGGCGTAAGCACGCAAGAGGACTGGCGCGCGCTGGGCAGCCTTCTGAAGTCCAGTAAGCCGTGACTCCATACAGATCATCTAGCAAAATACACGAAACACGTAGCACATTAGTTTAGTATCGTGGGAAAAATGTGAAAGCTATAGTGATATTGCTTTACCTGGAGGTGTAGCATGTCTAAATTTTCTGAACGCCTAAAAGAATGCATGGAAAGATTAGATATTAAACCATCCGAATTATCGGCATTGACAGGCATAAACAAATCATCAATTTCCAGATATTTAAAAGGGGACTACGTACCCAAGCAGTTAAAAATAACGGCCCTAGCTGATGCTCTACACGTTGATCCCGGGTGGCTATTTACTGGCGTCAAGCAAGAGAAAGCCCCAGATTATTCCAATCTAAAAAACGTTGTTCCGCTAGAATTGAAGAAAGTCCCCTTATTAGGAACCATTGCAGCCGGTAAGCCTATTTTATGTGACGAACATATCGAATTGCTGCTTCCATGTGATGCTAATTTAAATGCGGATTTTGCCCTGCGTGTTCACGGAGATTCAATGATCGATATAGGCTATTTTGAGGGGGATATTGTATTCATCCATCAGCAGCCGGTCGTAAATGACGGACAGATAGCAGCCGTTAGAATTGACGACTCCGCTACACTCAAGCGCTTTTATAAAATTCCTGGCGGTTGCATGCTGTTACCAGAAAATGCCAAATATAAAGCCATGACTTTTACTTCCGAGAATTGCGATGATATAGCTATAATCGGCATTCCTGTCGCGAAATATACAAAACATGTCGCCCAATAAATTAAGCGGAGGGGAAAATGGATACTTCCAAATATATGCCGGCTTGCTATTGCCGAGTATCTACTGTGCACCAAATAGATAAAGAAAGCATACCGGCGCAAGTTCATATGCTTACCAACTATTGCGTGGGCATGCTGCAATGCAAGAAATCAGATATAGAGTTTTATATAGATGCCGGATATAGCGGAAAAAACACGAAGCGCCCCCAATTTGAAAAAATGATGGATGACGTAGAATCGGGGAAGCGGAATATTGTGCTGGCCTTCAAGATCGATCGCATCAGCCGTAATCTATTGGATTTCGCCCGTTTTCTGGAAGTGCTGAAAAGTCATAATGCCGATTTTGTAAGTTTATCTGAATCTTTTGATACTTCCAGCGTGATGGGGCAGGGCATGCTAAAGTTAGTCTGTCTTTTTGGCGAAATGGAAAGAGGAATCACGCGCGAAAGAGTGATGGCCGTGTCAAAAGATATTATCAGCCGTGGGGGCCATTTGGGCGCTCCTACCCCACTCGGCTATAACTATGACAAAGGCACAAAAAAATATTCCATCAACGAAAGCGAAGCTAAAACAATCAAGCTCATGTTTAAGATGGTGCAAGACGGCTATTCAACCAATTATATTGCTAACCACTTGAACGATCACAATATCACTAGCAAGCGTGGTGGGCTATGGACCTCTACCACAGTGAATCATATTTTACATAATCCTGCTTTTAAGGGGTTATACATCTGGAATAGAAAGACGTCTGGCCGGCAAAAAGTAAAGGATAAAAAAGAATGGATGTATCAAAAAGATGTATATCCGGTCATTATCCCAGAAAAAGACTGGCAAGCAGTCCAAGATCTTTTGAAAAATAGGAAAACAGGTCGTGCATTTATGCAGTCTACCGCCCCACACTTCTTTTCTAACTTAATTATCTGTGGGGAATGCGGCCGCCTGCTGCGTTATCGCAGCGACAGGCCGCGCCGTTCCGGATTTACGCCTACCATTTACACTTGCCCAGGGCATACGTTTCATTGGGGCTGTCCCAATAGCGCCTACCTATCCGATATTGTTCTAGCGCCGTTTGTTTTACGGTACATTTCAAATATGTACAAATTATCCTGGATAACGGATAGCGTACAATCATCGCAGCAGTTAAATAGCATACTGTTGGATGGGATGCCGAGCAATTGCAGACTAGCTAATTTATCAACCATTTACGGCCTTTTCACCCGTGCTAATACCGAGCCCGTGCCTGGTGACGTGGCTATCATCAAAGCTGCTGCCAACAATGCAAAAGTGGAAAGGGAAAAGAAATTGGCTAAATACTATAAGGCCCTTGATCGGCTAAAAGACTTGTATCTGTACGGAGATAGCGACTTGAGCAAGGAAATGTATGTAGCCGAACGCAAAAAGATAGAATTGAAAATAGCGTCTATCATGGGGAAAACTCAAAAAGAGGAAAAACAGGTGTCGCCGAAGTTGTCGATTGATGCATCAAAATATGAAACTATTCTTTCTATGCTGCATGATACCGCAGATTATATGCAAATATTGGAAAAGTGCGGCCATAAGCTGCTTGCCGATTTCTTCCACGATTGTATAAAAAGTATTGTGACAAGCAATCGCCAAGTAGTAAGAATTACATTCAGCAATGGCGTATCTCATAACTTTATCTACGAAAATTAGCTTTTGCTTGGCCCGTATTTGAGTTTATAGACAGTTAAAAAGAGGTAGTAGCTTTTTCAGCTACTACCTCTTTTGCATGATGGAATGCGATAAAATCAGAAAACGTCGCATACACACTTTTATCACATATGGTCAGCCGTAGGTCAGGGTGAAGTACTTCTTTTCCATCATAATATATATCCTTTATATAACAACTCACACGTATCCAAAATATCACTTTATTATAGCATACGCAGAGTGAAAAATAAAAAATCCCGATGTCCGGAAATGCTATCCGGTCATCGGGATCAGGTTCGTCCACGGGGCATGCTGCCCTTTGATGGCATGCCAAAGAGGTTCAGCAGGTTCTATGGGTTCAAGAGGTTCGAAGGGGTTGGTGCGGCGCATCAAGACAGAAGCGCCGCGCAGTTTTCTATGGAAACACTGATTAAATCGTTGTCAGATTGAATCAGCGTTTCCCTAATATACGATATTCACGAAAGATGAGGCGTTTGAAAGCAGGGATGAGGAGAAGAGTGACTTGTGACTAGCGACTCTCTCGTATCGTCATTTCGAGCGCAAGCGAGAAATCTTTGTCATCCGCGACTCGACAGTCAATGTTTGGATATCTAAAACAGGAAACCTTCGGGCATCGCCCTATTGCTAAGGCGGCAAAGCCGCCTTCATGCCTCTTTTTGAGAAAAGTCCGCCCGTAGCATCATGAGGCACCCCAGCTTCCGCCTCTCTACTTCGCCGTCAGTTCCGCCGTCTTCGCACCGATGAGGGAGATCAGATCATCCGGCGAGAGCACCACCTGACGGCCGCGCTGGCCCGCACTGATGCTGATCGCCGCATGGTGATGGCAGCTCTCATCGATGAAGGTCGGGAAGGCCTTCTTCATGCCGATCGGAGAGCAGCCGCCGCGCAGATACCCTGTGAGCCCGGGAAGCTCCTTCACATGGATCATCTCTACGCTCTTGTTTCCGCTCACACGCGCCGCCGCTTTGAGATCGATCTCCTTCTCCGAAGGCAGACAGAAGACCACAGGACCGGTCTTATCGCCATGCGTGACGATGGTCTTGAAGACCATGTCCGGATCATAGCCGAGCTCTGCCGCCGCATGCACGCCTGAGAGATTGTCCTCATCATAATCATAGGACTTCGTCTCGTAGGAGATCTTCTCTTTATCCAGAATGCGCATGACATTCGTTTTCTTTTCTTTCTTTGCCATAGTTTGCCTCGATTCATTGGGCAGCCCGGGACGCAGCGCCATCAACTTCCCGATGCCTGACCGCTTCCCAGCGCACACCCATTTTCAAACAACAAAAAGCCGGAGCATCACGCTCCGGCTCATCATTCAAATTGGTGCCGAGGACCGGAATCGAACCGGTACGAATCTCACGATCCGAGGGATTTTAAGTCCCTTGCGTCTGCCAGTTCCGCCACCCCGGCAGGTCTATATGAATGTAATAGATTGTAATATGGAGGCGGCACCCAGAATCGAACTGGGGATAAAGGTTTTGCAGACCTCTGCCTTACCGCTTGGCTATGCCGCCATATGGAGCGGAAAACGGGACTCGAACCCGCGACCCCAACCTTGGCAAGGTTGTGCTCTACCACTGAGCTACTTCCGCGCTGGCGACCCGGATCAGATTTGAACTGACGATCTCCGCCGTGACAGGGCGGCATGTTAGACCACTACACCACCGGGCCGCACGTAAGTTACGCATATTAGTATATCCATCCATGGTACTTTTGTCAAGCACTTTTTGAAAAACGGTTTTCTTGGGCGATAGAGGCGGCTGGGGACTGCGAATCCTCTCGCACCGTCATTTCGAGCGCCAGCAAGAAATCTTTGTCATTCGCGGTCAAAATGGTCAATGTTTGGAAGCCTCAAACAGGAAACCGGCTCTTCAAGAAACCTTCGGGCATCGCCATGATCGATACTCCGCGGCGCTTCTGATTTTTATGCGCCGCACCACAACCCGAGAGTTTGAAAGCAGGGATGAGTAGCTAGGGATTAGGGATTAGGAGTCTCAAGTGACTGGTGACTGGTGACTAGTGACTAAAACCCACCTTCTGGCATCGCCATTATTTATACTCCGTGACGCTTCTGATTTTTATGCGCCGCCCCCCCGAACCTCGTTCACGCGCAATCAAAGGGCGAAACGCCTTTCCCCTATTTTTCTACAGATGATACAATTCCGGTCTTCTGTCACGAAACACATTGATGCTCTCTCGGATGCCCTGCAGCACATCCGTATCGATCTCCGCCGTGGCCACCTGCTCCTTTTCACCCAGATGGAGCAATTCTTCCCCCAAAGGCGAGAGCAGCATTGAGTTTCCGCCGTACTGCGTGCTGCCGGCGCGGCCGCATTCATTCACTGCACAGAAAAACATCTGATTCTCGATCGCTCTGGCTTTAGAAAGCGTGATCCAGTGCTCCTTCCTTACGAGCGGCCAGGCGGCAGGAAGGAAAAACAGATCCACCCCCTGCAATGCTTCTGTCCGGATCAGCTCACAAAAGCGTACGTCATAGCAGATCGCCATTGAGCAGGCGATCCCGTCCAGCGTAAAGTGGACAGTGGAAGAGCCGCCGGTATACGACTTCGTTTCTCCCATCGGGCTGAAGCCGTGGATCTTATCATAAGAGGCAACGACCTCGCCCTTGCGATCAAAGATATAGCTTCGATTGAAAACGCATCCGTTTTCCAAAACGCTGACCGAGCCCGCCACGATATTGACGCCATGCTCCTTGGCAAATGCTCCGAATACCTTTTTCGTCTGCATGCCATCTGCATCAGAAGCGGCATAGAGCGCACTGTCCGGCGACGGAAAGAAACCGGTGTTTACCGTTTCCGGCAGGACAAGAATATCCGACTTGTCTTCCAGCGCAAGCTCCATCAGCTGCACGGCCTTTTTATAATTTCTTTCCACCTGTCCCAGCTCTACATCCATTTGAATCAGACTGATCTTTTCCTTCATAAAGCCTCCACCCATCCTGTCACTCAAACGAACCATCGAATTTCATTCAATGTACCGCCTCCGGCTTTTTCTGTCAAGAAAAAAGGCTCCCTCTTTCTCCCATCAAAAAGAGCCGGAGGCAAAAGCCCCCGGCTCTTTTCTTATGCAGGACAGGTATGAGATTATAGTCCCCATCCCTTCTGATTTCCTCAATCAGGCAGATCATTCCGAAGGACACGATGCGCCATGCCCACCGTGACCTCATTGAAATGAAGCACACCCACGCCGACGAATATCGCGACGCAGAGATGCTCATTCCAGCGAGCGATACCGATCTTGCCGCCGACATTCATGCCGATCGCCATCGGCTTCACCTGCTCGATGGCAGACTCCATGGCTCCGACCACAGAGCCATCCCCCACATGAGTATCAGAGATGACCTTCTGCCTTTGGGCAGCCACGATGGCTGACTCGAAGATCTTCGGAAGGATATCCAGAAATTTCCCGCCAAAGTTCACAGCGACAGCGCGAATGCCATCCTTCGCCAGCCTTTCCTTCAGCGCATTCTCATCTGCCCGCGTCTCGGTCAAAGACATGCGGAGCGCGGCCCGTGCGATATCAGCGCTCTGGTATTCTTTGTAAGCCATCTCAGTTTTCCCGTTCTTTGATCTCGCGGATCAGGTTTGCAACGAACATCGGGAGAGACTGGGACCCCAGGTCGCCATTCTTTCTGCTTCTGACAGAAATGGTGTGACCCTTCATTTCCTGATCACCCACGATGATCATGTACGGTACCTTCTCCATCTGTGCCTTGCGGATCTTGTAGCCCAGTGTTTCATTGGCCTCTTCCACTTCGACACGGATATCAGACTCGGACATAGCCGCTGCGACAGACTTCGCATATTCCAGATTCTTATCCGTGACAGGGATGATCTTCGCCTGTACCGGAGCGATCCAGGTCGGGAAAGCCCCTGCATAGTGTTCGATCAGGATGCCGATGAAACGTTCCAGAGAGCCGTAGCCCGCACGGTGCAGCATGACTGCTCTGTGCTTTTCCCCATCTTCACCGATATAGTTCACATCGAAGCGTTCCGGTAGCTGCATATCCATCTGGATGGTACCGCACTGCCAGGTACGTCCCAGAGAGTCCTGTACATGGAAATCGAGCTTCGGTCCATAGAAAGCACCGTCACCTTCATTGATCTGGTACGGCACACCCGCCGTCTCGATGGCTTCACGGAGCGCATTCGTGGAGATCTCCCACAGCTCATCGCTGCCCATGGAGTTTTCCGGACGGGTAGAGAGTTCGACATGGTATTCCAGACCGAAGACACCATACATCTTCTGATACATCGCCATACACTTGATGACTTCATCCTTCATCTGTTCCTGCGTCATGAAAATGTGCGCATCATCCTGCGTGAAGCAACGTACACGGAAAAGACCGTGGAGCGCGCCCTTCAGCTCATGACGATGAACGAGGCCGAATTCACCGACACGCATCGGCAGATCTCTGTAAGAACGCTGCTGCGTCTTGAAGAAAAGGATTCCGCCGGGGCAGTTCATCGGTTTGATCGCATAGTCTTCGTCATCGATCTGGGTGAAGTACATATTTTCCTTGTAATGATCCCAGTGACCAGACTGCAGCCACAGCTTCTTCGACAGGATGACAGGCGTCATGATCTCCACATAGCCGAATTCCTTGAAGAGCTCACGTTCATAGTCCATCAGTTTATTTCTGAGGATCATGCCCTTCGGATGGAAGAACGGGAAGCCCGGGCCCTCTTCATGGAAGGAGAAAAGATCGAGCTGCTTGCCGAGCTTTCTGTGATCGCGCTTCTCCGCCTCCGCACGGACGAAGAGATAGTGGTCAAGATCCTCCTTGCTGAAGAATGCTGTCGCATAGATACGCTGCAGCATCTTATTCTTGGAGTCGCCGCGCCAGTAAGCACCAGCGACCGTCATCAGCTTGAACGTCTTCACCTTGCCGGTGGACTTCAGATGCGGGCCCGCGCAGAGATCCGTGAAGTCACCCTGTTCATAGAGAGAGATCGTTTCCTCCTCCGGCAGATCTTCGATCAGCATGACCTTGTAATCCTGGCCTTTATCCTTGAAATACTGGAGCGCTTCATCGCGCGGCAGCACCTTCTTCACCAGCGGGATATTTTCCTTCGCGATCTTCGACATCTCCTTCTCGATCGCTGCGAAATCCTCCTGGCTGAAAACATGATCAGAGTCCAGATCATAGTAGAAGCCATCATCGATCGCCGGTCCAATAGCAAACTTCACGCCAGGGAACAGGTGCTGGATCGCCTGTGCCATCACATGAGACGCCGTATGACGCAGCGTGAAAAGACCTTCCGGATCCTCCTTCGTGAAGAATTCCACCTCTGCACCATCCACGATCGGATCGCGCAGATCCGTCAGCTCGCCATTCACCTTCGCCACCAGCGCATTCTTGCCAAGGCTGTTGGAGATCGCCTTCGCTGCATCCGCCAGAGATACCGCGCTCTCGAACTCCTTCTCTTTTCCGTCTTTCAGACGAATCGTAATCATAGTATCTTCCTTTCTAAAAACAGACATTCACTGCTTGGGGACAGTGGCTTCCATTTTTGCTGCTTTCTGCTTGACTCTGCCATTTCAGCCGCTTCGCAGAAAGCAACATGAAAGCAATAAAAAACTTCCGTCCCTAAGGGACGAAAGTTGTATTCCGTGGTTCCACCCAAATCAGAGCTAAAGCTCCACTTGTCGGCCCGGTAACGAGGCCACCCGGGAAGATTTCGATCCTCCTGCTCCAGAGCGGTAATCGATCCCCCTCACCATCTGCTCCCACCAGCCGCAGACTCTCTTTGCGTGTACCAAGGATCCATCATGTCTCTATCCTCACATGTATGGTCATACTATAGACTTCTTTTTTGCGTTTGTCAAGGGGAAGGTTGGAGACGTAAGTGTCAAGTTTTCCTCGGTAATTCATTTGACTGTCGATAATTACTATCTCC
>ERZ1034973.127-NODE-127-length-50203-cov-14.175002_pt1 | contig 50203 bp, 48 predicted proteins | sample MGYA00520686_ERZ1034973 | MGnify/ENA primary metagenome ERZ1034973 (study PRJEB33766, sample SAMN09781775) | gut metagenome | biome: gut microbiome | host: Homo sapiens | place: Madagascar | study: EMG produced TPA metagenomics assembly of the PRJNA485056 data...
GTTGCAAATTCTGTAAAGAGCGTTTGCATCTCTGAAAGTCCATTTTGTCTTTCTAAAAAAAAAGACGGAGCATTGCTTGGCACGGGAATTTTTTTGTCCGGAGCGGATTTGCTTTTGGACAACGTTTTAAAAATCAATCGGCAGACGTTTGACGAAAACCGCAGTTTTGAAAAAAAATCCGTAAACGGTTTTGACAGACTTTTTATGAACGATTACAATTTTCTGCTCGACAAAGTTGGCGGAAACATTTTTTTGTGCTCTGCAATGGCATCTCCGATTTTTATTTTGGGAAAATCTCAAAAAAGCGAATGGAAAACTGTCGTCTTAATGTATACCGAAACTCTTTTAATCGCGAATGGAATTAAGGAACTTGCAAAACTTTCAATAAACCGTTACCGGCCAATGTGCTATTTTGAAAGCGGCGATTCTTATGATTCGTACAAAGATAACGGCGATTTTGCAAATTCTTTTCCGTCAGGACACTCAACAATGGCTTTTGCCGGAGCCGCATTTTCGAGCTATGTTTTTTGGAAATATTTTCCTGAAAGCCCGTTGCGTTACGCTGTTTGCGCCGGAAGTTTTTCTTTTGCAGCCGCAACAGCCGTAAGCCGCGTTTTGTCCGGAAATCACTTTGTAAGCGATGTTGCTGTCGGAGCGTTGATTGGTTCTTGCACAGGATTTTTAGTTCCTTTTTTGCATCAGTCTAAAAAAGCAGAAAAAAAAGAAAATATTCAGGTTGGAGTTTTGCCGAACGGTTTTTTGATGAGGCTCAGTTTTTAATACAAGCTTTATTTAATTCAAAAAAAATTGCTTAAAAAAAATCCAGTTTAAAAAAAATGCACGCATCCGCTCGTAAGTCATTGGGAAGAAACCAGCTTCCCAGCCGACTTTTCTAAGCTGTTCATCTATAATCGCACGGGTCTGTGCTTCTGTAAGTTTAGCTTTAGAAATTGCAACAGCAGATGCATTTTGTCTCTGCTGCTTTGTAAGCGCACTCTGCGGGGTAAGATTTTGAATTGCGGCTCTTTCTTTTCGGGCTTTCTCTATTTCAGCCTCAAGCTCAGCAAGTCTTTTATCACGTTCTGCAATGGCAGCTTCTTTTTCCGCAATTGCTACAGCTTTGCTCAGATGGATTTGGTCCGTGCTACGATTGTATTAATTCGGGTGCTCCGCACTTTAATTAATTCAATCGCCAAAAATCTTCACAAATTGCAAATCTGCCTGCGCTTTTATTCTTTTTACAAAAAACTCGACGTCCAGGCTCATAATAAAAAACTACGAAAATATTATAACACATATTTTTAATTTTTTGTAGGAGAGTGTCCGTTCCAATGCGCACAGGACACTCTGTTTTCATTTCCAAAGTCTGTAATAAGGATTTAAATTGTTTATCTTTTTATCTTATATGCAGGATTTGGCCATAAATCAACAAACAATCCATTGGAAAGCGAGCCGTTGTACACAAATGACAAGGTTTTGCCGGATTTTGTAGAAGTTCCTGGTTCATAAAGACGGGCAATTCCTTTTAGATGAATATTTTTTCCGTCAAAAGTGCATTCCAAAGGACTGTCAAGTTTAAATGCAATTTCAGTTCCATGATTTATTATTGCGCCTTCAAACGAACCATTTTCAGAAGTCAGGTTTGTTACGCCAGGCTTTAACACAGCATTTGAAAGTGAAAAAAATATGCAGAATGAATTTGCGGCTTCTTTGTGAAGCTGGTCAGATTTTGGAGAAAAACTTTCATCTCCTAAAACAAATGAATGTCCTGTACCTCCAGAAACGTAATTTTCAGTTGTGTAGATACAGTTTGAAAATACAAAAATCTGCTCATCGTTTTTTTCCTGGGAAAAACAAGTTACGCAGAAAATAAAGCTAAGTGCAAAAATTAAAATTGACTTTTTCATATAAAAACTCCTACATATGGAAATGCCCATAAGCATCCTTATATTTAATATAATAACGAGTCATTTTTGATTTGAAACGCTTACTGTATACTACTTCTGTGCAAAATGATTCTCTTTTACATGATTCCATCATGCCATGCTGTAAATAGTCACCGACTTCAGAGTAAGGGTATATTTTATCAATCTTGTAACAATTTAATATGTCCTCTTTTGAATATTCACTATATGCTGGACCTTCGCATATAAAAACAATCTGCTCATTTGTTCTTTTATCAGTTAAATATACCCTATTTTGTGAATCATATCCTATTTCGTAACATTCCAAATCTGTTTTATGAAATACATAATCTTCCTTTTGTGAACACGACATAAAAAACGCAGTGAATATGACAAGCATAATTTTTATGAATTTTGACATTTTTTGCTCCCTTAATTGTTTTCAAATGCTTCTATGTAACTAAACCAACTCCATTTTGAACCTTTGCTACCGCCGTTTACAGCCAGCAGCCCGTTTACATCCAGCTGCAAAAAATCGTTTAGATTGAATTTCATACTTTTCTATCCTTCTTTTGCATGATAAAAAAAATCACTTTGATTTGTAAATCAGTTTTCATACGAATGAACCAAGTTCACAAAAAAATAACCGAAGTTAGTAAAAAATAACTTTGGTTACCTAAGGTTTTAACTTGACAATTTTCAGAATTTCAGCTATCTGGAACTTTCTTGAATTGTTTATCTTTCGTAAGCCCAGACTAATTCTTCTTTTATGCATTCTTCTGGTGTCCACAAAACAGGACCGCCAATACCTCGATGTATATAGTCAGTTTTTATCCATCCGCTTCCAGAATCTGTTGTAATATAAATCCATCTGTAATCAGCAGTTATGCAGGTTGAAGATACGGGCTTGTCTTCTGAAATAGAATATAAACAATCAGAAGATTCAGAAGGCAGCTTTAACACATTTTTAGGTGAACTACCAGAACCTTCGATTGTATAATTTTTTACCAGATTCAAAACAGTAACAATGATTCCATCTACATTGATTTTTTCTTTAAAACTAAAATCGCCATTTTTATACGGATTTTTTGACAAAGGTATATAACCTTTTAGTCCTGAGTCCAGTTCTACCTCTAATGAAGTTTTTTGACTTTCATTTGAAAAAAGAACTTTCTCTATTTGAAGAATATCACCTTTTTTTGTGATATAAGAATTTTTCTCAGAGCTAGTAGTAAATGGTTCTGTATAAATTTTAATTTTTTGCTCAGAAACAGATATCCTCTGATTATGAATATATGTTTCAATTTTGTTTGCGTTGCATGAATTAAAACATAAGACTGCTGCAATTACTAATAATATTTTTTTCAATTTATGACTCCTTTGTATATATTTAGCATGGCTGTTGCTATCCCGCCAATCATGCCAATAAAAATTACTTTTTATAAATAGTATAAGTTTCTATTCTATTAATTCCATAGACTTTATTATCAGTATCCTGATTGACCATTCCTAAAACATACTGTCGACCGACATCATTATCACTAGTGCCATCATAAGAAAATGATATTTTTCCAGTTCTATTTCTAAAGCAAACGGTTTTGAATTATTTTCTCCTTGTCCATTCCTTTCAATAAGTTCTGTATAATCACTATCCAGTCTTTTTTTCTGAGCATAACAGGTTAAATTTATAAAAATTAATCCTATGATAAGTGCTGTTTTTTTCATATTAATAAAATCCTCCAATATATTTCTTTATTAAAGATGGAAGTTCCTCCGGTTTTTACTTAATTGTTTTCTCATAAACAATTTCATCTGTAGAATCAAACTGCATATGAAATTCTGGATTCCTGGCGGCAAGAAAAATTTGAAGCCGATTATCTTTGAGTTTCAAAAAATATCGTTTATGATTTTCCGCTGTGTATAAAAACAACGAAGGTTTATCATCCGAATAAGTCGGTTCTAAAATAATTTGATATAAATTACTTTTTACCTTAAGAAAATCGTTTTCCACTGAAAGATCCTTTGATTCAAAAAAAACAAAAGCTTATGTGCTATATAATTAGCTATAACTTTGTATCCATTATAATTTTGAACCTCAGAAATCCTTATATAACGAAAATTGTTTTCATCCATTATGATTTTTTCAGATTTCTCATCTAAAAATTTCCAATTGTTAAAATCAGAACCTTTAATTTCATAACCATCTGTATACTTTTTTGTAGAAAGACATTTCTGCCCGCTCAAAATCAAAGCATCGTAATGCGTCTTGGCAATCTCATTCAAAGCCTTTTCATGGGACTTATATTTTTCCAAAAATTTTATGTAATCTTCCGGCAAATAAGTTCCACAAAAATCAACCGGAACATTTCCAAGCGTTTCAGAAAATCCAGTAGAAAGTAAACCTATAAAAATCAACAATATACAAAACAGCTGTTTTATTTTCATAAAGAATCCATATTTTAATTTTACAAAATATATGTTTATGCTTGACAATTTTTTATTCCTTCAAATCTTCAGAATAAAATATATTGCCTTTAGTGTCGATGATGGCGTCTTTTCCGTTGATTTTTATTATTGCATAGCCATTTACAAATTGTTCCGCATAGTCAAAATCTGAATCTGAAATCTTATTTCCACAATGTGATAAAAAATTATATTTTTCATTTTTGTCATAAACGCAAATCCACCCATCGGTGTATACGGAATCTGACAAATATGGCAGTTGATTTTTGATAATGTCACCGTTCAAATTGTAAATAGTTCCAGAAAATCTTTCAGTTGGAACAAAAGCATAGCCTTCGCTGAAATTGCAGTTAAGACTCGGGCAATATCCTCCGCTTGATTTTTCATAAAAAATCGGGCATAAAAAAACAAAATCACCATTGTTGTTTATAAATCCAGATTTGCTATTTGTAATAACTGGCATTAAACCTTGTGTAAAATTAAATGCACAGTCAATCAAATCTTTTGCAATGAACTTGCCATTTGAATTTATAATGCCCTTGCCACGACCGTATGCCATAGCTCCGTTAATTTCTGGAAAGACTAACGGCCTGTTTAATTTTTCCATTTGCTTTTCAATCTTTTTTCTTTTTAAATCAAGATTATAAATTGCGCCCTCAGAATTATATCTGACGGAAAAAGAATCTGGATGTTCTGATGTGTTTTTTACTTGAAAAATTTCATGCGCATTATTCAGTTTTTTTTCTGACCTGGATTTGGCATTTATTAAGATAAAATTTATTCCAGATTCGGTTTGTTTCATATCAAAAAAACATTCGCCAAAAATCGGCTCTACATAATCTTCTGCGGCTCCATTCCAGCAAATTTTTCCATCAGAATTAATTATGAAGCAAGCATTTGATCCTGTTTTTGTATTGAGGTAAAAGTATCTTTTATCATTTGATATGGAAATGTGCTTGTATTCAGCATTCACTATGATTTTCAGATTGTTGTCTAATAATCCATACAGATTATTTTTTTTATAAACAGTCAGTGATTTGCTAAAAATGAAGCATGGAAATACAAAAAATAGATAAATAAGAAAATAGTTTCTTGTTTTATAGACCATAGTAATCAAAATCCTTGTAACATGCGCAATCTCCGCTTCCGCCGTTTACGGCCAGCAAGCCATTTGTATCCAGCTGCAAAAAATCGTCTAAATTGAATTTCATACTTTTTTACCTTGATAAGAATGGTAAAAAAATCACTTTGGTTTGTAAATCAGTTTTTATACGAAATAACCAAGTTCACAAAAAAATAACCGAAGTTACTAAAAAATAACTTTGGTTACCAGCAGGGCAAACGCATTATTGCGCGTTGCAGAATGAACTGTCTTTTTCTCCATGCCGCCCAGCAGCCCCGGTTTTCCACGGCACTTCTCTCTCTTCCGCACGCATCCAGTTTTTCCGCCAAAAACAGAAAATTTTTCTAAAGTAGCGCGCAGGAATCCCGATAATATAATTACAGCAAGTTACAGACGTGTAGACATCCAGACGCCTGTAAAATTTGTGCCTTCAAAATGGAAAAAAATCCATTAAAAAACTTGAAAAACGTGTGAGGTTTTTCAAGTTTTTTTTTGCCTTCACAAGCCCTCCGTCAAAACATTAAAGATTTTGAGATTTCTTCCGATATTCTAAATGGAGCATTGTCTATGAGTTCAAAAGTAAATATTAACGAGTTAAGACCTGATTTAACTTTTAAAAGCGATCTTATGCTTGATGAAAACTTTATACTTATTCCTGTAGCAGTTCCTGTTACTGAATCGCTTACAAAAGCGTTGAACGAATGGAATTTCAAAGAATTCACCTGCAATGCGGACATGAGCCTTGGCGGCGACATGGGCCTTCCGGTTCAGACTGTTGACAAGTCAAAACAGGAAATAGCAAAAATTCAGGCAGAAGAAAAAGTAAAGAACTCCCTTAAGCACGCATTGGAACAGGCGAATTCCGGAAAATTCGCAAACACAGAACGCTCCCGGCTTGAATCGGTTCAGACTGTATACAACGAATACATGAACTACATAAATTCCGTTTATACAGATTATGCGATAAGAAAAAAAATAAACTACCAGGAACTTTCAGATACTGTAAAAGATTTGTGCATCTTTATAAAGGACAACAAACGCTACGTCCTTAGAATCACGCCTTCCGCGTCAGAAAGAAGCAAGAATTTTCTGGTGATTCATTCAATGCGCTCAACGGTTCTTGCAATCACGCTTGGACTTGAGCTCCATATTCCAATTTCAAAACTTATTGAGCTTGGAATAACAAGCATTCTTCACGAAATAGGAATGCTGCGCCTTCCTCCCCAGCTTTATATGTCAAACAGAAAGCTTACGAACAGCGAGAGGGCGCAGATTTCAACGCACACGCTGCTAGGCTGCGCAATCTTAAAGGAACTCAACTTTCCGCTTAGCATTCAGCTCGGCGTGCTTGAGCACCACGAAAAACAAAACGGAAAGGGCTATCCGCAGCATCTTACTGGCGAAAAAATTTCCAACTACGCAAAAATAATTGCCGTCGCATGCTCGTTCGAGGCCATCACCGCGCCGCGCCAATATAAAACCGCACGGACAACATTTGACGCAATGATTGAAATGCTCAAAAACGAAAACCAGCAGTACGACCCGACCGTAATCAAAGCGCTTCTTTTTAGCCTTTCTCTTTTCCCGATCGGCGCTTTTGTATATCTTCAAAACGGAAAAATCGCAATCGTCTCAGATGTTTCGCCTAACAACCCGAAAAATCCGATTGTGCAGCTTATAAATGAAACAGAACCTGACGGCTCGCCAAAAACAGTCCAGACGGACAACAACTTGAACAAAATCGTAAGAGTTCTTACCAAGGAAGAACAGGCAGACGTTCAAAAAACGCTTGATATGCAGCGCAAGATGACAAACCAAGCGGTAGAACTTACAAATGCGCTGGAAAACGCAAAAGAAAAGGAATACGAAGATAATCAGGGTTTTAGCTCAGTTGATTTAAGCGAATTCAACTGATCCGCGCAAGCGGCACGACATTCAGGAACCCGCTGTTCAATAAGACTAACTGAAAAACGCCCGGATTTTTTCAACGTCCTCGTTGAATTTTTCATCAATAACCGGCGGATGCTCGTTAAAATACAGAATCTGGTCAAGCTCCTGCTGTGTCTGAGCGCCCCAAAGCGGCACAACATTTTCATATTCATGCAGAAATCCATAAGCCAAAGGAATTGAAGTAAGGATTCCGCCGCACAAAGGCTGCATTGCAATAAAACCTATGTCATTTTCACGGCAAAGCTGAACCAGCTGACGCGTCCGGTCAGAACTAATCATGCTGAACGGAAACTGAATCGTATCGTACAATCCGCCGGAAATAGCTTTTTCCGCAATATCAAAATCTGTTGTGGCAAGCCCAAAGCTTCTTATCTTGCCGGAATTCTTCAGGGTTTTGAAAGCCGAATAAATTCCGTCAATTCCGTTTTCTTCAGGAATAAACGAATCTGATTCATACTGATACAAGTCAATTGAATCTGTGTGCATTATGTTCAGGCTTGTCTCCAAATCGCTTAAAACTTCCGCACCGCTCTGAGCGCTTGTCTTTGAAGCAATTACAACCGATGAACGGATATCACCCAAAGAATCGCCTAAAAGTTTTTCGCAGTCAGGAGTATTCCTTGAAGTGTCAAAAAAATTAATTCCATGATTATATGCGCTTCGTACAAGTTCCGCCGCTTTTTCAGCGTTTCCAGCCTTTGTCAAGGACATCGCGCCAAATGCCACGCGAGAAATCATAAGGTTCGATTTTCCAAGCCGAACATATTCCATAAAAAACCTCCACGCAATTTTAGAATCCGTCAGAATCCTAAAATTGCAGCACGACTCCCCGGCTCTATCTGTCTTTTCTTTCTACAGGCTTATATTCACGGATTGCCTTCTGAATAAAAGGAATCAAATCATCAAGATGAACGCGCTCCTGCTTCATGGAATCGCGGAAACGAACCGTAACAGTGTTGAACAGCTCGTTCTTTGAGCCATCGTCCTTTGTCTCCTGAACAGTATCATAGTCAACAGTCACGCAGAAAGGAGTTCCGACTTCATCCTGACGGCGATACCTTTTTCCTACAGTTCCTGAAACATCAAAATCAGTTACAAAATCTTCCTTTAAGTGATGCTGGAGTTCTTTCGCCTTTTCAGCAAGTCCATCTTTTTTCATCAATGGAAGAACCGCCACTGTTATCGGCGCAAGGCGCGGGTCAAGATGCAAAACGGTTCTGTAATCTTCCTTGCCTTCTTCTGTAGAAACATTTTCCTCTTCGTAAGCCTCGCAAAGGAACATCAGGAAGTTTCTGTTCAAGCCGGCGGAAGTTTCAACAACATAAGGAATATATTTTTTGTTTCCATCTTCCTGGTCGATATAAGACATATCTTTTTTAGAATAAAGCTGGTGCTGTGAAAGGTCAAAATCTGTGCGGGAATGAATTCCCTCAATCTCCTCAAAGCCAATCGGGAAATTATATGTAATATCGTAAGCGTCTTTTGCATAGTGGGCAAGCTTGTCGTGGTGATGCCATTTAAGCTGTTTTTCCGGAATACCGTACTTAAGGTAGAAAGCCCATCGCTCTTTTCGCCAGCGTTCAAAAGTCTCATCCTCTGTTCCAGGCTTGCAGAAATATTCCATCTCCAGCTGCTCAAATTCACAGGTTCTGAAAATAAAATTCTTAAAGATAATTTCGTTTCGGAAAGACTTTCCAACCTGCGCGACACCGAAAGGAATTTTCATTCTATTTGACTGAACTATATTCTTAAAGTCCGTAAATATTCCCTGGCAGGTTTCCGGGCGAAGATAAATAAGATGAGAGTCATCCGCAATCGGTCCCTGGTAAGTTTTGAACATAAGGTTGAACTCGCGGACTGCCGTATATTTTCTGTTTTTTGAACCGCAAGTCGGGCAGTTGATATTTGCGTCGATGTAAACTTTCATCTCGTCGTGTGTCATAGTGTCAACCGGTTTTCCAGGATCTTTATCCGGATTTGCGGCAACAAAATCTTCTATAAGTTTATCTGCGCGGTGGCGGGCATTACATTCAAGGCAGTCAACCATCGGATCTGAAAAGTGATCAACGTGTCCGGATGCTTTCCATGTAGTGTGGTGCTGAAAAATCGCTGAATCAAGTCCAACTACGTCATCATGAAGCTGAATCATGTAATGCCACCAGGCATTCTGGATATTTCTTTTAAAGTCCACACCCAAAGGACCGTAATCCCATGCTCCTGCCTGTCCTCCGTAAATTTCCGAAGCCTGATATACAAAGCCCCTTCTTTTACAAAGACTGATGATTTTGTCCAAAGTACATGCGTGTGTATCTTTCGTATTTGCCATTTAAGACTCCTGTGTAAGACCGCCGGTCAGTGCGGTCGATGTTAAATAGCAAAGCGTCTTAAAAAACTGCTGCGCGCAATTCTTAGCTTTACTTATTATCGACTCTGGCGTGGGCCGTTTTAGTTTTTTCACATCCTGCAAAACCATGGAATGGCAGCATTGGATATGTCTTTATAGATTATCATAAAAGAAAATATTAAGAAAGTTCAAAATGGCAGTTCAAAATGACTTTTCAAAAATATAAGCGGGCAAAAAAAAGCACCAGGCAAATAACCGGGTGCTTTCATAAAAAACTCTCAAGAAGTTTTAAAACTCTCGAATCTATATCAATCTCTCGTGAATAATATTACTTTCTTTTCCGCATAAAAAAACAGGTTAAAGTACGAAATAACCGAAGTTACTAAAAAATAACCAAAGTTAGCCTAAAAATAACCAAAGTTACCAGAAAATAACCAAAGTTACCAGAAAATAACCAAAGTTACTAAAAAATAACCGAAGTTATTTATTTGCATTTTTTTCAGATATAAATACAATAGATAACCATGAATGCAAATATAAAACAGAAATTTTCGGCGGCGAGAGTTATGTGCTTTTTTGCATTTCTTGTTCTTTTGTGTGCAGCAGTAATGAGTTATAACCATCCTCGAATAAACCGTACTGTTCTTCCAAAGCAAGATTATTCAGTTTTCATAATAAATGCTGTTTCAGCCCTTATTGCGCTTGCGCTTACATTTAAACCTTCTGTATGGCAGGCACAAGTCTCACTTTTGTTTATACAGGCCGTTACAACAACACTAACAGGCTACAACACGCTGGGTACATTCCTGTATTCAGCCTTTATAATACTGTGCTTTGCAAACGGATTCTTTAAAACAAAGCTAAAATTAAAAATCGTCTGCATTTTCGCGGCATGGATTGCGGTTCTTGTAGGATACAGCTACTACGCCCTTCAATGGGGTGACCGCGGCGTAATGTACATTTACATTTCAATTGCAACATCGCTTTTCTTCTTCGCGTTTTATTTTTACGTATACAAGAAGCTCGAAACCCTTCTGATTCCGCTTGTTCCGGCAAAAGTCCAGAAATCGAACATAAAGCTGCCTCAGCCAGGATCTTCCCTGCACCTTTCAAAATACGGACTTACAGAAAGGCAGATAAACCTTGTGCTTGAATACATTAACTCAAAGAAAAGCTACAGCGAGCTTTCACGACAGTTCAACATCAGTCTTTCCACAGTAAAAAAGGACATGACCGAAATCTTTGAAAAATTCGATGTACAGAACATAAGAGACCTGCACATCCTGCTTATCCAGTATTTTGTAAAAGCATAAAATTCTAAACGTTTTTTTTTTATTTCCGATACTCTACGTAGAGAATAATTTTTTTTACGTTAGAGGGGAAATATGACTAAAAAAATCGTTTTTTCAATTTTCACAGTTTGCTTTATTCTTTACATATCTGGATGCGCTTCTACAAAAAAAGAAGTTTCGGTTCAGGAACTGATAAAAGAAAATAAAATTGAAGAAGCAAAGGCTAAATTTATTTCTAAATACGATATAAATGGCGTAGACAATGACGGAAACACACCCCTGCACATTGCCGCAGAAATAAATGACGCAAGCCTTGCGCTTTTTCTGCTTTGCAATGGGGCGGATCCAGACTTAAAAAACTACAAGAGCCAGACTCCCCTTCATGTCGCCGTTGAAAAAAACTCAAAGGAAACGGCCCAGCAGCTTATAAATTACGGATGCAATATTTTCGCACGGGACGCCGATGGACACACAGCGATGGAAAACGGTTTTCAAAAAGACTCAAGTTTCTACGATATTTTCATAACAGAAAAAACCGCCGGGCTGCGCGACTCTATGACCGGAAAAACCATCGTTCATTATTTTGTGGAAGACAAGGATGAAATGGCGGTTTTTACCTGCGTACGAAAAAACATTCCTCTTTCGCCAAGGGACAATGAGCAGAGAACTCCGCTAGACTACGCTTTCAGCAACATGGAAAACAGCGGAATGGCAGAAATCGCGGCAATTCTTATAACAAACGGCGCAGATCCTGTTGAATCAAATTTTGACTACTTTCAGACAGCGGTTTCAAACCGGAACATAAACTACAGATTCGAGGACGGACAGACACCTTTGCATTACGCCGCAATCGCCGGACACAGGACAATATCAAAATATCTTCTTGAAAACAACGCGGCCACAAATGTCCAGGACAGCTCAGGCGCAACCCCATTGCACGAGGCCGTACGATACGGCCGTACGGAAATTGCAAAAATGCTTCTTGACGCAGGCGCATCAGTTGACGCGAAGGACAACCTTGGAAAAACTCCTGTTCTTCTTATAATTCCAGAAAAACAGCGCCTTGAACTATACAGCCTTTTAATATCATACAAATCTGACATAACCGGAAAAGATATGTACGGCGACACAGTTCTTCACACTGCGACAATGACAGACGTTTCAACAGAAATACTGAGCCTTCTTGTAAAGGCTGGTGCAGACATAAACGCAAGAAACAAAGATGGCGTCACACCTCTTGCGCTTGCAATTGAAAACAAACTTTCTTCCCATATAAAATTCTATGCCGAGCATGGCGCGGATATAAACTCAAAAGACCAGAAGGAAAACACTCCGTTAAAAATGGCGCTCCGGGCGGATGATTCTTCTGACAAAACGCTGGAAATAATCCTGAACAGCCAGAACATCGACAGCCTTGATTCCGACGGAAATACTCCGCTTATAACCGCAATCGCAGAAAACGCAAGCCAGGAAAAAATTCAATATATACTCAGCCTTACAGACAATGTAAACGCAAGAAATTCCGACGGAAACACAGCGCTGTACCTTACTGTACTGAAAAACCGCAGGGCAATCGGAGAAAAACTGCTCGCGAAGAATGCGGATATTTTTTCAACAAACAACAAGAATAACTCCCCATTAAGCCAGGCTTTAAGAAATCCGCAGATAATGGAATGGCTTATAACTTCAAAGACAATAAAGGACACTGACGGAATAGGAAACACCGCCCTTCACTACGCTACTGAATGGGGACTGCAAAATGCCGTTGAAACTCTAATAACAAAAGGCGCGGACAAAGAGGCAAAAAACGCGAACGGAGAGACTCCTGTTTTCAGCGCCTGCAAAAACAACAATCCTGAAATCATTGCTCTTCTGGCAAAAAAGGGCTGCAAAATCAATGTAAGGGATAACCTTGGAAGCACGCCGCTTCACGTCGCAGTTCGCTGGGGAAACACCGATGATGCGGAGCAGCTTATAAACCTAGGCTGCAATATTGATGCTCAAAATGTAACAGGAAAAACACCGCTTGCAGAAGCTGTATTGGGCGGAAAGACTGAAATAGCAAAAATGCTGCTTTCAAAAGGGGCTAATCCAAACATAAGCGACATAAACGGAAGAACAATTCTTATGGATGCTGTAAAGGCTAAAAACACACGGACTATCGCAATGCTTTTGGAAAACAACGCAAATCCGCAGGCACAGGATTTAAACGGAAGAAATTCATACCACGAGGCGGCGCTGACCGCCGACGAAAAGGTTATCGGTTTAATCAGAAATGCCGGAGGAAATCCTTTGAGCCGCGATAAAAACGGAAACACACCTTTCAGCCTTTGCCTGGACAAGCCGACACCGGTAATAAAAGCGATTCTTGGCAGAAACACAAGCATTTCCGACAGCGACGGAAACACGCCGCTCCATATCGCCGTACAGAACAACAAGTCCGTTGAAATGCTAAAAATGCTTATCTCATCAGGATATCCGATTGATGCAAGAAATTCCGAGGGCTTTACGCCTCTTGCAATCGCCATTGAAAAAAATTACAAGCTTCTTGCGCTCTCTCTGCTTGAAAGCGGCTCAAATCCGTTTATTCAAATAGACAGCTCAGGAAACAACGCCGCGTTGATTGCCCTAAAAAACAACAATAAAGCAATCCTTGAAGGAATCGTAAAATATTCAGGCTCAATGTCAGACATCCAGGGAAACAGCATACTTCATTACGCCGCGCGCCTTAGCAGCGCCACAACAATAAAAAACCTGATTTCTTACGGACTGGACAAAAATGTAAAGAATATCTACGACGAGACTCCATACACAATCGCAGTCCGCTGGAAAAGGAGCGATGCCGCAGGCTTGCTGAAGCCATCGGACGCAAAATGACAGGCGCTTTGAACAAAAGGCTGTCTTAACTCAGGAAGGAATGAACGCCTTCAGACGGAAACGTCCGGAGGCCGCGCCATCCGCAGACCGCAGAAGATGCTTATTGCACGAAGCTAATCTTTCAGCAGCTCCAGCAGCCTCAAAAATCCGCTGCCGGATTTTTGAAGTTCCTTCGAGCCACGTGTAATCTTACAAAGAGACATATTGTACTTTCTGGCAATTTCTCTCTGCGTAGTTCCGGCTTTAAGCTCCTTTACAACCTGCCAGCGCTCCGCAAAATCCCGCCGTTCATTCGGCGTAAAAAGGCAATTGAACACAGATTTCAATTCATTTTTATCCTTTATCTTTAAAAGCAGTCCGCAAAGCTCGTCATAACTTTCCAGAAGCGCAGGATTTTCTTCGTTACCGTTCTTATTCATAGAAACAATTATATCATATTTCAACCGGTTCGGGTAGTTAGACAGCAAAAACGCTGCGCACTGCTCGCAATTCCAAAAACGCTCGCTCCGCAGTTCGATTCTGTTCTTTCCGTTAAATAAAAAAAAGACAACACAAAACAAGTGCTGTTTCAAACTATTATTTATAGCCCCTAGGAGAATCGAAGCGCGACAGTCGAAAACCTCCTGTTTTCTCCCATATAAACTCCGCGTTAGCGGCGAGCCATGGATGGCGAGAATTACAGTTTGTGAAAGCAACGCTTGGACAAACTGTAATGATAAAAATTACAAGGATGTAATTTTTATCATGCTTCCTTCTGCGCCGTCTACACTCGCTTTTGCCGCCATCCCTGGCGGCAAATTGCAAAAACGCTGCGCACTGCCCGCCTTTTTGCAACCGCTCCTTCCGCAGTTCGATTCTCGGTGTTTCATTTAAAACAAAAAAACAGCACCAAAACCAGTGCTGTTTCAAAATTATTATCTATAGCCCCTAGGAGAATCGAAGCGCGACAGTCGAAAACCTCCTGTTTTCTCCTTCTGCGCCGTCTGCTCTCGCTTTTTCCGCCAGGGATGGCGGAAAATTTTGGAATTGCTCCGCACTGCTCGCAATTCCAAAAACGCTCGCTCCGCAGTTCGATTCTGTTCTTTCCGTTAAATAAAAAAAAAGACAACACAAAACAAGTGCTGTCTTTCAAAAAAAGCTAGCCCCTAGGAGAATCGAACTCCTGTTGACGGAATGAGAATCCGCTGTACTAGCCGTTATACGAAGGGGCCAAAAAAACACGAGGCTGTCCGCAGAGAACTTAACTGCCAAATAATATTGACAACAGCAATAATTCTTTCCGGACAGCCTCGTTTAGTTCCCCAAGGAGGATTCGAACCCCCACAGTCAGAACCAGAATCTGAAGTGCTACCATTACACAATCGGGGAATGCAATGTTCCAAAACTATACAAATTTTATAAAATCCTGTCAAGTGCCGTTTTTCTTATTTTGCTGATTTTTAGTGATTTTCCAATTTTTTTTTTCGTGCTACACTGTATTTATGACAAACGATGAACTTCTTGTTAATTCATATAAAGAAATCCTTGAGCAAATAAAAGAAAACGCCGCGTACCTTTCAAAAGACGGATACGCCTACACAAAAGAATTAACTGATGAATGCGCCGATTTAACTGCAATCCTAGAAGACATCCTTCCGGAAATCACAGGACTTGAATCAATGAATTCGCTGGATGAGGAAGACTACGCATTTATGTACGAAATGCTTAATTCCTATGCGGAAAATTTTATTGTAGACGGACGAAATCCCGAAAAACTTAAAGCCGACACCGAAATCTACGAACAGTTAATGGAAATTCTTTCCGTTCTTGAAGAGAATTACATTCCGCAAGACTACAACTGCGACGAAGAGGAATAAAAAATGCCAAAAACACTTACTGGAACTCAGCATAAAAAAGAACACAAAAAAGACTTTGGCCGCGAACGGATAGAACTCCTTTACGAAGACGATGCTGTCGCCATAATCTTTAAGCCAAGCGGAATGCTAAGCGTTCCGTATCCGGGAAGCAACGGCAAGACCGCAGAAGCCGCCCTGGAACAATTGATGAGAAAAAAAGGAACATACAGCGCAAAGCACAGGCCATTTGTAGTCCACAGGCTGGACCGCGACACATCAGGCGTAATGATGTTCGCGCTAAACCCGGAAGCACAAAAAAAAATAATGGAAAACTGGCATAAGACAGTTACAGAACGCCTTTACCGCGCAGTCGCAGAAAATCCGGAATCAGGATTTCTTCCAGAAAGCGGAACTATTGATGACGAAATCGCCTACAACGCGCACAACATCGGATTTGTTCCAAAAAAAGGCGACCATCCAGATGTAAGCGACACAACAAGAAAAGCGCTTTTATCCGAAAAATCAGGCCAGACAGAAAAATCAATCTACGAACGAAACCTTCTTATAAAGAACGGAAAGCCTGAATTCAAGACAATATCCGCGCGGACCCATTACAAAGTGATTGCGCGGGGAAAAATCCACACGCTTTTTGAGCTGAACCTTGACACCGGCAGAAAAAACCAGATACGCGCGCACCTTGCAGGAAAAGGCTACCCTCTTGCCGGAGACGAAAATTACCGCGCGCGCACAGACCCGTTCTGCCGCCTTGCGCTTCACGCCCGGACCCTGGAATTCACACACCCATACACCGGAAAAACGATGAAATTCGAAGTTCCCGAACCGCAGGACTGGCTGGAAACCGTAAAACAAAATTCAGGAAATATTCCGGCAGTCTGGAACGTCCATACAACAAACCATAAAAAAAACCGGAAAAACGAGACACAAAAAGATATTTACAGAGAATTTTCTGCACAAAAAATCCCCGGCCACAAAAAACTTGCCAAAATGGATTTTATTTCGCGCGGAAAATTTCATAAATAAACGAACCATGCCAAAAAAGTCCGGATTACGCACGTCTGGCAAGGCTCGCACTAAAAAAAAGGGGAAGTCCTATGAACGAAAAAAAACTAATCATCACAATGGCGGCATTCATAGCCGCAGGAATCGCATTTCTTGTTGTCGGATTTTATTTTTCATCAAAAACGTACCAAAAAGCGCTTGCCGACAGCCATGAAGCCCCGGAAGAAAAACGCAAGGCAGTTATCACCGGAAAACTCTGCGGAATAATAGCGCTCGCGCTCGGCGGTCTTACCGTAGTTTCTGGAATCGCAATCAAAGTCTTTCCTAGAATGTTCCGGTATCTTTCGTTCGTCTACGTTCTTGCGCTGATTGCGTGTTTTGCGGCGCCCGCTTTTTCCTTAGGGCGCAAAAAGTAAACGCAAACCGGCTTTTCAGGGTTCCGCTCACGCTCATTAAAAAGGGCCGCCTTAACTGATGTCATCACAAATGACACCAGTTAAGGCGGCCCTTTTCAACGCTGCGCGCCCTTACAATCCGGCGCAGGCTACATCCTGTAAATCAAAATTTTATCCGCGCTCAGCAGGATTTCCCTGTCTTTTGCAAAAACAGAAATATCCTTTTCGCTAGAACCGCAGTCAACCACAACACCGATTTTTTCAGAGCCATCTTCCGCAGTCTTCACAATATGCACAATCCTGTCCGAACCTGTCTTATCAGAATCTGAATAGACAAATTCGTACTCAGGACTCCGCATCGCCGGATGCGTTTTTCTAAGGGAAATCAGTTTTTTGGTAAAATTCAATTCCCCGTCAAATTTTCCTGAATCAATTTCTTTCCACGGCATACAGCGGCGGTTGTCAGGATCAAAGCCTCCTGGCAAAAGAATTTCAGTTCCATAATAAATGCACACAGAACCGCTCATTGCAAACAGCAAAACCAAAGTCTGAAGCGCAGTAGTCTTGTTTCCGCCGCAACGGTTTAAAATCCTGATTGTATCATGGCTGTCCATCTGATTAAAAAGAACACGGTTCGTCTGCTTGTAATACATTGAATAACACCTGTTCACGGCATATTCAAATTTCTTTACATTCCAGCGATTTTCACAGCAAAAATCCGCGATTCCATTCTGCAAAGGATAGTTCATAACAGAATCATACTCATCACCGCGAAGCCACGGCAAAGAATTATGCCATATTTCCCCGATAATATAAAAATCAGGCTTAAGCTCGCACATCGCTTTTTTCAGCTCCTTGCAAAAAACGTGAGAAACCTCATTCGCAACATCAAGCCTAAGACCATCAATGTCGTAATCCTTAACCCATTTCCTGCACACCCCGATAATATAATCGCGGCACTCTGGATTGTTTGTGTTCAGTTTCGGCATATAGTCAGTAAACGCAAAAGAATAGAACTTTCCAACACCGGCGTTTCCCCGCTCAAAGCCAGAGTCCGGCTTGACAAAATCAAAATCGTTTATCATAAACCAGTCTTTATATTTTGATTTTTCCCTGTTCTTCCAGACATCCTGCCACTTGTCAAAAAGCCAGCCCGAATGATTAAAAACGCCGTCAAACATAATCCTTATTCCGCGTTTATGAGCTTCCTTGACGTAAGTTTTTACGGTTTCCGCCGTTCCGAATTCCTCGTCAATCATCTCGTAATCATCAGTGTTGTATTTATGCTGGCTGGAAGACTTATTTATCGGCGTAGTATAGATTCCGGTAATTCCAAGTTCCTTCAGATAATCAAGCCTGTCGATTATGCCCTGAATGTTTCCGCCATAAACAGGCTCAGGGCGGATTTCCCCGCAAGGAATCGAGTCTCCGCATTCCGGCCATGGCAGAAGATTCTTAGGCTTACATTCGTTCTTTCCACGGCAGAATCTTGCAGGAAAAATCTGATACCACACAGTATCTTCCGCCCAGCGCGGCGTCCGGTTAATATCCGCGGGATTCATCCACGGAAAAATAAAGAACCCATGCCTGTTTCCGCCGTTTTCAAATTCATTTCTAGTAAAAAAACCGTCGTAGGAATAAAAGAATTCTTCGTTTCCGCCGACAATTCTAAAATAATAAGAAAGCCTCTTAAAATCAGGTTTTACTGAAATAGTCCACTTGAAATGCTCCTGAAGCTCTTTTTTTTCAAAGATTTCAACCTCAGTTCCATTCCATTTCCAGTCGCCGCCCAGGATTCCACCAGAAAACGGATCACCGTAGACAATATAGATGTGGTCAACATCTTTTCCAGTAAGGATGTTGATTTCAAGGGTATCCTTATCCAAAGGATAACAAAAATTATCAAAAGCGTAATGTTGTACTGCTGCCAAATTCATATTTTCATTCTATTCTAAAGATTCGTATTGTGCTATATTAAAAATGATGAAAATAAGAGAATTTAAGAATTCAATTGAATTTAAAAACGATGGACAACTTTCACTTTTCTTCTTAGGAACCGGCGGAGCATTTTCAAAAAAATACTTCCAGAACAATGCGCTGATTATAAAAGGAAACTCCCATATTCTTATTGACTGCGGAACTTTATGCCCTCTGGCTTTTTCTTTTTTCAACTCAGATATAACGCAGGTAAGGAATTTTCTGCTCACGCACAACCATGCGGACCACATCGGCGGAATGGAAGAAATTGCCCTTGTAAATATGTACGGAACAAAGCAGGTTCCGAACATCCTGATAACAGACGAATTCAAGAAAATTCTTTGGAACGAATCCCTTAAGGGCGGACTGAAAATAAAAGGCGAAAATTCCGCAAAACCGACAATGTCTTTCGACGACTATTTTCATCAGATAAAACCAAAAAAAATAAAAAAATCACCGCGGCCGTTCTACGAAGCCGAAATAGGCGATATAAACCTCAAAATTTTCCGCACAAAACATATTTTTACAGACAAGAACAACTGGAAAAACAGCTATTATTCAATCGGCGTCCTTATAGACAACAAAATAATCTACACGGGCGACTCCCAGGCAGACAAGGAACTTATTGAATGGCTTACATCCGAATTTAACATTGAATGTATTTTTCACGACTGTCAATTCGGACACAACGCCGTACACACAGATTACGAAGAGCTTCTTAAGATTTTAACGCCAGACCTGCGAAAAAAAACCTACCTTTGCCACTACAGCGACAACGCCGACCAGCAAAAGGACCGGGTTATGCAAGACGGATTTGCAGGCTGCGTAACGCGCGGCGTTTATTACGACTGCGAATAAGCGGACATTCCTAAACTTTTATGACCGCAGGAATCAACATCCCGACGCAAACGCACAGGTTTGCGTCCTCCGAATAAACAACTAAAAAAAACATACATTTTTTGCATAAAAAAAAGGTTCAGAAAGCGAAGAAAACTTCATTTTCTGAACCCTTTTGTCCCGAGCGCGAGTCGAACGCGCGACCTTCCGCTTAGGAGGCGGACGCTCTATCCAGCTGAGCTACTGGGACTTATTTTTACCACCGTTTCCGATGGATTTTTCACAGACTAAAAAAGACCGGAAATCACTCCGTCATCATCAACATCTATATTAAGCGCAGCAGGAGCTTTCGGAAGCCCCGGCATTGTCATAATATCGCCGGCAAGCGCAACAACAAAACCAGCGCCAGCATAAAGCTGCACATCACGAACAGGAAAAACATATCCGCATGGAGCGCCGATAAGTTTCGGATCATGACTTATAGAATTCTGTGTCTTTGCTATGCAGACAGGGAGATTCCCATATCCCTGAGCCTCAAAATCCTTAAGCTTTTTTAATGCTTTGCTTTCAAATTCTACAGACTTAGCATGATATATTTCTTTTGAAATTTTTTCAATCTTTTTTTCCAAAGAAAGTTCATTTTCATAAAGATAATGAAAGTCCGCCTTTCCGCTGTCAGCAATTTCACAGACAACCTTCGCGAGTTCCGCAGCGCCATCGCCGCCCTTTTCCCAGCCTTCGCACAAGACAGCGCAAGAACCGTTTTCCTTGCAAAGTTTTTCAAGAAGAGCAATCTCCTCGTCCGTATCGGTAATGAACTTATTCACCGCAACAACACTTGGAACCCCGAACTTGGAAATATTTTCAATATGCGCCTTAAGATTCTCAAAACCCTTTTCCAGCGCGGCGACATTCGGTTTAGAAAGCTCAGTTTTTGCAACGCCGCCGTGCATCTTCAGCGCGCGGATTGTCGCTACAATAACAACAACGCTCGGCGCAAGACCTGCCGCGCGGCATTTTATGTCCATAAACTTTTCAGCGCCAAGGTCAGCCGCAAAGCCGGCTTCCGTAACAACATAATCACCACACGCAAGAGCGCTCAAAGTAGCATTCACAGAATTACATCCGTGCGCAATATTTGCAAAAGGTCCGCCATGAACAAAGGCCGGATTTTTTTCCAGTGTCTGAACAAGATTAGGCCGGATCGCATCCTTAAGCAAAGAAGCAACCGCGCCTGTGCATTTCAAGTCGCCGAACTTTACATTTTCCTTATTGTAATTTTTTCCAATGATGATATTGGAAATCCTTTCCTTTAATTCAGAAATCGAACGGCTAAGACAGATAATCGCCATAATCTCAGAAGCAACAGTAATTTGAAAATGGTCCTCGCGTGGAGTTCCATCCGTTCTGTTTCCAAGACCATCAACAATATTTCTAAGCTGGCGGTCATTTAAATCCACGCAGCGCTTCCAGGAAATTGTGCGCGGGTCAATGCCAAGCTCATTTCCCTGCTGAATGTGGTTATCAATAAGAGCCGCAATCAGATTGTTTGCAATGGAAATGGCGTGAATATCGCCTGTAAAATGAAGGTTTATGTCTTCCATAGGAACAATCTGCGCATAGCCGCCACCGCAGGCACCGCCTTTAACCCCAAAGCAAGGTCCAAGAGAAGGTTCCCTGAGCGCAACCACAGAGTTTTTGCCGATTTTTCTTATGCCGTCGCTCAACCCAATAGAAACAGTTGATTTTCCTTCACCAGCTGGAGTCGGAGTGATTGCCGTAACCAGAATCAATTTTCCACGGTTAGCTGAATCAGAAGCCTTGCCCTGAAGTTCCCTAAGTTTTTTCATTGTAAGCTTAGCCTTGTAAGGTCCGTACAGTTCAAGCTCCTCAGGTTTTATTCCAATCTTTTCAGCAACATCCGAAACAGGAATCATCACATTTTTCTGCGCAATTTCAATATCTGTCATCAAACCAACCTCATGGAAGAAATAATGCCCATATTCTACAAAAATACCGCGTTATTTTCAATTATATGGAATATCATTCAAACCAATTTTCAACACAAAGCGAAAAATGCTCCCTAATCGGCTCATAATCTTTTATATTCCGAGTCACAAGAATCAAGTTGTTCGACATTGCAATAGAGGCAATTTGAGTATCAATAACAGGAGTTGGAGTTCCAGCAGCAATCATCTTTGCCGCAATATGAGAATTCAAGGACGCGGCAGATTCATCATAAGAAAGAACACTGAAATTCGAGTGTACAAAATTTTCAATCGCATCAAAAACCAAATCTTTTCTTTTTCCACGCGGCAACATATCCACACCTTTCAGCAATTCAAACCAAACCGGAGCACATATCGCAGAAAAACTAGCCTGCATTTCAATTTTTGACAAAACTTTTTCATTTCCAAACGGTTTTGCAAATTCAGAAACAATATTTGTATCAAGCAAATAGACTAGCCCCATGAATTTTCCCTCCCAAAATCAAGGCGTTCCGCATTTCTATTTTCTTCAAGAATTCTATTATATTCTTCACCGGCCTCCGCCAACACCAAAAGCTCTTCCTTGCTTAATCCCGCCCGCCATTTGCGCAGCTCCTCCACAGGATTCTTTTTTACAGACTTTTTATAATTTTCATCAAAATCTTTTTTGCTGATTATCACCGCCGAAACCGTTCCGTGCTTTGTTATCTCAACGATTTCTCCATTTTCAGCGTACGTTATGTATTCGCTTAGCCTTGCCTTCACATCATAAAGCGGAGCAGTCATCGCGCCTCCCATATCAGATTTTCCCGACCATCATATAGTCATATTATAGTCATAAATAGTCATACCGTCAAGTTTAAAATAAAAATCCGGAGGTTACCTTCGCTTCGCAAGGCTCGCTCAGGTCGCTACGTTCCGGGTTCCGCTATGCGCTCATTGCTCGCTCCGCTCGCAACGGCTGCGCCGCCCTGCACATCGCTAACCCAAAGGCAGCAGGACCTTTCCGGGCGATAGCTTAGCCAGAATACCTTGCACGAACGACAAGCCTTTCTATCTAGTCTGAATGTCGCTTTCCATCAGCATTAGTAAAAATCTCAAGCAGACCGTTTCTGGTATCAATCATCATACCTTCAGCCCACTCGCGTATAACTTTCAAACCAAGAAGCTCAATATAAAATTCGCGGATCTTGGAAAGTTCTTCTGCTGTTCCGCATTTCATTTTTTGCCTCTTGATTTATTACAGCAGAGATTTATACATAAGGCGCTATATAAATTATTCCCGATTACCTGAAAATCAGCTGCTGAGTATCTTTTACAAGTTTAATAAAAGCTTTTGTTGAATTGTCTTCAGTATTCTCAAAATTAAGTATAAAACCTTCAGTTCGCAGCTTATACCTTTCAAGTTCTATTTTTTCTGCTTCTGTTTTGACCGGAAGAATTGTATTTATTTGAGCTTTTTTTCTTAGATCCATCAAACTGAAAGCAACAGATTTTGAATACCTTTTAAGATATCTCTTTGCTTCAGGTGACAAACTTGGAGTGTATTTTATTGGCTTGTTTTTCTTATATGCTTTTCCAAAACCTTCCCAAATCTTGATCATTTGGTCAGCTTCTGACTTGAACAACTTGTAATCCATATCTCCTGGCAAAATAGTTCTAATAAACTCTTCAGCAAGACTTAACTGTGCTAATATAGCCAAATCATCCTCCGTATAAAACTCCGCGTTCAGCGGCGATGCACGAGGCATCGAATCGCAGTTTTGCCAACGGCAAAATCTGCAGAAGATGTCCAATAAGTTCTGAATGTCATTGTTGAACAAATTCTAAATGATTGTAATATATGCATTTAGAATTTCGGGTCAAGCCTATAAATGACAAAAAAGATACTTATTGGACATCCCCACCTCCTTTATCGTATAACGACCGGCAATTTATCTTTTACAGATATTTTTAAAGGTAAAGTATCATTTATGATACGCTCGGATTGACTAACAAGACTTGAAGTTTTTTCCAGGAGTGCTGGATTTTCGATATAACATTTCTGCCTGAATATTGCAGAAATAATACTCAATGCCTTTTGCTTTAAGTTCTCATTTTCGATTGCGTCCTGAGTTTCATCCACTGCTTTATTATGACCATCTGACACAATTTGTTCATTATAAGAGTCTAAATCGCTTTTATAATTTGAATAGGCAGAACTAAGAGTTTCTAATATTTCTGTTTTAGCATCTTTAAAAAACAATATATAATCAAGAAAAGCCTGTAACTCTTCTATAAACCTAGATAAGCTTTCATTGAGGTTTGATACTTTAAATCTATAAACTTGATTTTCCTGATTTCTGATATTAGAAAGTAATTCTTCTAAAGTTCCTGTCATTTCATTTATTTCATCATCAGAAACTGAGAGCTTATTTTCGTAATATAGATCTTTCAATACTTTTATTGCAGCTTTAGTATTCTCACCTAATACCATAAAGATACCATAGTTTACTTTCAATAATGCAGCGGGTTCAATTTGTCTGTATTCATTAAAGAATATTCGAATAATATCCGGGAAATGATTTTTTTCATAATCTTTTTGTTCATAAGAATCGAGTACATAATCATAATAAGTCTTCGAACTTATAAGGATCTCCAGTAGATAGCTGATTCTTTCTAAACCAGTGTAACCACTTAATTCGTGTAATTGAAAATTATCTAACATAATCAATCGCTCCTTATAAAACTCCGCGTTCAGAGGCGGTGCAGGAAGCACCTCCTTTTATTGAGGGTTTATTACAAAACCCTCAAAACGGCGAAGTCAAGGCTTTAAGCGTGAGCGTGCCTTGACTCGACGTATTTTTTCCTACTAAGTTCCAGGCTTCTTGCAATTCTTTTTCTACGATCGTCCTTTTCTTTTTTATACAGTGGAAATTCGTCTTCTAAAATCCCGTTTTCAATTTTTTGAGCAAGCTTCCAGAGTTTTTTTATCTGTTGTACGACTGCATCCTTTTCCGGAGTCCGTTTAACTTCGAGAATTTCATCATAATATTCATTAGGCGGAGCACCAAAAATATGAGGTCCGGTAATAAGCTTTTTGCCAAACCGTATGCTCTCCTCACTGTATATACGATCGTCATAGGGATCTTTTAATCGGTCTGGAAGGGAATCTATCTCTTCCTGATTTTCCCTATAGAATTCAAGGAGTTTAGGTACTACAGAAAGTTCCTTACCGTAGACTATGTCTTTCCGCTCTCCTTTACATTTTTTCCCTTTATATTTCTCTCTGGGAAGAAGTATTTTTCGGTATAGACCATTGTCATAGACTCGTATTATAGATTCTCCACCTTCTACTAACCCCTTACTCCGCCGTTCATAGATGACTTCAGAAAAATCTTGCAAAATATTTTCGATTTTTCCTTGCTTAACTGCAGCCACTCTTTCTCTTCGCGCTTCATTGACAATTTTTTCATTACATTCCGCACAGCAGCGTTTATTTTCACCAAATGCTTCGTTTTCTTCTTCAGCGGTCCAAACGCACCAGGTTGAATAACCATAGTCTGTGTATTCTTTTCCACAGAAGCAGCATTTTCCTGTTTCCGTAATATGACCACCTTTGCGGGCTACCCATTTAGAAAATTCTTCTTTAGACATTTTGACCTCCCTTCATGAAGAAAAAATAAGCGAGTTTTAAAGCCCAAAATTTCGGGCTTTAAAACTCGTAAGTCATTTGGAAAAACTCATAATGAGGTTTTCCAAATGACTAGCTTATACCAATTTGCCCAGGCTGAAATTCTCCACAGTCTGCGCTTCTCTAAGCCCTGCAATTTTTTAATCAATACATTCATCACAACAGCTGTTTATCTGTCTTTAAAAATATTTTTCTGCCTGCTTTAAACCATCAGCTAAATACTCTTCTTCAATACTGTGATGTCCCTTTATTAAAATGCTGTTTTGATAAAAATCTTCTTTATATTGGAATAATTTATCAAATGAATCTTTGAAATGAAATAATTCATCGTCCTTTGCAAAAATGCCAAAACTTCTTCTTTTTTGTTCTTCTGGAATGTCTTTATATTTTTCCATTTCACGAAAGTCTGCCAATACTTTATCTGAAAGAATTATGGGATTACCAGTTGACCGGTCTCTAAGTTTTGGAATCTCAATAGAAGGATATAAACACGGATTTATTACAAGTTTGTCTATTATCTCTTCATATTGAAGAACATAAAAAGCTCCAAGGGAGGCTCCAATTAACAAATCAACTTTTTCACTCTTACAATAGTCCCTGATAAGACACTGAGTTTTTTTTACATCAGTGTGCAAATCTGGAAAAGGTATTGAATGAATGTTCCATTTTGTGAGAGTCTTTTTTAGCGTTTCAAAAGTTCCGCCCTTTGGATTTCCCATAAAGCCGTGAATGTACAAAGCGTTTTTCTTCATAATTATTTCTCGATATAATCGCGTAATGATAATCCCCGACGAGGATTTCTTAATCTTTCCAGTGCTTTTTTTTCTATTTCCTTTATCTTTTTTTGCCACTGTTCATATTCTTCTGGAGTCATGTCTAATATAGATTCCGCTATATCACTCGTCCTGAATACCTGCAAAGGCTCAAGATTGATTTGTTCCATAAGCTTACCTGAAATCCATATTTGAAAGGGGTCGGTATAGACATTTGCATTGCTTCTTATTTCAAATTTTGCAAAATAGCCCATTTGCTTCATATCATCTGTTTTGAGATCGATGGAATTTTGCCCGATAAAACTTGTTGACTTTTTATTAGAAAGAATCATTTTTCTAGAGTCCCGATTCTGCCTGCAACTTACCCTAATAAATGCCTTCTCAAAATTTACAGCTAAAACCGTGTTAAAATATTTCAGGTCATGAAGATAGGCCAAATCATACTGCTGGTCATGACGAATTAGCCCAAGGTTATCAGACCTCTTGTCTGTAAATAAAAAGAGCCTTTCTCCATTCAGCATGGAAGAATAGACTTTATCCTCACTGTTGATTTTTCCTGAGCCGCCATTCCTGTCAACAAGGCTTTCAAATTCTTCCGTAATATTCACTTCCCGAATTTCAAAAGAATATTTGCCTATGTTTTTTGTTTCCAGAAACCACAGGGTTGTGCTAAGAACTTCAGAAAGGAAATCCTTAAAGAGTTCATTTTTCTTTTGCCTGTCCTCAACCGGATAAACCTTATCCTGTAAAGGGTTTTCCAAATTAGAAAAATCTAAAGAAGTATTAGAATCTGCCATAAATTTTACCTCTATATAATAAATACACAAAAGGTGTTTTTTTTAAGTAAAATTCTTTAAAAAAATGCAAAATTTTTTACTGTTTAGTTTTTATTATGCTATACATTCCAATAGTATAAATAATCAGTAAGATTCCATTAATAATTACATAAGGTGCAACTTTTACAGCCGTAAAAGCAAACACAAGATTGCAGATTAAAAAAAGGACAAAAAAGATTGACGACAAAGCCGTTATGTTTATTCCTCCAGTTCTTCCTTTGGTTGAGATTCCAAAAATTCCTGTCAAAGTAAGTACAGAAGTGATTCCAGCCCCACTGCATAAAAGCCAGACAAAGGACTAACTTGAATTTGCTGCATAAAAACCATATCCGATTAATGCTGCAATAAGTACAGAAGCTACAGTCAAAAAAATATTACATTTCATTTTCTTTCTCCTAAAATTAGATTACATCTGTGGTGGCACTGGCGGAACCGTGCCCGCAAACAGACCTGCAAGCTCTGAAATACTTCCCGCTGCCTGCCAGTTTGCCATTCCACTTTTCCAGACAAGACTCTCTTTTGTAAACTGACCATTCGCCGCCATTGTAGATAAGACCGAAACAGTATAAGGACCGGTTGCAGTTCCATTAACTGCTACATGATAACTTTCATTTCCCGGAACCGGCGGTACATTATTAGCCTGTGGCGGCACCTGCTGATTCATTCCATTCATCATGCCGCCAACCATTCCAGCCATGTTCTGCCCGATTGCGCTTCCCATTGCCATTCCTGCCATCATTCCTGCCGGGTTCATTCCCCCGCCATTTCCAAGATTGATTCCCATGGCACCATTTGCGCCCATTTGTCCGAATGCCTTTGCCCCTTCAACGCCGACTTCTGCCTGTTTTTCCATCTGGAAAGCAGAAAGATTTGCAGTTTCATTCTGAAGACGCTGTGCCTGAGCCATGCTTTCACGCTGAATGCGCAGGGTTTCTTCCATGTTGGTAAGGTTTGCATTGGTCTGACGCTGAATTGTCTGACTTGTAATATCCTGAGTAACGGCTTTGAGATTGTGGTATCCATCAGAAGTTTTATCAATATCGATTGCATCTATATCAACTGAACCAACCGTTATGCCAAATTCATTTTGCAGACGTTTTTTTAGAGATTCTTCAACTACATCGTTAATTTCTGTAAGTTTACGCTCAAGCTGAATTACTGGGATTCCTTTCTCTGAAGGAATATTTGCGACAACGCCCTTTACATATTTTGAAACAGCAGATTTTATCTGAGATTTAAAATCTTCCAGGTCAAAATTTATCAGACGATGAAGTTTAATGAACTCCTTGTAATCTGTGATTTTAAAACGTATGTCGCCGCGAACAGCAACAGGAACTGCATAATCAAGAAAACGGGGATCTGCAACATCAAAAAATGGAACGGCAAATCTTGTCTGAATCAGCCCTGCAAGATTTATAAAATAAATTTCAGCCTGAAAAGGACTTGCCCCGCCAAAAGCCGCACCAACAATACTTGAAAGAATCGGGAAGTTTCCTGTTTTTATTGTCTGATCAAAAGGACCTTCTATAAAATCCTGATTTCCATTTTCACCCGGATAAACAAAAACTGCGACTTCACCGTCCTTTACCCGAAGGCTTGAACCATAGCGGATTGCATTTTCTTTTTTAGTTGAATTTTCATCCTCTCCAGCCGGCCGCCATTTCCAGATTAAATATTCTTTTTCATCACAGCGGATTACATCAATCAATCCGCCTTCGTTTTTTTTATTGAATAAGCCCATTATTTTGTCTCCTCATTTTTAAGATTGCAAAAAATCCAGTTAAACCTGTCTATTTCTTTATATGAAAAAGCATCAAGTCCAAAAATCTCTTTGTATTTATTTATAATCTTGACGTAATCTTTATAGGATTTTCGCAGTGTGAACGGAGAAATACTTATATCCTTTCTATAATATCTAAGAACCTTTTCATTTCTACTGTCAAAAATTGGATAAACATCAGGACGATGAAAAGAACAGTATTTTGATGCAAATGAATATTCTCTCCTAGCACTTTTACAATTCTTTTCAGTTTCTGCAGCTATATCATCCACAAGAGTTAAATCACCATTTTGAAGCCGCCTATCAATGTTTAATTGATAAATAACTTTTGCAACAGAATATGTATCTCGGATATTTGTTGAATAAAAATCATTCAAGCAAGAAACTTTTACCAGAACATTTTGCAAATTATTATTCTGGTAAAAATGCTGAAATAATGTAGACAGGGCATATTCCTGTTCAAGCATTTTTGAATCGCGGTATGTGTACCACATATTCAAATACTTTTTAACAATTTCTTTATTGTCTGACTTATTTTCTATTTCTAATGTATCTTCTATTAATGTATCTTCTATCATATGTGCGTTATACCTTTCTATTTCCTATTCGATTATAAAATGAAGCGAAGTAGCATTTTCTAGTTTACATTCGTAATCTCGATCCTCAATAAGCAAAGTTCCAGAATCACCAGGCTTTATATATCTTAATTGTGCTTCTATTTTGTCAAAAGATAAGTAATCATCGTTTACATAAAAGGAATAACCAAATTTAATATTATTAGGAATAGGTTTTACGTTCCGTACTTTAAATTCCACTCTATAATTTGTATTTCCATTAAATGTTGTTATTGTTCCATCAGACACAACTTCAAAGTAATCCGTTAATTGATATGGCAGATAAATTTCATTTTGTGGAATATCAACGACTTTCCCTTTATGAAAAAGACCATCGGCACTCAACATCCAGACTAATATAAATCCCAAAAATGAAACTGCAGAAACTGCAGAAATAGTAAATATACGTAAGAATTTATGAAGGACTGGATGCGTATATTTAAATTTTCTTTGTTCCTTAACTTTCCTCTCATTCAAACGAGCTCGTTCTTCAATAATCTTTTTATAATTTTCATACAATTCATTTAAAGCACTGTCCCATTTTTTTGTTTCACCAACAATCGGATCATCTGCTTTCAGCATCATATAAACTTTACTTTTAATTTCATCAAACTTACTTGAAAAAGAACTTACACGCATCTGGTCTGCACCATTCTGCATGTCCTGCTTTAAGATTGATGCAACCATAAGCATAAAATTTCCAAGTTCTTCCCTTTCGTTCGGGATTGGAAATGAAGCAACAAAATCACGCTCTTCTTCTCCTTCGTACTTTATAAGTCCTTCCTGAAAATTTTTTGAGGTTTTGCTTACGCTTATTCCTGATAATTCATGACCATTAGGGCATGTTAGTGCAAAGGCAGATACTTCAGCTCCGCAGACAGGACATTTTCTTTTAACTCCTACAAATACCTCCTTCCTTTTTGTGTCATCTGCAACATTCTCATTTGCTCCAGGAATTGGAGGAGGAGTCTGTGCGTTTGAAACTGGCGAGCCGCATTTATCACAAAAGTTAGCAATATCACTCAATTGATTTCCACAATTAGTACATAACTTCATTTCATCACCTCAATTTTCAAAAATTTACTTCTTTTTTCCAAACATACCAAAGCCTTTAGAAATGCCGGCGAACGACTGTTTCATTTGATCTGCAAGCTGATTTTTCATTTTATTCATAGGCTCGGCCATTGTATCTTTCACCATACCGCCCATTTCTGAAAAGGCATCTTTTATTGGAGCGGCAATGTCTTCTTTAATCTGTTCTGTTGCAGTGAGCTGCCCGTTTGCTTTTCTGTTTTCATAATCTTCTTTTTTTTCAGCTGCAGCTTCTTCTGCAAGTGCCTTACATTTTGCCGAGCAGTAATGTTTGGTCGAAAGGCTGACTGCGCGTTTTACAATTCCAAAACCCATCTGTTCAATAAAACCGCCGTTCATATCATTTTTGATATACGCACCACACCAATCACAATAAATATCTCCTGTCTGAGATGTTTTCACTTTGTTTAAGAAACCCATAATTCACCTTCCAATGTTTTGTTTTTTTTCGTTTCCGTAAGCACGCAGTTATTCTACTCCATCGCTTCAAAATTCCTTTGGGACGCTTTCCTAAAATTCTTGGGAAAATTTCCCAAACAAAAACGGGACTTTTGATGTATACTTGGCGCATGAGCAAAAGTGCTGCTTTTATATTGAAGCATGTTTTTAAAATTGAATTACTCATCATCTATGTGGCAATAATCAATTTTGGATTTTCCATTTATTTTAAGACCTACTCAAACAAAAAGATTTCTGAACTGGATTCTCAGATGCTCAAAATCCAGCTGGAAGAAAACAGCGGCAATTTTAATCATGATGATTTGATAGAAAAACTCACTTACGATTACGCGCCTTTTACTTATTTTGATGAAGAATTAAAAACTGAACTTTCAGAGATTATTGAACTTTTGGAAACAAATCAGAGCACAATTGAGCCGATAATCACTTTTCAAAACAACATGCACCAGACGCAGAACCGCCTGAACCTTGGCTACGACACGCTTTTGTACTGCTCTCTCATCCTCATTATGATTGCAGTTTTTCTGATTGTAGAAAAATCATTTAAAAACAGAATTGACCTTCACCGTCTTAAAGTGATGAGCGAAGAACAGTCTAAAATCAGCCGCAACCTTCACGACGGTGTTGCCCAGGATCTTGCGGCGCTTAAGCTTTATCTTGAAAAGGAGGATCTTTCAAAATCAAAGTTTTATGCCCAGCAGGCTTTTAACGAAGTGCGCTATATGATTGGAACCACTCACCTGAACCTGAACGAAAGCTTTGAAGAAATTGTAAAAAAACTGGCGGCAACGCTTGAAACAAACTACAACATTTCAACAAAGGTCTACATCGGTTCAACAAAAATTCAGCATTTAAGCGAAAATGTTCAGATTGAACTTATCCGAATCCTGCAGGAAGCGCTTTCCAACATCAGCCGCCATGCAAACGCGAGCAATGTGGAAATCCGTTTTGTAGACGGCATTGACGACTTCCGCTTTATTATAAAAGATGACGGCAAGGGTTTTTCGGAAGAAGAAGTTGAACTTAAAAACAAGCAGAGCGCAAAAAAGCATTACGGCGTTTCTAATATAAAAGAGCGCGTGGAACTTTTGGGCGGCACTGTCAATTTTATAAGCGAGGGAGGAACAACAATTGCAATCACAATTAAAGATTCTGTTCGTTGATGATCATGTGGGCTTACGCGACGGCATGACTCAGATGCTTAAAAATAAAGATTCCTCTTTTGATTTTGTGTGCACAAGTGATTATGAAAACGCACTGGAAACCTTAAAGGAAAACCGCGGCATCAAAATCGTTATTCTTGATTTGAACCTGGACGGCAGAAGCGGACTTGAATTGATTCCCGAACTCAAAAAGCTTTCTCCCGGCATTTCAATTTTGATTTACACAATGTTCAACGATGTGATTCATGTTGAAAACTCCCTTTTGAACGGAGTTCAGGGCTACATTACAAAAGACGCAACAATTGATGAACTTGCCTCTGCAATCACTACTGTTGCAAACGGCAATTCATATTTTAATAAAGCTGCAACTGAACTGATGCAGTCGCTTCTTGTAAAACATGGTTGTGAACACGGCATCACAAATGATTTGAGCTACCTTTTTGACAACTACAAATCACTTTCCAAAAAAGAGCGTGAAGTTTTTATTCTTCTTTCGCAGGATATGCACGTTGCAGACATTGCCAAAAAACTCGGCAAATCAGAAAAAACTGTCATCAATCAGCGAACCGAAGTTTATTCAAAACTCGATATTAAAGACAGACACGACCTTCTTGAAAAAGCAAAACTTCTGGGGCTTATTGTATGAGCGGCAACTTAATAAACAGCAGGTTGCCGGACAAAAACTGGACACTGCGCAGAATAATTTTTACAGTTCTCTTTACCGCCGTTTCAATCGGAATAAATTATCTCGGTTCATTTCTGGCAGGATTAATTGCTTTTCCTCTTTATCTTGATTCAGTAATGACTATTGCGGTAACTGCTTTGTGCGGACTTGTACCGGGCTTAATCTGCGCCTTTGGTTCAAATCTGCTCTTGTCCATCTTTGCACACACGGGAATCTTCTTTTCTGCATGTCATCTTTCTACCGCTTTAATTGCCTGGCTGATTTTCCGCTCAGAAAGAAAAAATCATCCTAACGAAAAACTTCTTTCCGCAGACAGCTTTATGTGGGCTGGATTTTTAGCCGCAATCAGCAATTCAATTATCGGCGATACAATTTCAACTTTTGTTTACGGCGCAAACACTTCAATTCCGCAGGTTGATAACGCCGTTCAGGGAATCTACGTCGTAATCAGAAGCCTGCCGGTTGCAGCATACATAGGCGGCACAATCACAAACTTTGTAGATAAACTTGTATGTGCTACGATTTGCCTTTTTATTTACCGCTTCGTTAAGAAAGTTTTTTCGGACTTACCGTCATTCTAAAACATAACAGATTAGTTTTCCTCTGTCGCAGTAACTTTATTCCAGAAGCCCTCAAAGGCTATTCAAAACACCCGGAACACGTAGCAGTTGCAGACAGCAAAGTTCGTCCATTTACAGCAAGCCGTGCCTGCCTAGATTTTGAAATATAAACGAGGTCCAGAATGAAACTCTTCGGTCGCAAGAAAGCAAGGAAAGCTGACCTACAATTCGATCCCGAAACTCAGTATGCCGTAATCCGCTCTTCAATCTGCACCGGAGAAGCGGTATTCGCCGGCGGCATATTGAAAAGTCGCGGAAATCGTTTAATTGTGGTATACTAAAACCATGAGCAAAGCACTTTCTTCAGAAGAAAAAAGAATTCGCCAGACAAAACGCGATGAAAAAAGAATCGAAAAACTTTTAACACCAAAACTTGATGAACGCTGCTACGAAATTCTCCGAATTCTACGAGATGCGCCAAATCATCCAGAAATAAAATACAATTCAAAATATTTTGAAAATCATTTTCAAACTTCAAACATAACAATTCTTAGAGCAATCCGAACCTTAAAAGACATGGATTTAATAGAAGAAAAACAAATACACGGAAGTTATAAAATCAAAAAGACAGTCGATGAAATCTACTCCAATGAAACTAAAAAAAATATCGCACTTGTGGCAAGCCTAAAAGGACTTCTACAGCAATACAAAAACACACCAATTTTCGAAAGCATTACAAAACTGATTTATTTTCTTGAACCAAAAGTTGCAAAAGAAGATTCCGTTTTATCTTCCGGGCGCGTAATTGTTTCTCCACAAATGGAATATGACATCAACGTAAAAAACTGGGATAAAATAAACGAAGCCTTATCAAAAAACCGAAAAATACAATTTCGCTACACAAAACCATACACAAATAATGAAGCAAAGCGTCTTGTATGGCCTTTCCAGCTTATTCTTGACAACGGTTCTGTATATCTTTTTGCCTACAGTGAATATGCGGACACAGTTCTTCTATATGATTTGAATTTTATGGCAGATATTGTTATTACAGGCGAAGAATTCAAGCTTCCTGAAAAATACGATTTCAATAACTATTGTGGCGGCGGCAGACTTGGAGCATTTAAAAGCGATAATGTTGAAAAATATAAAATCCGTTTTACAGGATATGCAAAAGATTGGATAAAGCTTCACAAATGGGCAGATGATCAAGAATTTAAGGAAGATAAAAAATCCACAACAATAACTTTTTCCTCAAGTCAATTTGAAAAAGTGCTTCAATTAATTTTTTCATGGGGCTCACAAGCAGAACCACTTGAACCAAAACAACTGGTAAAAAGATGGAAAGAAGAAATCACCGCCTTATGGAAAAAAATAAAATAAATTCAAACTAGTTATCCTTAAATTATTTTATAATGAAAATCTGTATCAAAATCAGTAAGCTCTTTTTGAAGGCAGAAGAATTTTCTAATTTTATTAAGCTCTCTTTTTTTTAATCCACCGTGAAGAATTGTGAATCTGCCTGTATCTTTGTGAAAAACAACGCGTCCGCGAGGAATATAAAAGTATTCAGATTGTAAGTTTTGTGGAATTTTATCAAGTTCCCCGTTTTTCAAAAGCTGTTCCCAGAACTCCGCATGGTCTGAAAGTCCTGTGATACATTCACCATAAGGCAAACCATTTTCAACGGCAACAGAATCAGCAAACAGAACTTCACCATAATAAAACCACCAGATTCCAACAGATGGTGTTTTACAACATAGCATATTATGCAACCTCCTACATAATAAAATGTGTCAATATTCAATATAACACAAAAAGTCTATCACCAAATGATAGCATCCATATCTTATCTTAAAAAAAATACGGAGGAAATTATGCCATTAACTTCAGAAGAAAAAAATTAATGTTTCAAATTGTTAACTGCATAAAGGATTATTTTCCAAATATAATATAAATCTTATATTAAAAATTTACACCAATGCACATCCAAAACAGAAAGAAAATTTTGAAAACAAGGAAATTTCATATTCAAAAGAAGAAAAGGCTCCTGAGTGGAAAAAAAAGGAATTTTGAGTCATAACTTTTTTTAGTTTTTTCTTAAATTACAATTCCCTGATGATACAGCGGAACGTATTTTGATTCGTTGTAATGTTCATATCCCCAGTCGCTATGCCAATGCCCAAAAAACCATTTTTTATAAGAAATCAAAGAATCAACTTTGTCATTAAAAACTACAGTGGAATCTTTTTTCAAGTCTTTTAAATTATCTTCATTTAGAAAATAGGAATCTATGCAAGCAATTCCATTAGAAGTTCCTGTATGCGAGAGAACATAATCAAATGTTGTTTTTTGGGATTGGATTTTTGAAAAAATGTCATTTTTTTCCGCCGCTGACAATTCTTCCTGCCTCCACCAGGATTTATGAGGAATTCGCCAGGCTTTGTCATCACTTATGGCGCCGCCAAGAACAAGGAATCGCTTATTTTCGATGGTGTAGATTTCTCCCCGTTTGAGATAGAACACGTTATCACTTACTTTCAGTACCTTAGCACCATACATTTCTATTTCCGGCAGTTTTTCGATGATGTCATAATTATCGTGGTTTCCCATCACCGCAAGAATCTTGAATGGTTTCTTGTTGTACCATTTGAGAAGATACCGGTCTGTATGGTCTGCTGGATGGATTCCCGCATCATCAATTGTGCAGTCAGAATTCCATGGAAGCCCAAAATCACCAAGAACGATTGCTGCTGTAATCGCATGAAAATCAGCATTCTGTTCCATAGAGCAAAGCTTCATGTTCTTTGATGAGAGATTTGACATATCTTCCGTGTTATGAGTATCGCCGGTTATGTAAACCAATTCAGGGCCTCCTTCTAAAATTATTTTAGTGATGACTTCCAATATCTACAATGACACCAGAAGTATCTGTCTCGTGTTTACCTATATCAAGAATGTAAGCAAGTTCAGCATCATTTGTTTTTTGATTGCTTACTGCCTGCTCTAATAGTTCTGCAAAGCTCAAATGATTCGGATTCGAAAATTTTGCAAGATATGCCCGAATCTCTGCCCCGTCGGATGCGCCTGCTCAATTTCTCTTATTTTTTCAGCCCGCTCTTCAGATGCATAACGAGTTTCGCGCTCTATTCTTCCTGCCTTATATGAAACTCTTTCTTTTCTTCTTATTTCTCCTACAAACAAAATCCTATACGTCTTGAGCCTTCTGGATTGTCGATTTTTTCGCAATTACACATATCGCGGATATCTGAGATTTCCGGACGTTCCCCTGTAATCACTTCGTTCATCGCAATTTTTCTTACGATATTGTCTATCTGACCGCCTGAGAAGTCGTAATCTCTTGCGAATTCTGTGGCAGACCCTTTATCGAGCCAGGAAAGCTTGTTCATCCAGATTGAAGTCTTTGCTTCTGTTGAAGGATTCTCAAACTTAATCTTAAAGAGGAAGCGGCGTTCAAAAGCTGAGTCCATATTTGAGGCCAGGTTCGTTGTTGCAATAAAGATGCCTTTGAGGTTTTCAAGCTCTTCAAGGATGATATTCTGGATTGCGTTTTCTGTCTGGGCGCAGTTCCCGGAAGTGTCATTTTTTCTTTTGGAGATAAGTGCATCCGCCTCGTTGAAAAGAAGGATTGGCATTAATTCACCCTTCCTTTCTGCAAGCTCACAGCTATTTCTGTAGCTGGTGAAAATCTTTTTGACCCGCTTTTCGCTTTCACCAAACCATGCAGACTTTGCTTCGCTTATATCAACATGAATAATTGAGCGGCCGGTTTCCTTTGCAATCTGCATAACCGATTCTGTCTTTCCGGTTCCAGGCGCTCCGTACAGTAAAACTGCGACGCCTACAGGAAGCCCGTCGTCTTTAAGACGCTGCTGGATGCCTTTGAGTTTTTCTTCCTGAAGGGCTTCCTTGAGGCGGTCAATTTCCTTCTGATTTTCAGGGCTGTAGAAAAGCTGCTTTTCTTTGATGCAGTCTGTTTTTATCAGATTCTTGTCGTTAATGCTGTCTTCAAAGAGGAATGCTTTTTCGCCAAGGACTAGCTTTCGGCCTTTATCTGAAAGCGTTATGGTTGCATCAGAAAGATTTCCTTTCTTTACGAATTCAACAAGTCCCTTCTGGAAAAGTTCATGTTTTTCTTCCATCATTTCTGTGGCAACATTGTATCTCTCTCCTCCATCGTATAAATCAGATATGGTCGCATTCAGGTAAGAATCTTCGCCTTTCAGAACATCACTTGCAACATCGTAAACGAAGAAGCGGTAATTTGGATCTTCAAGTTCATCAGAAACTCTTTTTACAACTTCAAGATGTGAGTGAGATCTTTCGTACAGTCTAAGCTCTCTCTGAATTGACCTTGCTGACATGTCTTCACCACGGCGTGACTCATAGCAGTCTGCCATGTATGAAATGAAGTCAATATCATCATCTTCTTTCTTTGTCTGAGGAATATATTCGGTATTATTGTAGATTGATTCACTGAAATCATTAATCGGCTGGACACCACCGTTTCTTCCGCTGTGCTCCAGAAATTCGTGCTCAATAAGAAATTCAATTTCTTTTTTCCAGCTGATAATAGACATAACCGGCACATCAAGTTCACTAGAAATGTTTTTGAAGGTGATGCTGTCTTCACATTCAAAATAGCGTTCGCAGGCAAGACAGAGAATCCAGATCTGTGTCTGATTGAGATTATAGAGAGTCTTCAAATTATCCATAGCTGCGCTATAAGCTTTTGTTTTTTTTATTCTAAGCTTTGAATCGTTTAAACTTTGATATACAGCGCTCATTGCCTTGGAAATGTTCCATCTAATCTTCTTTTCTTTCAACTGTTCTTCCATTAGTCACCTCTTCTATTACACCTATATTTATACTCAACTAGACTATCATTTTGTGATAGAGCCTGCGTTTTTTGCACAGATTTCTATAAATTTCCAATCGCCAGGCGGAGCGTAACGACGCATAGGGAAGGAAAATTTTTATTTTTTTTTGAGAGAATCTGGGATTCTATTTTACAAAAGTATTTCACCCTTCGCATTAAAGTTGTAGTTGAATAAATTTTTTGCTCTTCTATCATTGTTTGATAGTTCTTCTGAGTACAATAAAATGTCCAGGAGGATGTCATGAAACTCACTTCACAATTAAAAAAACTCATTTTACAGCCAGTACATTGCACAGGATACCTGTCTCAGATGTACGGGAATTACAGGCTTGAACATAATGAATATGACAATAAATGGTATTTCAAGAAAAAAATAATGTACTCAATTTCAATATATAACTGTCAATTTTACAAAAATACGCAGTTATATATATGTTGAGGAACTAATTTTTTTAAAGAATTCTTTTTCTATATCATGATTTGATAGTATCTTCATTTAAAATTGAGTTTTGAGGAGTTTTAGTCCATTGGAGTCTTCATACAAACAGATTACTAATATTCATTTTTCTCTTCATTCAGTTATTACAAGACAGTCAGAAGAAACTGATTTTGACTTGAAAGCCCTATTTTATAGATGGATTTCTGCAAGAACAGAAGATGAAGATTACCGTGATATCGACTGGCTTTGTTCTCCTATATCAAAAACGGATTTACCTGATGATATTATGTGGTCCGATATAATCGATTATGCCGAAGGTATTCCGTGTAAAAGAAGGTCACTCAGTCAGACAGAGAACGATGAAAGAAATATTATCCGTATGGACTCAGCTGAACTTCTATTTGAACGCTTTCTCCACGAAGGTCTTTCTGCTGAACAGCAAGCCTGGGTAGAACAAATCTGGAATCAGACTTTCAATTCCTATGAATCGGTGGATTATGAGGCGTTTGATTACTCACTGGAAGGTTTCTCCGGAAAATATGATGGCAAAAAATTTATTCTTCATGAACAGCAGAAAAAGGGTGTCGCTTTTCTATGTACAAAGGGAAACGGTCTCCTTGCTTATGATGTAGGAGTCGGAAAAACTGCAACCGGGATCGCAGCCGTTATGTATCAGCTGCAACACCAGAAATGTGCTCGTCCTCTTATAATCGTTCCTAAGGCTGTCTATTCAAAATGGGTGCATGATATTCAGGAACTTTTTCCTGATGTCACATTAAACAAGCTGGAAAATCTTAATAAAGACATAATTGATAACCTTCGGATGAATTCAGTTTTCTCAGAAGAAAATGACAGCCTGCTTCTTCCTGCCAATTCTGTTTCAATCTGTACAGCGGAGGCAATTGAAAAAATCTATTTTACAGAAGAAAGCAGCCCTCTTCTTGAATCAAGCTTTGAACATATCATCTCAAAGAGAAAACAAAAGGAATATTTTACTCCATCATCTGAACTTACAAATGAGCATTATGTATACTTTGAAGATCTTGGAACCGATTTATTGCTTGTAGATGAAGCTCACCGATATAAAAACCTTATTAAAAAGGTCAGCGGTTCAAATTATTCGGAGTTTTCCAGACTTGGTTTTGGAGAGCCGTCCAGTCGTGCTATAAAAATGTTTGCAATTACAGAATATATTCACCGGCACAATAATGAGAAAAATGTATTTCTGCTGTCTGCAACGCCTTTTACAAATTCTCCGATGGAAATCTACACTACCCTTCTGTTTACCGGCGGAAATGAAATCCGTGCCCTTGGTTACAATGATATCAATGACTTTCTCAATGAATTTGCAGAGATAAAGATTGAATGGACTGTTAACAACAAAAACGAAGTTGTCCGCAAGACTGTAATGAAAAACTTTCGTTCCTTGGATGCTCTTCAGAAAATTATCCAAAACTACATAGATAAGGTGGATGCCGAAGATGCTCATATCAACAGGCCGGAAAAGGAAACCCACGTCATTAAAATTGAAATGACAGACCTTCAAAAGAAAATCTATGATACACAAATAAAACGTCTTACCGATGATCCCGACCTGGATACCATCTTTTCTGCTATGAATACAATGCGGATGTGTCTTATTTCTCCAGCTTTAGTAAATGATAAAAATATAAAAGTACCGGATCTTTCGCAGTTTGTAGCAGCTTCTCCTAAAATGCTTTTTGTATGTGACAGTGTTGTCAGTATTTATAGAAAAAAGCCTGATTGCGGTCAGATAATTTACCTTCCTCGGGGAGTTAAAGAGTTTACAGCTGTAAAACAGTATCTCATCAAAAATCATATACCAGAAGAAGCTATCGGTACGATGAATTCTTCAACAACAGAATCAAAAAAGGGAAAAATTACAAAGGCTTTTAATAATCCTGATGATCCGCTCAAAATTCTGATTGGTTCTGAGACTATAAGTGAAGGCATAGATCTCAACGGCAATTCCCTTGTTTTGTATAACTGTATGCTTGGATGGAATCCGACCGAACCTGTACAGGTAGAAGGCCGTATCTGGCGCCAGGGAAACCGGCAGAAAAAAGTTCATATAGTTTATCCGCTTATGTACAACTCATTGGATTCACTTATTTATCAGAAACACGATGAAAAAGCAAGCCGCATAGACGCAATCTGGGATTATCGCGGTGACAAAATCAATGTAGAAGAAATTAATCCAGCTGAACTCAAGTTTGATCTTATCAAATCCCCAGAAATGAAAGCCGATATTGTTCTTGAGCAAAAGGCTATTCCACTTAAACGTGAACTTAAAATAATAGAAGAAAGTAGAGCTCTTTTAGCTCTTGCTGATGAACGAATTGCAGTCATTATGAATGAAATTAATGAACTTCAGAAACAGATAGATGAATTAAATAATAATATTGAACAAACAATAAAGAAAAATGAAGAAATGCCTGAAACTTTTCAGCATCTTTCAGACTTAATAATCAATAATGCTAGGGAGGAACAAAAGCCTCTTGAACAGGCGATTGTTGCAAAGAAAAAAGGGATTGCGGTAATCCGAACCAACTTAAAAAAGAAAATGGGAGCCCAGTATTCAGATAAAGAAGATTGTTTATCAAAATTATCCAAAAGAGAAATCGTATTAAAGGATAAAATTGAAAATCTCTATAAAGAACGTGAAAGTTTAATTGAACGGTACAAGAAGCAGTATATTCAGCAGCAATGTCAGTTGCAAAGTATTCCCAGGCTTGTAAAAGAGCTCTGTAGAAGTATCATGGAAAATACTGTGGTTTAGATGGTATAATAGGAAACGTTATGTTTGAAAAGAAAAAGACGGAAAAGAAATCCACATCAAAAAATGTTACAAAGAAAGCAGAAGTGAACAATCGGCCATCTACTTCAGCTCGCAAGAAATCTTCTGATACCCCTTCTTCCAAGAGCATCGCCACTAAAAAGATAATTTTGGAAAATGAAGAATTTCTCTATATATCAAACGAATCTCATTACGAACAGGTAATCGAGCGAATAAAAACGGTCAAGAAAACGCTTTGGATTGGCACTGCCGATATTAAAGACTTATATGTAAAAGACGGACGTGGAACAAAGCCTTTGCTTGAAGTTCTATCCGACCTTGCAAAACGCGGAGTTGAAATCCGTCTGATTCACGCAAAAGAGCCAGGTTCAGCATTCCGCCGGGATTTTGACAAATACCCTGCTCTAATTGAAGGCATGGAACGAGCCCTCTGCCCGCGTGTTCATTTCAAAATCATTATTTTCGATTTGAAAACTGCATATATTGGTTCTGCAAATCTTACCGGAGCCGGGCTTGGTATGAAGGGCGAAAATACCCGTAACTTTGAAGCAGGCGTTTTGAGCAGCAACAAAGAGTTTGTAAAAAACGCCGCCGAACAATTCGACAGCGTCTGGATGGGAGCCTATTGCAAAGGATGCAGGCGGAAGGAGTTTTGTGGAGATCCGATTAGTTGAGATTATTCCTTCCAGTTATAAATTTCTTTTATTAAAGAACAACAACATTCAATCCTATCAACATCTTTTGGAACTATTAATACTCCATCTTTCAATTTTTTATTTAAAATCTCAAACTGCTTTTGATACTCGACAGTATTTGATTTTCTAGTAATTCTCCATCCTGAACCCACAGGAAGAATTTCACAATTATTTATTGTGAGAGGTTTGCAATCATCCAAATAACCTAAGTTTTTTAAGAATTTTGTTCCTAATGTTTCTTGAATTTCCGCCGGCAAGTGCTTGTACACAGTATAGAGATAGGGATCATACCACCATCCGCGGAGAGTTTCTCCGGTCAAACAAGCCATTTTAAAATTTTCTTCCCATTGCATTAAACCTTTTTTAGATTTTCTCAGCATTTCAGGATACTTGATATAATAGTATATATAACCATCTTTACTGGAATTATTAACCGCATTGTTAATAATACTTTCAATTGTACTCTTCCCAAGATCCATTGTTAATCTTGTAAATGTCTTATTTATACCATCTTTTGTGTCTTTGGAAGCATCATGTAAAATTGCAGCCAGAGATTGTTCAGAATTTACATATTTCCATTTCGTATCTGAATAGTATTCTGCATAATCTCCATAAGATAGCATCGCTCTTCCAAATAGAATTGCATTTTGATTGCTATTCGGATTATTAGAAAAATATGAGATAATAGTATCGTGCAATTCCTTTAAATTTTTGTCATTATAAGACAGGGCTGTTAGATGTCCCTTGAAAATAGACAAATCCTCGAGTTCAAACAGAGTCTCCTTCAATTGTTTATTATTAGAAATAAATGCAAACTTTTCTTTTTCTTCATTAATTTGATTGGTATTAAATTTTTTTACTTTAGTTAAATTATTAACATCTGAGCAAATTAGTTTTACTTCAGTGAATAATTCATGCCAATTATTAAAGCGCAATTCATTTTCACTATTCCAAGCCAGATTTCGTATGATTCTTAATTTGTATGTATCAATAGAATTATTTTGTATCATATTCAAGACGGCAAAGAACATAATGGAATTTTTTATGTCTGCCCTTTTTTCAGGATTTATACATAAATCAAATAAATCAATATCCTTTTGAAATAAACAAACTTTATTTGTTTCATAGTTATCAAGAGAAAAAATGGTTTTAAAAAAACTTTCTGTATTCGTATGAGTCTCGAAAAAGTTCAAGCAATTCATAAGTAATAATGCAGAAGATTTATTCCAAGCATTAATTTTGTAAAAATCATCTTGAGTCTGTTCATTAGTGTCATTACTAAGAACGCGTTCATATAATTCAATTAATTCAAAAAAATTTAAGAAGGCATCATCAGATTTTTCCCCATATTTTTTCCAAAAGATTTTATTTTGCCAGGAACCATCTATCTTTCTAGAAAACTCACTTCTTAAAGTAGAATCTATTTTATCGAGTTTATCTTCGAAATTTGCTTTATATATCTCAAAGTCTGTCAGAGGTCTTCCTCTTGCGTTCATCTTGATATATAAAGAATCACTCTGTTTAAATGACTTACTATTCATATCAAGAAATTGAAATGTAATAAGCTTTTTATTTGCCAATAATTCATATAGATCCTCTTTGAAATCCAGGAATTTTTCCTGAATCTCATCAAGCATTACTAACATTCCACTTACAGTAGGGTCATTTTTCCATATAGTTGAGAAATTCTTATTGGTTTCAATTTGCTCACTGAGTTTTCTGTCTGTCTGAATTATTTCTTTTAAATTGGCTAAAAACAAACAGAATCGAGAAGCAGATTCTCTTGTTTTATAAGAAAACTTGCCAAGTAGCGAAACCACATTATTTCTCTCATCTTCGTTCCCAAAAGAATGTTTTTGAATGGAATACCAATGTAAAAGAAAAAGTGTAGTCAAGCGTTGTTGGCCATCTAAAGGGATAAAATCAAGACCTTCTGTTTTGCCATAAACAAAATCCAATGTCATAGAATTATTGTTATTGAGATTATATTTTACTGATTCAATAAAGTTATCTCGTATTTTATTTGTTTTCTCATCAATTCTTCCCTGAGCATAGTCTCGTTGAATTACAGGAATTATAATATTCCATTTGTTGAGAATTTCAATAAATGTATAAGTATTAAAGGTTTCATTCATAACTTAATCTTCCTCGTTCTCAATATTTGAGCCATCATTGTATTTTGGTGGAAATCCAGCTTCTGTTAGTGTATCTATAATAGATTTCCTGTATGTTTTTCTATCTTCTGTTGTCCAAAAGGAAAAGTTCTCTGCATCCGGATTATAATATTTACAAAAGACATTTCTTGTACATATCGGGATATAAGAGCCTGACTTATCCAATTCCATCATCTTTAATCTTTTTGCAGCAAAAGTTGAAGAATTAAATGCTGAATTATCATTTTTTCCTAATAATGCAAGATTACTTATTAAATGCATAGAATCATCATCTTTTGAATCATTTAATAATGATTCAACATCATATGCTATCTCTCGAAATATTTTTTCTAATCCTTTCCCATCTGTTTTAAACTTTGGTAACTCAAGTTGAATGCGACAAAGATTTTCCACACGCCTCTGCTCTTTATCAGGTTCATTTGGAAATTCTACTTTTGATAATGCTTTAAACTGGTAATCTAACCAATTAAACCAATCTTTTCTTTTTTGCAATTCTTGAGAATTTTGGGCATGAATATGTTCTATACTCCAAACAGTTCCTTTATGCTTTGAGAAAGGATATCTTTGATTCCCTCCAGATTTATCTACCGTCATTACATTGAAAAGAGTAAGTATTCTATAAAGACTGCGATTCCCTGATTCACCATTATAATGTATTTCGTCAATATTGATTGATTTAATTGTGTCTGCAATTTTTTCTGTTAAAAAATCCCTAAAGCCTTTTCTATCTTTGCATTTTGAGCTTTTATAATAATCAAGGATTTCCTTTAATGACAAAATATTTTCATTGATAATGTATCCGATAAGGTGATAAAGATTTTTATCTATATACCATTCTTGCAGAGTTTCAAAATTAATTACAATTTCTTTCCATATTTCCAAAAAATCTTTTGTTTTAGAAATGGTGTTAAAATAATCAAATGGCTTTTTGTTTTCTGGAGTAGATAACTCAAAAAGCAAGTCTATTCTTGTAGTTTTATCTATATTGGATAAAAAACTCCAGAATTCTGTATCATGAAGTTTATGTTCAATTTGATCCCATTCTGCGGCCATTGAAATTTGCTTTAATAGCAATGTTTTTTTATTTGCTTTTTCCACTTCAAGTTTTAGTTCTTCATCTTCAATAGACATATCAGGAGACAACTTCAATGTTTTTTTTATAGAATCCTCGGAAAGCAGCAGGGCTTTTATTAATTCTGAATCTGTTAATTTTATCTTACCGGCATTCAATCTGTGAAAAATATCAATCGGAGTACCGTCTGAGTCGTCTACCTTGTACCAAATAAATCTTAACTGTTGAAGAATAGTATTACGAATGCTGCTTGCAAAACTATTACGTAAAAGGTCATTTGGTTCTTTGTTTTCAAACCATTCTGTTATTCTTTGATAAGCCTTATAAATATGAGAAAAATCAATATCTTCTTGCGCTTTTTCCTTTACAGGATTTTTTAAAAAAGATTCACTAGATGCTCTTCCTGCACTATCATAAATTATGGAATAAAATGTTGAATCATTTTTATATACGGTTTTATTTATATACAATAGAATTAAATATAAAGTTGTCAGTCTTTGCTGCCCATCTATAACTTCATATTCTGTGCCTTTTTTCAAGAGAACCAGCGGTTGAATACAATAGTAATCTGTTCCATCTGTTTTATCTTTGAATTCTATAATATCATCCAGAAGGTTTTCAACTTCAATGGGAGTCCATCTGTAACCTCTTTGGTAATCAGGAATTATGAACGTAAATCCTGCGAGTTCCTTGATTGCAACTGTTTGTAATTTTTTGTTTGGATCAAAATTTTCTTCCATAAGTACCTCTTCTATTACACCTATATTTATACTCAAGTAAACTATCATTTTGTGATAGAGCCTGCGTTTTTTGCACAGATTTCTATAAATTTCCAATCGCCAGACGGAGCGTAGCGACGCATAGAGAAGTAATTTTTTACTGTTTATTTTTTAGAGAACTTGTAAATACATTCCACATTTTATAAACTATATTATTCAAAATATTGTGAAAAAAGACGCCGCAAGGGAATCGCCCGCAGAATGATTGAGTTTCTTGTTGACGAAGCAAAAGAACGCGGCGTTACAGAAATCAGCCTGGACGCAACCGATGACGGCCGAAAACTCTACGAGGCAATGGGCTGGCACGAAAACAGCGAGGCGATGGTGAAGGATTTATAGAAGAAAACAATCCTAACTGTGAGGCTCAAGCAGCCAGTCAATTATAGTTCATTGTAGACTATATTTTCAAAAATTTCCGCAGTGACTGATTCTAATGAGCACTTTGACAAACTCATTTTCATAAAATCGTCGATTTTTTGTAAGAATTATGCTATCTTATAGAAGAATATTTTTGGAGGTGCGGTATGTGCAAAAAAACTGAGATGGAATTTTCAATTTTTATGATACATCAGCTTGCTAAAAAATGGCACATGACACCTGCCGATGTTTATCATACATTGAACAAAACGAAAATCCTCGACGATTATATCATAAAATACTACGATGTGCTTCATACGCAGGGGGAAATGGCTTTAGTCGAAGATATTTCTGATTTTGTACGTGAAAAAGGAATCGCTGTATGACAGTTTTTCACGGTTCCAACAAGGAAATTCAGGCTCCTGACGTTTCTTTTTCTAAAAACTATTTGGATTTTGGAAGAGGATTTTATGTCACAACTTACCAGAATCAGGCTGAAAAATGGGCTTTTAGAAAATCAGCCCGGTATAACGGAAAACCAACCGTAAATGTTTATACGCTGACTGAAGATTTTTCACAGTGCAGAATTTTAAGGTTCGACAATGAGAATGAAAAATGGCTTGATTTTGTATGTTCATGCAGAAAGGGCGTCAGTCTGAATGAAGCCTATGATATGATAATCGGCAACGTTGCCAATGACGATGTATTTAAAACAGTGGATATGTATATCCGAGGTTTATGGGATAAAAACAGAACCATAAAAGAATTAAGATATTATAAAATGAATGACCAAATCTGCATCGTAAATCAGGAAGTTCTTACTGCTGTTTTAAAATTCGAAAAATCCTATTTGGTTGAAAATAAATGACAAATTCAAAAGATTTAACTGAAATTTATAAACAGAATCTCGAAACAGATATTATTAATTATCTTGCGGCAACATTAAAAATAGATTTGCGGGAGGCCATGGATAAATATTATTCCAGTAAACTTGCAAAACAAATTGAATCAGGTGAAAACGGAATAGAAAATCTGGACTACAAAAATCTGGCAGAAGATTTAATCGAAAATGAATTATCTAGTTGAGTCATTCTAAAGAAACTTAGGAATAAATAGATTGTTTCAGCAAATTCGATTCCTCTACATAAGGAATCGCTCCTCTTGCTACCATACTGTTATAATAGACCAAACCGAAAAAAAACGCAACTTGTACGGTTCAAACGTACTAAATTGATAAAAATATGATTTTGTTCGGTGCACAAGGACTAAAATGTAAGTTATTATCAGAAACACATCAAGCTTATAAAAGATACCAGATTGCCTTCCGCATAAGCGATACCGCCATTATTTAGCATTATTCTGCATTTTTACATTCAATTCGCAAATCTGTTTTTCAAGAAGTTCTATCTGCCTTGAAAGATTTTCTATGTCATGTGCCGCAACCGTAACTTTTTCCAGTTCTGAAGTTTCTTCATTTTTATGATTTTTATCTGTTGTTACATTTTGAATTGACTCAACAACAATTCCTGTTACAACCTGCAGTATTGTGTAGGCGGAAATTATTCCAAAACTAACAAAATAAATCCAGGAAGCAGAAAATTCCTTTAAAATCGGGCGGGTGATATTTCCCCAGTCGTCGAACAGCATAAGCTGAAAAAGAGTGTAAAATGACTTTCCCAAAGAGCCAAAATGTTCTGAAAATTCCGCGCCGAACAGATTGACACCGATAATCGCATAAAAATAAAAAGCAATCAGGAGCAGCAAAAATGTCCAGATTATGCTTGGTATTGCAAAAACAATAGCCTTTAGAATTATCTGAAGATGCTTCAGGCTGTTTATTATTTTTAAGGTTTTTACGACTCTAAGGGTCTTCAAAGTTTTTACAAGTTTAAACGCCCTAAAAACTTTTATTCCACGGAAAATTGAAAAATAGGGAACAGTTCCAAAAATAGAAACAAGAACAATGACTAAATCAAAAGTATTCCATTTTGAAGCCGAAAAGAAATGTTTATTATATGCAATAAATTTTAAAACCAGCTCGACAACAAAAACCGCAAGACAAGTTTTATCAATAATATCCAGCACAGTTCGAAATTGTGCGGAAATACCCGGCGATGTCGCAATTCCCAAAACTGCGGAATTCAAAATAATTACAAAAATTATAAAATATTCAAAGAATGAGTCCGCTTCACCGTCCACATAAGGAAGAATTCTTTGTGGAATTGATTTTTTCTGTTCCTGCGATTTTGCTTCATTTTTTTTGCTCAGTTTATCTTATTTTGCAGGAAAATGCTTTCCTGTTGGAGACTTTGAACAATAGCCGCTTGTTAAACTTGTAAATGATGAATATTTAGAGCCGCAATATTTGCAAGTGTATTGAGATTTCTCTTCACCTTCATACGGAACATGGTGCTCTCCGCTTGGATTTCTTGAGCAATGACCGCTTGTCAAACTGGTCAATGATGAATATTTGCTTCCGCAATAACAGCAGTAATAGTTGCCGCCAATTTCTCCTTCATACAACTGATGCTTTCCAGAAGAAGAACGCAAACAATGACCGCTTGCTAAACTTGAAACACTAGAATACTTTAATCCGCAACATTTACAATAAAATTCCGCCATAACTTTTTTCTCCAATTTTTGGCTTTGATTTTAATTCAAACATTCTGCTTTTATGATTTCTGCAATTTCGCTAGTATTTTTTATATCGCTGTGCCGGCGGCTACAGGCAATCACTTCAACAGAAGTTCCTTCATTGTTTATATATCCAATTTTGTAGTTTTCATTGTTACCCCATTGAGTCGAATCGCACATAATATCCGGATAGCATCTTTTCAGTTCATCAAAAACCGCAAAACCTTCCGCCAAAATAAATTCTGGATTTACAATGCTAATCAACGTCTTTGTCCATTCACAAGGCTTAAAGAAACTTTCTTCGGTCAAGTTATATTTGTTTTTCAAAAGATTTAGCAATTCATAAAGAGAATCCATATCCTTTGTTGTAACATAATAAAAATTCGTTTTAAAAGAGTTTTCCAGTAAATCCATCCGGTTCAACATTCCGTCTTTTTCGCCAAAAATATATTTCCACCCGTTTGCCAATCTATAATCTTCTGCGCTATAGTCCATTTTTTTCATAGGTTTAACTTCGCATTTAAGTTTATTTTCCTTAGCAGCAGGCGATACTCCTGGATTTATTCCTAAAAACATGAATTTTGGATTTTTTACAACAGGGCTAAAAAAGATTTTTGTTCCTTTATATAAATCACGAACTTTTTCGTCTGTTTTAGCTATTTTAACTATTTTTTTTGCAAAAGATTTTACATCCT
>ERZ1034973.131-NODE-131-length-49509-cov-36.532394_pt1 | contig 49509 bp, 47 predicted proteins | sample MGYA00520686_ERZ1034973 | MGnify/ENA primary metagenome ERZ1034973 (study PRJEB33766, sample SAMN09781775) | gut metagenome | biome: gut microbiome | host: Homo sapiens | place: Madagascar | study: EMG produced TPA metagenomics assembly of the PRJNA485056 data...
GCTTTCAGCTTTGCCTTATAGCTGGTGCCGTTCTGCGTAGCCTGATGTTCAATATAGCTCTTGCCCTTGTCCTGTCCAGGAATAATGACAGACAGACCATGTTCCTTGCAAATCCGGTCCGAAGTGCGGCGGATGAAATGATAGCTCCGCTTGTTGGAATGGTAGTGCTTGTGATCCGCAAAGCTGACCGCATTGAAAATCAGGTGGTTATGAACATGATCTTTGTCTATGTGGGTGGTAAGTACAAACTCATACTTGCCGCCCAGGATTTCTTTTGCAAGCTCCATGCCGATCTCATGGGCCTGTTCCGGCGTGACCTCCCCAGGCTGAAAGGCTTGGATCAGGTGACGGCCCAGGTTCGTTCCCTTGTCGATGGCATGGCGGCGGGTCCAGGCAAATTCGATATCCGCAGTTTCGGCGGTGCAGCCATAGGAGGACACCAGCAGCTTTCCGTCCGTCTTTTCCGGGTTACAGATATAGTCGATGGCTGCTTTCAGCGTTGATTTGATAGGATGTGTCTTTGTAACTGCCATATCTCGTCCAGCCTTTCCCGTATCTCGTCCATGTCGGCCTGATACGCAGGGCCTCCGGCGTTGACACGCTTGGCAATCTGGTTGATGTTCCGACCGATGGCGGAAAGCTCTTTGGTAAATGCCTTGATATCTGCGGTGTCCGTATAGATGATATACCCGTCAATCGCCATCTTTCGGAGGTAGGCACCATATCTGCGTGTCGGTAACTGGCTCATTTTTTCGTCTATGAGCCGTTTTTCATTCTCCGTAACATAGAATTTCATTTGGATATTCCGCTTTCGGTTTGCCATGCGCCGCCTCCGTTCTTTATAAGGGTTTGGGACTATCCCAACAAGCAATTTTAAATTTTCGGGCAAGGGACCTGAAAATCTTAAAATTCGCAAGCGGGTACTCGCTTGCTGTGCTTGCTACCGTATCTTATCCCTACTTATAAAGCGTTGCAGAAGTCCAAAAGTGCCCGCAAAATAAGAAAAACAGAGGATGTTCAGACACCCTCCGTTTCTTCATTCGGCTTTTCAATTTTTAAGGCCCCGTCAATGGCACCTTCCACGATAGGCAAATACTGTTCCGGGCAGAGCTTTAACTTCTGTCCGACCCGCTGGCGCAGCTCGCTTTCCTCTCGCATGACCTCTGGATTGAAATATCTCTCCATCGGCAGGCCGCAGATTTTTACAAGCTGTATGATGACCGGCAGGCTGGGGATCGTGCCCTCGTTTTCGATGTTGGCAAGATACCTGGTATCAATATTCACCCTTTCAGCTAAATCTTTTCGTGCAAGGTTCTTCGCCTTCCGTGCTTCTTTTACATCCACACCGAAGGTTTCAAAGCCAGGGCAGTCTTTCACTTTTGCCATTCAACATCATCCACATACATTCTATATTTCATAGTCTGCACATGGAATGATGTGATATCCATTCTTCCTACACTTTATATTTCATATCTCGGTATTGCTATCATTCGGCTAACCGTATATAATAATGACAAAGGATTTTTTACGGGAGGATAGCAAAATGCTTGAATATATCTCTGCCCCAGAAGCGGCAAAAAAGTGGGGCATTTCCGAACGACGGGTTCAAAAGCTGTGCGAAGAAAACCGAATACCGGGTGTTGCAAAATTCAGCCGTATGTGGTTGATACCAAAGGACGCTGAAAAACCAAAAGATATGAGGATAAAAAACAGATAACTCCATACTGGTACAACATGAGTGCTTTATACTTTTTTAAGGAGGTGCTTTCTATGGCTCAGATAATGATCGTTGAAGATAACCAAGGAACAAACAAAGCTATTTGCGAATACTTGAAAACAGCGGGACATACTCTTTTTCCTGCTCTTGATGGCGAAGAGGCTCTGAATATTTTTCGTGATAACAGCATTGATTTAGCAGTGTTAGATATTATGCTACCCAAAATGTCCGGTGTAACGATTTTACATGAGATCAGAAAGATTAGCAACATTCCTGTTGTTATGCTTACGGCCGTTGACGATGAATATACACAGTCTAACAGTTTTGATGAACTAGCAGATGACTACATAACTAAACCGTTTTCTATGCTTATTTTAGGAAAACGAATTACAGCCTTGCTCCGCAGGAGCGAGAATAAATCTACTGTAAGCACAATTCGGCTTGGGAATGTTACCGTAGACTTTGCGGGATATACCGCACATGATGAAAATGGGAAAATTGACATTACCCCGAAAGAACTCGAAATCCTGAAAGTCTTGATTGAAAATAAAGGCTTGGTGTTGTCCCGCAATCAAATACTGGACGATGTTTGGGGCTATGACTGTGATGTAATAGATAGGACAATAGACGCCTACATACGCAACATTCGGAAAAAACTCCGCTTGGATTGCATTACTACGGTTAAGGGCATTGGCTACAAATTCGAGATGGAGAATCACTATGAAAACAAAGCTATTTTATAAAATATTTGCATTTACATTCGGAATGATGCTTCTAATCACCGTTTTGGCTCATGTACTGATTTTTATGATTGCTCCATCGGAAAATGTCCTTATCACAAGCACAACGGTCACAAACGAAGATGTGCTTGCTTTTTCCGAAGTGGATATGCCGCAGCTCATAACGCAGACAATCCTAAAGTCATTTCCGCTTTCATTTGCCTGTTGCATGGTAATTTCGCTGGTTTTTTCGTTTTTGTTCTCCAAAGGAATAACGGACCCGATATTGTCTATCTCAACATCTGTCCATCAAATGTCAAAGTTGGATCGTACCGCCGAGATCACCGTGATCTCCACAGACGAAATCGGCGGATTAGCTAATGACATCAACAGCTTGTATCAATCGTTGCTTGTGACAATCCAGAATTTGGAGGAAGAAAAAGATAAAGTCCAACTTGTTGAAAAAGAAAAGATTGATTTTCTGCGTACTGCGTCCCATGAATTAAAAACACCTGTTACAGAGTTAAATGCGACATTGGAAAACATGATTCTTAAAATTGGAGAGTACAGCGATTATGAATCATATTTGCCCAGATGCAAAGAAATTACTGAGCAGCTTGCAGAAATGATAAAAGATATTCTCAATGCGTCACGCCTACAAATGCAGATGGAGGATGTTCCTGTAACAACTTTTTCATTAGCAGAATGTGTTAGCGAATTGTGTGAGCCATACCGCCTGATTGCTGAAACGAACGGGCTGCGGTTTCAGATAGAGATTATTGAAGATATGTCAGTGCGTTTGCCAGAAAATCAACTAAAAAAGGCACTGTCGAATATCCTGTCAAACGCCGTGAATTATACAGAAGCTGAAAGGCACATAAAAGTTAAGTTGGAAAAATCAGTTTTGTCAATTCAAAACGAGTGCGCTCCGCTGTCACCGGACGAACTGCAACACATATTTGAACCGTTCTACAGGCCGAATAGAGCACGCGATCCGGCAAACGGAGGCAACGGCTTGGGGCTGTATATCGTAAAAACCATTTTAGATAAGCAGGGGCTTCAATACTGTTTCACTTCTATGAAATCAAAAACCGGCATGGAATTTGTAATCTATTTCTAAACAAGGCTCTGCCCTTTCATCAAAGGGCAGAGTTTTTTGCGTTCAACATTGGTACAACATTGCCTTTATATCCTTTCAACATCAACAGGGTATTCTACTGTACGAAAGGAGGAAAAGTGATTGATTTTTAGAAGCATAAAGTTCAAGGAGGTAATACGATGAAACTGAAAATCTTGACTGGCGCACTTGCGCTCCTGCTTACAGGAAGTGTCCTGACGGGCTTTTCTACACAAGCAACACCATCAAAAGCAGAATCCGATGACCATCTAGCACAGGAAATTTCCGAAGCTGTATTCCGAATGGATGGTGCTACGACTCAGGTGAGCTATGATGGCGGAAGTACATGGGATACATCTCCCACCGTAGAACTGCCGGATTTCTACAGCTATGAAGAATTTGCTGGATGGATTGAAACTGAAAGCGACAACCTACAGGCGCTTGTAGCCGCAGGGGAACTTACTCAGGAGGAAGCTGCCGCTGCTATTGCTCAGTATCAATCCGCATTGTCTGGGATCGAGGACGGAGTACAGGTTGGCAAGCGAAGTTCTTATGAAGAGGACCAAATTTTCTTTAGTATGCCTAATAATCCGCAGTCCGAGGTTTTTCAGACAGTCTTGTATGACGGTAACAGTTATCGGAACTTTGGCCCGTATAATACAAAAGCTGAACTGTATGCGGCCTTGGAGCAATACACAAACGATCAGACTAAATCTGGAAATATGACAGAAGTAGAGGCAAATTCGATACTAGACAAGTACAGATAAGAACAACTGCCGCACGACGGCAAAAGAAAAAAAGCCGTCGTACAGCAGACACATTTTCACGCGCCTATGAAACGGCGGCTTTGATTTTCAGAGCCGCCGTTTCTTTGCGTTTACACAAACCTATGACGACTTGCAGGGACACGGTAGCCGAAGGGAGGTTATTTTGCCGTGTCCTTTTCTCTCTTTCGCAGTATCCATGATCTGCACCAGCTAAAAAAAGCATAGCACCTCCATCGAAGCAGTCCGGCTTTGGATATGAACTATACCATGTAAGCAATCATCTTTATAAAACATTTCTGCGCCCTGCAGGTCCGTTGCGACTTGCTGGGCGCTTTTTGCTGTTTTCCGAGGACAAACTCGCCTCGAAAAAATTTTTTAAGAAATTTTCAAAAAGGAGGCTTTTAGCGGGTAGCGAGCGGCGTTGCGTTCGCCTTGTTAGCGGAAAGGGAGAAACCCACCTCATTCCCCCAGGAAAGGGGGTGAAAAGATGGATATGATCCTCCGCAATGACTATGGCGAGCGGTGCCAGTTCGATGCTTACTGCAAGCTGGTACTGTACCATGAGACAATCGACTACCTCCGGGAAATGCAAAGACGCCGTGACAGGGAACTGTCATTCAGCGACCTTCCGCAAATGGAAATGGACAAGCTCTGCGTTGTAGATCATTACCCCAGTGACAGATTTACATTCTCGTCCCACGGGTATGACCTACATATCGAAAACGAGCTTGTGGCTGATGCCTTCGCCGGCTTGTCTGTTCAGGAGCAGAGTATTTTGATCCTGCATTTTGTTCTGGACTTGCCGGATCAGGAGGTTGGTCACCTTGTTGGAATGTCTCGCAGCGCCGTACAGCGGCGAAGGGCAAAATCATTGACCGAGCTGCGGATCAAGTTGGCCGCACTCATGCCGAAGGGAGGTTGAAGGTATGAAAAAACCCACTTACAAGGGCAAGGAGCTTCTTCCTCTTTCGGTGATTGACGCCGCCCGTGGCGGGGACTCTCAGGCTGTGGATCAGGTATTCCGGTATTATGAGGGCTATATCAATAAACTCTGCACCCGGACACTTTACGATCCTGACGGTCAGCCCCATGTTCGAGTAGACGAGTACATGAAGCGCCGATTGGAGATCAAGCTCGTTCATTCCATTGTCAGCATGAGCTGACAAGCCCGGTCTGAAAGCAGAAACAGCTTACCCTTTCCCTGCTTCTCTCTTTCGTGGCCGGAGGCAGCACCTTGACAAAGAAAGCCCGTTGGGAGGCCAACGCCGCAGTATAAGGCAAACGGATACATTCCTGTTCGTGCCGAGCCATACGGTCGGTGCGCCATGACCTCGTTTCAAGTCCGCAGGACGGGACCACTGTAACGGGCGAGCGAACAGCACCAGACCGCAAAGCAAGCGTGGCAGCTTGCGGGCGATGACACACGGGCAGGGTTAAAGATACTCGCGCATTGAACGCCCACAAAGCATTGTGCGCCGCACCCATCAGCATGGGCCGGGGTTAGACTCCCGTGGAGCTGTGCCAGCAGCCGTCCGTTTTGCCTCTTTTTCTATTTTTACAAATGACTGAAAGGGGTTACTATGCAAGATAATAAATTGCCGAACGGCAAAGAATGTATCGCAAGTGAAAATCCTCTGGAAGAAACAACGACCTACCATATTGATGGCAGGTCGTTCGTTGTGAAGCCGGTATTCAAGGATGACAGCGCAAATACCTTTGGAGCAATTCTGCTGCGGCTCATGCAGGCAGATTGTGAACGAAAACCGTGAATCCTTTGCGAACCCGGCTGACAAATGGCTGTCGGGCGCGGTATAATTGAAGCGTGAAGTTATAGCACGCAAGAAAATTTGTTGTCCGACTGTCCAAGGAAGGAGGACTTATGAAACAGTCGAACAATAAAAAGTCCCGTGATGTGACAGCCTTCCTCTATGAGCGGCTTTCCCGTGACGATAATCTGGAAGGCGAGAGTTACAGCATTGGCAATCAGAAAAAATTGCTCACTAAGGTAGCCAAGGAAAAAGGCTACACCAATCTGGTGCATTTCCTGGACGACGGCATTTCCGGCGTGACCATGGATCGCCCCGGCTTCGTGGAAATGATCCAACAGCTCGAACAGGGCAAGGCAGCAGCGGTCTTTGTGAAGGATCTGTCCCGTCTTGGCCGAAACTACATCGAGGTCGGCCGCCTGACCGAAGAATTTTTCTCGGAGCACGATATCCGTCTTGTAGCAGTTTCGGACAACATTGATACGGCCGAGGGCGATAACGAGCTTGCCCCGATCCGCAATCTGTTTAACGAATGGTACGCGCGGGACATTTCCAAAAAGCGCCGGATCAGCAATAAGATCAAGGGCAATGCGGGCGAGCCTATGGGACAGCCTCCCTATGGCTATATGAAAGACCCGGATAACCCCAAACACTGGATCGTAGACGATGAGGCCGCCCAAGTGGTCAAGCGTATTTACGGTATGACCCTGGATGGCATGGGAACGGATCAGATTGCCGCCCAGCTTGAACGGGAGGAAATACTGACCCCTCGTGCCTACTGGCTGAAAAAGGGTGTTAAGCGTCCTGGAAAAGGCAAGCAGCAGCCGCCTACCAAGTGGAACAGCTCTACTATCACAAAAATTCTTTCTCTGCAAGAGTATTGCGGCGATATCCTCAATTTCAAGACCTACTCAAAGTCTTACAAAAATAAGAAGCGGATCGAAAATGACCGTGAAAATTGGGTAGTTTTCAAGGATGTCCATGAGCCGATCATTGACCGTGCCGTGTGGGAACAGGTTCAGCAGAAACGAGGCAAAGTCCGCAAGCGCCGTACCAATGAAGGCGAAAAGAATATGTTTTCCGGTTTGCTGGTCTGTGCCGATTGCGGAAACAACTTGCATTTCCATTTCAATCAGGGAAACCCGGAGATCCGATATTTCAACTGTTCCAATTATAAAGGCAACCGCGGCACCTGCACCTCTACCCATTATGTCCGGGTGGATTTTCTGGAACAAGTGGTGTTAGGCGAGATCAAGCGTCTAACCAAGTTTGCCAGCCGGTATGAGGATGATTTTGTCAAGGCCGTTATGGGCAGCACCCAACAGAATGTCGCTTTGGATCGCAAACTCAAAGGAAAAGAGCTTGCAGCCTTGCAATCCCGTGATGAAGAACTGGATGGATTGTTTGAGCGTATCTATGAGGACAATGTTTCCGGCAAGCTCTCGGATGACCGCTTTGCCAAAATGTCCCGCAGATATGAGGACGAGCAGAAAGAGATATCTGAGAAGATCAAGGCTCTCTGTGCTGAAATGGACAAGCTCAGCAGCAAGTCTGTAACGGCGGATATGTTTATCTCCACTGTCCGCAAATACACCAGAGCCAAGATTTTGACCCCCAGGATGCTCAATGAGCTGATCGATCACATCGAAGTCCATCAGGCGGAGAAGATCGACGGGATATGGGAGCAGCACCTTGTGATCCATTACAACTGTGTGGGAGCAATCTTCATCCCCGATGTGTTCCCACTTCCGGCACCGCAGGTGTCGGTAAATACAAGAAAAGGCGTAGTCATCAACTACGCACCAGGTCAACTCGCTGTATGAAAAAAAGCGAGTGTTCTTAACAGCCTTTCAAATGCTGTAAGAACACTCGCCATGATCATTTCCCGTTGTAAATTTGAATCAACCATAGATACAACCGCTTCATCATCTTTTAATACGCGAATGATCACAGGTACCTTACGATAACCGATCTTTTCAGCTGCAAATTTTCTTCTGTGACCCGATATGATCTCATAAGTTCCATCCTGCCTCGGTCTGACTATCAGAGGATTTAATATTCCATACTTCTTAATGCTCTCCTGTAATTCAATCATCTGACTGTCCGCCTGAACCTTGAATGGATGGTTTACAAATCCCCGAAGTCTTTCCAGCTCAATCTCTACAACTCTTTCATCCTGATCCAGCAATTCCTTCTTTTCTTCCATAGGCAACTTCCTTTCCCTGAACGCAAAAAAGCCCGCCCAAAATAGATTGTTTTTATCTAATCTGAACGGACTCTTCCGACAGGCCTGATATCACAGGCAAGAATATAGTGTTTTATCTCACTGCTTTTCCTAATTTTACACCCCAAAACTCATCCTACACTGTAGTTAATCCCTCTAGGTGACAGACCGGAAAATATGAATCGGTGACAAGCATCCATCCCCGCTGACAAAGTCAGTATTTTCAACCTTGTTTCGCTGACAAATTTGTCACTGAAATTGCAATTCTGCACAAAAAAAGCGGCAATGAAACTATCTTCATTACCGCTAAAAATGAGCGTCTCCTATAGGAATCGAACCTACAATAGAGTCTTAGGAGGACCCCGTTATATCCATTTAACTAAGGAGACAAATGCCGTATTTTCGGGCTTTTCAGCTCTTTTGGCTCCGGCTGCCATATCTATGAATTCAATCACTCTTGTGATGAATTTCCATTGTATCTTATTTTGACATTCAGGTCAATCCCAGTTGGAATCGAACTCTGACTTATCACTTCTCAGCTTCCATAAGTCTCAACCATGATTGAACCTTAGGAGGACCCCGTTATATCCATTTAACTAAGGGAACATATGCACAACTGTTAGTATACCGAAAATATTGTTATTTTGCAACATTATTCCTCAGGAAAATTGATATATCCCTGCAGCCAGATGGATCCCTTAAAACGACGTCCCACCTGAGGTTCACCGTAGAGGTCTTTTTCGTTAATGCACACATCAAAAGTCAATTCATTGCACAGAATCGTAAGAATATATACCTTTTCTCCGGTAATATCATTGGTCACCAGGCGAAACTCTGTAATCTCTCCCAGTACGGAGTACTGGTCGCACTCCACACCGTAAGGCATAAAATAGGTGTCCACCAGACTGAAAATATCGTTCTTCTGTATCTTCCGGGAGATGGTGGTATACATATCCATATCTTCAAGGGTCAATGTCTCAATGGCATCTTCGTCTCCCTGTCTGGCAGCGGCCAGGAGTTTATTACGATTGGCAGAATCTTTTTTCACGCGCAGGACCTGTTCTTCATCCTTTTTTATAGGTAGAAGAATACTGCCCTTCAGAGACAATCCGGATAAGGTAAGTGTAGTACCGCGGATTGGTAACTTTCCGGTGCTTTGTGCTTTGATATAGGGAATACGATTCCGCAGATAAAAAATCAGAGAGATTCCCACCTTGATATCATCGCAGATACCGGCATAGGAATCCTTATCCGCATGGCGTTCCACAGAGACATCTTCATACGAAGTAATGCCGCTTCCCGTCAGATACGGAAAATAGTATTCGTAGATAAACTTATCGTTATCATCAAATTCTCCACAGACAGCCACACCAAAGGTACCGGATTCTGCGGTACCCTTAGTGTGTGTGTGATTTTTGCTGAATTCTCCTAGGAGGATGCCCTCCTGATTCATGGTATATGCACGATGATCGGAATTCATGATCACGTCTGTCAGTAATTCTTTTAATTTCTTTCGGTCCGTATATTCACTGAATCCGATGGCTCTCATATATTTATGCAAAAAATCACCTTCTTTCTGCCTCTGTTATTTTCACGATTTACATCTTCCGTTTTTACTTCTGACGCTTCTATCGCGAATTATTCACATTTTATGAAAATCTGCAAACAGTTTTCCACATTTTTATTTATTTCTGGGGGAATACTTTCTCCTTACCACCCATGTAAGGACGCAGAGCTACGGGAATGTTCACGCTGCCATCCTCATTTACATTATTCTCCAGGAATGCGATCAGTCCTCTGGGAGAAGCCAGTACGGTATTGTTCAGTGTGTGTACCAGATAAGTTCCATTTTCACCCTTGGTTCGGATACCCAGTCGTCTTGCCTGCGCATCACCCAGGGTAGAACAGGAACCAACCTCGAAATACTTCTTCTGTCTGGGGCTCCATGCTTCTACGTCACAGGATTTTACTTTCAGATCTGCCAGATCACCACTACAACACTCCAGGGTACGAACGGGTACATCCAGACTGCGGAAGAATTCTACGGTGTAGGACCACATCTTGTTATACCAATCCATGGAATCCTCAGGCTTACACAGAACTACCATCTCCTGCTTTTCGAACTGGTGTACACGGTATACACCTCTCTCCTCGATGCCGTGGGAACCTACTTCCTTACGGAAGCAAGGGGAATAAGAAGTCATGGTAATGGGCAGGCTCTTCTCTTCTACAATCTGACCCTTGAACTTACCGATCATGGAATGCTCGGAAGTACCGATCAGGTACAGATCCTCTCCTTCAATCTTATACATCATGGCTTCCATTTCTGCAAAGCTCATAACGCCGTTTACTACGCTGCTGCGGATCATGAAAGGAGGAATGCAATAAGTAAATCCCTTATCGATCATGAAGTCTCTTGCATAGCTGATCATTGCAGAATGGATTCTTGCTGCATCACCCATCAGATAATAGAAACCATTACCGCTGGTACGTCCTGCGCTCTCCTTGTCCAGACCGTTCAGACGATCCAGGATATCTGCATGATAAGGAACCTCAAAATCAGGAACTACGGGCTCTCCGAATTTCTCGATCTCTACGTTCTGGCTGTCGTCCTTACCGATAGGCACAGATTCATCAATGATATTGGGAATGACCATCATGATCTTGGTGATCTTCTCCTGCAGCTCGGTCTCGGAAGCTTCCAGTTCAGCCAGACGCTTTGCACCGGCAGCTACTTCTGCTTTCTTGGCTTCTGCCTCTTCCTTTTTGCCCTGGCCCATCAGTGCACCGATTTCTTTGGAAATACGGTTTCTGGATGCACGCAGATCATCTGCTTCCTGCTTTGCCTTTCTGCTCTCGGCATCCAGTGCGATCACCTCATCTACCAGAGAGAGCTTTTCATCCTGGAATTTTTTGCGGATATTCTCCTTGACCACCTCGGGATTTTCTCTTAAAAATTTAATGTCTATCATGACTTCCTCCATTCTGCCATTCTGATCTGAACAGCATTATTCTAATCCTTTTTCAATATACACATTCAGAACTTTCACAAGATCCAGTATCTTCTCTTCTTTTAATTTCTGTCCGTTTTTATCCCGGATAATCCGGATCACAGGACGATCCTGAAAATCTTTGTTCTGCGATACTACGATTGCTTCTTCTCCGTCACTGGTAAGCACATGGCTTCCGGCGGGGTAGACTGCAGTAAAACTTAAAAACGCGTCTACTATTTTACCATTATATTTCACATTTTTAAAGCTTTTTAAATATTCTACCGCTTCATATACTTTACTGCGTCTCTGAGCAATACCACAGATCATCTCATCAAAGGCATCACATACCGCTACGATCTGGCAAGAGAAAGGAATCTCCGCTTCTTTTAATTTGAGAGGAAAACCGGATCCATCCAGTCTCTCATGATGATACAGAATGATCTTCTTCACCTCATCAGAGATCCAGTCCTCATCCTTGACGGAAGTATATCCGTAGACCGGATGCTTCTTATACTCAGCCAGTGCTTCCGGCTTCATATCCTCCATGGATTTATCTTCGTAATCCAAAGTCGTATATCTGAGTCCGATATCATGTAACAGACAGCCTACACCGATATCATGAATCACACTTTTATCTAGCTTCAGCCGAAGCGCTGTCAGAATTGCCATGGAACTTAAGCTGATGGAATGTTCATAGATATCTGCACTTCTCTCCCGGATGTCAAATACTTTTTCTATGACTTCTTTTTCATCCAGTATATTCGTAATAATCTCATCTGCCGCCTGGGTCAGTCCCTGCAGTTCTTTATTATTCTGATAAGTGTGTCTCTCAAGAATACTTTTTACTTTATTTTTTATCGTTTTTTCTATATCGTTTTTAAGTATTACTATTTCATTTGCCTGGTCTTCTTTTACATAGACCTCCAGGATACCCATTTCTTCTATTTTAGAAATATACTCTTTTTTTAATACTACGCCTTCCGGAAGAATGATCTGATAATCCCAAGTCATCAATGACTGTGCAAGAATTTCGTTTCCGGTCAGCTCGCTCAGTTTCATCCTCTTCATATGCTGCTTCCTCTTTTATTCCCCCATTGCTATGGAAAGTGCTTCTGCCTCCTCAGCTCCCAGATTGATCGCACACTGTCCGAGTTTGATCTCCTTAGTGTAAGAATAACAACCCTCAGAACTATGAACGGAATTAATAATAAATCCATTATTATTTTCATCCAGCAGTGCCAGAGAAAAACTCAGCTGTCCTCCCATCTGATTAAATGCATCGTATTTTACCAGACCCATTTTCTGATAAGCGGATTCCATATTCTTATATAAAGTACGAATATCCTTTTTATTTTTCTCTGTATTTGCCTTGAGGAATTTATTGTCCTCATATAGACCTGCAATATCCTGTTCCAGACTGGTACCGTCTTTACCGGTGAGAAATTTATCCAGTCTCTTTTTTAATTTACTCGTCTTCCGGATCTGCACGATCAACAGAATCAGAAAAATGAGTAACAGCAGGATTGTCACTGTCATTCCGATCAGAAGGTATCCTAAGTCAAATCCACCCAGACCGATCTGATTTAAAAAAGTACTACCTGTCATAATACTCTCCTTTGTATCTCTTCTCTTTACTTGTCTCTCTTATTTATTCAGTACATCCAGGAGTCTGTCCAAATCTTCATGATTGTAAAATTCAATTTCGATCTTACCTGATCCCTCTCCCTTAGATGTAACGGTTACTTTTCTTCCAAGCTTTTGTTTCAGTTTTTCTTCAATATCCTGGTAGATCACCTGCATGGTTTTATCATCTACTTTTTTGGACTTTGCAGGTTTATGTAAATTTTTTACCAGTTTCTCTACATCACGTACGCTCAGCTTTTCATCAAAAATACGCTGTGCCAGATTATACTGTTCTTCCGGATTCTCCACTGCCAGTAATGCTCTCGCATGTCCGGTACTGATCATCTCATCTACCACCATGCGCTGTACTTCTTCGTTCAGTTTCAGAAGTCGGATAGAGTTGGTAACCGCTGCGCGGCTCTTGGATACTCTCTCTGCAACTTCATCCTGCTTCAGATGAAACTCTGTTAAGAGTCGCTTGTATGCCTGTGCTTCTTCAATCGGATTCAGATCTTCACGCTGGATATTCTCAATCAAGGAAATCTCCACAATCTCCTGTTCCGTATAATTACGGATAATAACCGGAACTTCTTTCAGACCTGCCAGCTTTGCTGCACGCCATCTTCTCTCACCAGCAATGATTTCATAATAATCTTTGCGGTCCTGTACCAAAATCGGTTGCAACAGACCGAACTGCTTAATAGAATCTGCCAGCTCCTGCAGAGCATCCTCATCAAAATTTTTACGAGGCTGTTCTCTGTTAGGCTCTACCTTTGTGATCTTCACAAGGGTCTGCGGTTCTTTTCCCTCTGTTGTCTCTGTCTTTGATTTTGCTACTGTTTCTTTTTTTGTCTTTGTCTCCCCTAATGCATTAGGTATTAGAGAATCCAGACCTTTTCCCAATCCTCTTGCTGCCATACCGTTCTTCTCCTATATTTTCTTACTTGTTTCTAATTACTTCTTCTGCAAGCTGCATGTAAGCTTCTGCTCCGGCAGATTTTGGATCATACATATTAATAGGCATACCATAACTGGGAGCTTCTGCTAATCTGATATTTCGGGGAATTAATGTATTATACACCTTTTGATTCAGATTTTGTTTAACATTTTCTACCACCTGCATAGACAGATTGGTACGAGAATCGTACATAGTGAAAACAACACCATCAATTCTAAGATCCGGATTCAGTCTCTCTTTTACCAGATTAATAGTGTGGATCAACTGGCTCAATCCTTCCAGTGCATAATATTCACATTGAATGGGAACCAGCACACTGTCTGCTGTAGTCATGGAATTAATCGTTAACATATTCAGAGAAGGAGGACAATCAATGATAATAAAATCATAATCATCCTTAACATAATCCACTTCGTTCTTTAATATATATTCCTTCTTATCTACTCCGATCAGTTCGATCTCAGCAGCTGCCAGATTTACATTGGAAGGAACTACCGATACATTCTTGATAATATTTGAAATAATACAATCTCTGATAGAACACTCTCCCAGGATTAGTTCATAAATTGTATTTTCCAATTCATTTTTTTCGATACCAAATCCACTGGTAGTATTTCCCTGTGGATCTGTGTCGATTACTAATACTTTTTTACCTTTTGCAGCCAGAGATGCAGACAAATTAATGGACGTAGTTGTCTTACCTACGCCACCCTTCTGGTTTGCTATTGCAATAATTCTACCCATACTTTTTTCACCATGTCTTTCTTAATGATTTAGCCGTGCAAACCTCTGGACTGTCTGTCCATATCTTCTACAACAATATCATAGATTTCTCCGAGAGAAGCACAATACTCCAGAACCTTCCAGGGCTCATTGGTATGAAAATGAATCTTGATCAGCTCTTCATCTCCTACTGCCAACAGGCAATCACCTTTGAAATGTTCTGTAATGTAGTCATTAATTTCATCTTCATCCAGATTGGTACCTTCAATTAATAATTGTGTATCATATTTGAATTCTAACATTATGAATCCTCCATTCTGTAAATGTGAAACCACTCTATAATAATAGCATGAGCATTTCTATGTTACAAGGTAAAAATACTACAAAAAGTTGATACTTTATTCGCATTTATAGGAAAATACTAGATATTGTGGCTGTGTATTTGTTGTTTTTTTTCATAAGTATTATGTTTCACGCTTTTTTTGTAATATGTTTCACAAATTTAGCCACTATATCTTGGGTGGTAATGTTTCACGTGAAACATTATGTAGTATAATTTTTATATAGGCTCATAGAATGTTTCACGTGAAACATTTTATGTAATTAACCCCTACATCTAGTGAACAAATTAATTTAAAAGGATATCTATGTAACTTGTTTTGTTCTAACATCTATGCTAGGATAAAAATGTTAGTGGCACAAGTAAGCACAAACCGATTTGGAGTAGAAAATTGAATTTTGATTTGCAATTTTTCCGACGAAAGGAATCGTCTGCAGAATGGAGATTAATATGGCTATTGATAAAGTAAGAGAATATTTCAAAACCTATCAGATGGATGATCATATTTTGGAATTTAATGTTTCGAGTGCAACCGTAGAATTAGCAGCGGAAGCTTTACATTGTGAAGGAAAACGAATTGCTAAGACAATGTCCTTCTTAATTGGTGATCAGCCAATATTAATAGTAACTGCTGGGAATACAAAAATCGATAATGCGAAATACAAACACTTTTTCGGAGCAAAAGCAAAAATGATTCCGGGGGATGAAGTAGAAAATATTATTGGTCATGCCATTGGCGGTGTATGTCCGTTTGCAGTGAATGATAATGTGAAAGTATACTTAGACGAATCTTTGCAAAGATTTGAAACTGTATTTCCGGCTGCAGGAAGTCCTAACAGTGCAATTGAATTAACAATCCCTGAATTAGAAAAATACTCAAACTTCCTGCAGTGGATAGATGTCTGCAAAGGTTGGCAGGAATCTAATACAATTTAATCAGATTATTTTTGATAGCAAACACAGCTGCCTGTGTTCGATCGGAAACATCAATTTTTTTAAAGATATTAGAAATATGATTTTTTACTGTTCTCTCACTGATATTCAGAGATGTTGCAATTTCCTTATTGAACATTCCGTTAGCAACCTCAATAAGTACTTCCAACTCTCTCTTCGTCAGACTGTTGATTTTTTCTTTGTCAATATCTCTGGATACCAGTCGGCTGTTCAAAGCCGGTACCAGACTGGGTTGAATATAAGTTTCTCCCTGCATAATACAATTAATGGCTTTTTTCAGCTCTGCGGATTCTGCATCTTTCATGATATAACCATCTACGCCAATGTCCACAGCCTTTAAAAGATATTCAACTTCATTGTGTACCGTTAATACCAATATTTTAACAGAGATACTTTTCTTCTTAATCTCCTGCAGCACTTCTATTCCATTCATAACAGGCATATTAATATCCAAAAGCAGTATATCAGGATGGACAGAAAGTAATTGCTCCATACATTCTACACCATTATTAGCTTCGGCGATCACAGAAATAGTACCGTCAAATTCCAGTAATTGACGTATTCCTTCTCTCATAAGAACATGATCATCTGCCAACATAACTTTTATACTCATATATATCCTCACTTACTTGTATATACTTATTCTTTGTCTTGCTGTCCTATTTTTCAGCTAAATGTAAATCTAAAGGAATCTTAATATCTATCGTAGTTCCCTTACCAATCTCAGAACTTATATGTATTGTACCGTTCAGTAGAACAACACCCTCATGGGTCAATGCTAATCCAAAATGACTATTTGATTTATCTTCCGCTTCTTCCATGGTAAATCCCTTACCATTATCTTGGATTAAGATTTCATATTGCTGCTCTGTTTTTTTACAATGGAATAATACCCTGGTAGCCTGTGAATGCTTTTTAATATTTAACAGACATTCCTGAACCACACGGTATAAGGTAATACAAAAATAATCATCTGTTTCACATGAAACATCATCGATTTCCACATCCATTATGTAATCTCTGTCAGCATTCAAAAAATCCAGTAATCTTTCAAAGGAAGCCTTTAATCCAAGATCATCAAATGTCATAGGACGCAAATTGAAAATAGTACTTCTGATATCTTCAATGACATTATGCAATCCTTTACTCACAGAATTCAATTCCATCTTCGCTCTGACAGGATCCTTATCAATATATAAGGAAGCCAGTTCAATCATATGAACAAAATGGGTAATATTCTGCAAGGAAGTATCATGAAGTTCGGAAACAATTCTTTTTCTCTCTGTCTCCAACATCTCAATCATTTTCTTACCATTTTCTGTATTACAACTACACTCATTCTTTTGTACATTTTCATTATTGTTCATATATCACCTTATAGAACATATGTTCTATTTAGAAATATTCCATTATATTTATCATATAGGAATATTATTATTGTGTAAAACTCTTTTTATTAATAATAAATAAATCTTAACACAATTTTTACATTGGATTCTCTTCGTTTTATGACAAAGGTTCTTTCGATGGCAATCCGGCTTTTCTGGGATATTTTGCAGGTGTGGACTTTTGCTTTGTAATAATAAACAGATTCCGATAAATATCCGAATCGGGAAGTATAAATTCAACCTGTCCATCCATTTTTCCACCAAGTATCTTCACAGCATGCTGTGCAGCATTCATCTCTTCTGTTATTTTTTCAGATTTATAAGAGATAAATTTGCCGCCGACCTTTACAAAGGGGAGGCAATATTCTGACAATGTGGAAAGATTTGCCACTGCCCTGGATACACAAAGATCATATTTTTCTCTGCATTTTCCAGGCTTGGCATAATCCTCCGCACGACCATGAATTGTCTCTACACCGGTAAGCCCTAAAGCAGAGATCACCTCATTTAAAAAATTGATTCTCTTATTCAGGGAATCCAATAAGGTAACCTGGAGATTCGGAAATGCAATCTTCAATGCAAGCCCCGGAAAACCTGCTCCGGTTCCAACATCGATCACTGTTTTATTCTGTGTCACATCGTAAGCTTTGCAGAGAGAAATACTATCCACAAAATGTTTCTTCATGACTTCATCATATTCTGTAATTGCAGTAAGGTTCATTACCTCATTCCACTCCACCAGCATCTCAAAATATTTTAGAAATTGCCGGATCTGTTCATCACTTAAGGTTACACCCAGTGCCTTACAATCTTTTTCAAATTGTTCTGTGTTATATTCTGCCATGCATTCCTCCGGAATTCATATTAACTATGATTTTTTACATTATAATGTTCCAGGTACACTAACAATACCGAAATATCTGCAGGAGATACTCCGGAGATACGGGAGGCCTGTCCTACGGAAATCGGACGGAATTCCTTCAGTTTCTGTCTGGCTTCCAGTCGAAGGGAAGGAACTTCATCGTAATTCAGATTATCCGGAATTAATTTTTTCTCCATCTTACGATACTGTTCAACCTGACGTTTCTGTCTGATAATATATCCTTCATATTTAATTTCAATTTCTACCTGTTCCACAACAGCAGGAGGAAGGGGTTTTCGTTCCTTATCAATAGGAGCCAGTGCCGCATATCCCAGCTCCGGTCTGCAGATCAGTTCTGCCAGAGTAGCTGCCGTTTTCAGAGTAGAGCTGCCACACTCTTCCAAAAAATGCTGGATCTCTTTATTGGCACCTACTGAAGTATTTTTCAGTCTCTGAATTTCCTGATCGATAAGTTCTTCTTTTTCAATCAGAGCATCATACTCCTGCTGTGAGATGAGACCGATCTCATAGCCTTTCTTACGAAGACGCAGATCTGCATTGTCCTGACGAAGCAACAGACGATACTCCGCTCTGGAGGTCATCATACGATAAGGTTCTCTGTTATCTTTAGTAACCAGATCATCAATCAATACTCCGATATAGCTTTCGGAACGATCCAGGATCAGCGGATTTCTATGCAGAATAGACATTGCCGCATTGATACCGGCGATTAGTCCCTGGGAAGCTGCCTCTTCGTATCCACTGCTTCCGTTAAACTGTCCACCACTGAACAGTCCAATGATATTTTTGAATTCCAGGGAAGGATTCAACTGTTTCGCATTAATACAGTCATATTCAATTGCGTAAGCATTTCTAACGATTTCACAGTGTTCCAGTCCCGGAACAGTACGATACATAGCTAATTGTACATCTTCCGGAAGAGATGAGGACATTCCACCAACATACATTTCATTCGTGTGCAACCCCTCCGGCTCAATAAATACCTGATGTCTCTCTTTTTCCGCAAATTTTACAACCTTATCTTCAATCGAAGGACAATATCTGGGACCTGTTCCTTCGATAATACCCGCATAAATTGGAGAACGATCCAAGTTATTCCGGATGATTTCATGCGTATTTTCATTCGTATAAGTCAGCCAACAGGAAGCCTGCTCTTTCTGTACAGATTCAGGGTCTGTGGAAAAAGAAAAAGGAACCACTTTCTCATCTCCGAACTGCTCTTCCATTTTGGAAAAATCAAGAGAACGCTTATCCATTCTGGCAGGAGTTCCTGTCTTAAAACGACGCATTTCTATTCCCATTGCTTTCAGAGAATCCGTAAGATGATTTGCTGCCTGCAATCCATTAGGTCCGGTATAAGTAATAGATTCACCGCACAAACATCTCGCACGAAGATATGTACCGGTGCAAAGGACCACAGCCTTACATTCATAGATGGCTCCGGTAAAGGTTTTGACACCTGTGATCTTTTTCTTATGATCTTCTGTTTCCTCCCAGAGAAGTTCACAGACTTCCGCCTGTTTGATCAACAGATTATCCTGATTTTCCAATACTTTACGCATTGCCCTGGAATATTCCGCTTTATCCGCCTGTGCACGCAATGAGTGTACTGCAGGACCTTTGGAGACATTTAACATTTTGGACTGGATAAAAGTTTTATCAATATTTTTACCCATCTCTCCACCCAAAGCATCCAATTCTCTTACCAGATGTCCCTTGGATGAACCACCGACGTTCGGATTGCAGGGCATCAAAGCAATACTATCTACACTTACCGTAAATATCACTGTCTGAAGTCCCAGCCTTGCACAGGCAAGAGCAGCTTCACATCCGGCATGACCGGCACCTACCACACATACATCCACTTGTTTTTTTAGTTCCATGTTATTTATTCCTCTTAGTTATTACTTTCCCATACAAAATTTTGAGAAAATCTCATTGACCACATCTTCATCTACTTCTTCCCCGATGATCTTGCCCAGAGAAGCATATGCACTTGTCAGATCGATAGAATAAAAATCTTCGGGCATTCCGTCTTCAATACTTCTCTCTACCAATTGCAGACTATGCAAAGCATCCTGAAGAGCTTCTTTATGTCTGAGGTTGGTGACTACCAATTCATTATTATGTTTTAATTCACCCTCAAAAAACATATTCCGAATAGTCTCTTCCAGTTCTTCCATTCCGGAATTTTCCGAAGAGGGATCAATGGTAGAAGTACGAAGGATACGAATATCCTCGCTATGTTTTAATCTTTTTCCCAGATTTTCTTTCAGGCTTTCTTCTGTGATTTTATTTTCCAGATCTGATTTATTCAAAAGAATAATTGCCTTTTTGTCATCCAGTAAGGAAATAATATTCTGATCGTCCTCATCAATATTTCCGGAAGCATCTACCACATATAAAATAAGATCAGCATCCATAGCATATTTTTTGGCCCGTTCCACACCGATCTTCTCAACCACATCCTGTGTTTCATGAATTCCGGCGGTATCGATCATATTCAGACTGATTCCGTGCAGATTGATGGTCTCATGCAGGGCATCTCTGGTAGTACCCGCAATCTCTGTAACAATAGCTCTGTCTTCTCCCAGCAGCATATTAAGCAGAGAAGATTTTCCGGCATTAGGCTTACCTACAATCACGGTGGATATTCCTTCTTTGATAAGTCTTCCATTATCAGCTGTAGCTAAAAGCTTCTCAATCTCTTGTTGAAAATAGGTAACCTTTGCAGCGAGCTGCTCCGGATATCCATCCAGACTGATATGTTCCGGATCATCCAATGCAGATTCGATAAAAGCAATCTGGTATAAAATATCTTCCCGCAATGTGTGTATTTTGTTCGAAAGCTGTCCCTTTAACTGACTTACCGAAGAAGAGAGAGCATATTCATTCTGCGAATGAATCACATCAATAACCGCTTCCGCCCGGGATAAATCAATTCTGCCGTTTAGAAAAGCTCTCTTGGTGAATTCACCCGGTTCTGCCAGTCTAGCACCGGCCTGCAGCACTGTCTCCAATACTTTTTGCATAACCAACACACCGCCATGACAGTTGATCTCTACTGTATCTTCCGTGGTATAACTCCTCGGAGCTTTCATGACAGCAACCATAACTTCATCAATTACATTTTCATCCGAATCGACAATGTAACCATAATGAATCGTATGACTCTGTATTTTTGTCAAGATTCTCCTGCCGGCTGCAGAACGAAAAATATTATCTATTATATATATGGCATTTTCGCCGCTAATTCTTACAATCCCGATTCCGGAATCCGATAACGCTGTTGCAATGGCAGCAATTGTTTCGTTTTCATATTTTTCCATATTAACACTCACTATTGTCTATTTTGCATCAAACACTCTTCCGGTGGGAATCAATGTAGATTCATCACCTGCATAACCTGTTTGCATATATTCTACCATATGATCTTCTCCAAGAATCTTTCCCTTATTCCATTTATTATTAAACCAGCTTTTCATTTTTGTATATCTCCTTAAAATATAGACAATTATACTCCAAAAAAAGGGTAGTTGTAAATAAAGCCGGTAAATAGAATGAAATTCTAATACCGGCTTTTCATCACATTATTGTAATCTTCACTTTGATTATTTCTTCAAAGTAACTACAACTCTTCGGAAAGGTTCCTCACCTTCGCTGTGTGTGGTAACATATTTATCATTCTGCAATGCGGAATGAATAATTCTTCTCTCATAAGGATTCATGGGCTCCAGAGATACGCTTCTCTTGGTTCTCTTAACCTTATAAGCAATGTTTTTGGCAAGATTCTCAAGAGTTTCTTTTCTGCGCTGACGATAATTCTCGGTGTCAACCTTTACATGAATATACTCTTCAGATTCTTTGTTCACCACCAGAGATACCAGGTACTGGAGGGAATCCAGTGTCTGTCCTCTCTTACCGATCAGAACACCCATCTCATTACCGCTTAATTCGATATCCATGCTCTTCTCTTCTTCGTTGTACTTAATGGCAATTACTACTTCCATATTCATTGCCTGGAATACATCGTTTAAGAATACTCTGGCAACTTCTTCTACAGAACTTTTTTTAACAGATGCTTTGATCACAGCAGACTTTGCTCCGATTCCTAAGAATCCGGAAGAACCTTCTTCTACTACTTCATAATCCAGCTTATCACTGGTAACACCCAGCTTCTGGCAAGCTTCTGTAATAGCATCACTGACTGTCTTTGCAGATACTTCGATCATGTCCATATTATTTACCTCCTCAATTATTAAGGAAACTTTCTATTTACGGCTGTTTTTCTCGTTATAGTCTCTGACCATATTAGCCTTAGACATCATACTTCCGGGTTTTGCTTCTTTTACTTCGGAATAGCTGTCAGCAGATACTTCACTATTATCCATTTTAGAAGAAATATTTGCTTTCTTCTGAAGATTTTTAGTATTCATGCTTGCATAAGCATTCAGTTTTTCCTGCTGTTCCTTCATTTTTTCAAGCTTTTTCGCACTCTTTGCAGAATTTTTCTTGATAATATCATCAAAATTCATCTTATCAATATGCTTATTGATCACTATCTGCTGGATACTTCTGACAACGCTACCTGCAACCCAGTACAGACCCAGACCGGAAGGTAATGTAAAACAGAACCATGCAGACATCAGCGGCATGATCATATTCATAGTCTTCATGGAAGAAGCCATTGCTGCCGCCTGATCATTGCCATTGTTAGAAGAAGTATCCTGCTGAGGCATCAGCTTTACGTTGATCCATTGTGTCAAAGCAGACAGAACCGGAATAGCAATTGCTCCGATTACTAAAAGCCATGCTCCGTTAGCCCATGCTTCCTTCAACACATAAGAAGGAGAGTTGCCGATATTCAGTCCTAAAAAATTATTATATTCTTCCAGCTTGCTTACCGTATTGGTCACATCTGCTGCAAGAGAAGGGAACTTCTCACTGATACTTGCAAAATCAGCGGTAGATGCCTTGTTCAGACAGTCAATGATCGTATTCTGTACATATTCACTGTGAGTACCGGCTACAAAGCCTGCATTCGTGAACTGCTTACTGTACATAGCGGAATTGCTCAGATTCTGAACCAGCTCCGTTGCACCGGCTGTATCAATAATATTATCTACCAGAGGGAAGAAGGCTTCCTTAACTCTGCCGACATAAGCAGGAATTGCATAAATTACACGATACAGAGCAAACAGAATAGGCATCTGGATCAACATATACAGACAGCTGCCGGTAGGAGATACACCATACTTTGCATATACTGCCTGGATTTCCTGATTCTGTGCCAACTGAGCATCCTGATCCTTACGATTCTTGTATTTTGCCTGAATCGCCTGAATCTCAGGATTCATTTTAGCAGACAGCTTAGAGAATTTCTGCTGCTTGATGGTAAGAGGCATCATCAACAGGTTAACAACAATTGTAAAAAGGATGATTGCGAGACCGATATTGGGAATACCGATCATATTCAGAACTTCGAAGATTCCTTCCATTATCTTACCCAGAAGCCAGGCTACCTGTCCGATAATGAATGTGGAATTCTGTGTCAAAAGAATACCGTTCATTTATCCTCCTAATAAGTGCCATTATTTAAAATTTTACGGTACCGGATCATATCCACCCTTGGAAAAAGGATTACACCTCAAAATTCTCCAGGCTGCCAAAAGTCCTCCCTTGATCACACCATATTTTTCAATGGCTTCCAGACCATATTGAGAACAACTGGGAACATAAGGACATTTGGTTCCCTTATAAGGCGAAATATATTTCTGATAAAATCTTATCATGGCTATCAATATTTTTTTCATATACGATTCTAATTTAGTCATTATAAAAATAAATTTTTATAATATGATGAAGTTTTGCAAGATGTAACAATGCGCTCTCCGCTTCTTCATATCCTATGGAAGCTGCACCGGGTCTTGCAATGATTACCATATCCAAACCACTATTGAATACACTTTCATGTAATCTGTAACTTTCTCTGACCAGTCGTGTAATCCTGTGTCTTACCACACTATTACCGACTTTTTTACTTACACTGATTCCTATTCTGTTCTTATCAAGGCCATTTTCCTTAACATACATGATAAAGTACTTATTGGCATAAGATCTGCCATTCTTGTACACAAAACGGAACTGTTCATTTTTCTTTAATGATTCCGAAAACTGCATGCAATCCTCCAACCGTGAAAGTTAAGAGAAAAAAAGGTCACATTGCTGTGACCTATGCGGATAATTTCTTTCTTCCTTTTGCACGTCTTGCTGCTAAAACTTTTCTTCCACCGGGAGTACTCATTCTGGCTCTGAAACCGTGAACCTTGGAATGGGAACGCTTTTTAGGCTGAAATGTCATCTTCATGGAAAGGCACCTCCTTCTCTAAACCTTCTTATATAAAAAGGTAAACATATTTTTCAACAATTGGGCGCATAAAAATACGCCTTCCTTTCGGAAAATAGCATATTGATTGTAATGTAAAAGCCCATCAATGTCAAGCAAAAATCAATAAAAATGCTGAAAAATCAAGAGGAAACGAGCTTTTTTAAATTCTAAAATTTTTTAAAATTAAGTTATCCACATAGATATACACCATTTTTACCCACAAACGAGTTATCCACACCCTGTTGATTATTTGTGGATATTTTTATTTTTCATAGGGATATTATGTGTAAATCACGTGTAAAAGTGGACAAGTATCCAGTAAATGTGGATATCTTGAAATTTTACTATTTTATCCACATTTACACATCGCTATCCACAATCCCTGTTTATATTACAAGTTATAAACAACTTTATCAACAGATTGTGGATAACTTTATACATGATCTGTTCATAACTTGCATTTGAATTATTTGTAATTCTATTATACAATGAAATGGAGTTTCGCATGCGTCAGCTTGCACGGGAGGAAATCAATGGAAGCAATCAAAGAAAATTGGACAACTATCAAAGAAGCTGTCAGAAGAGAATACAGTCTTTCTGACATTTCTTATCATACATGGGTAGAACCTTTAGAATTTCACAATGTGGTAAATGATGTAGTAAGTATCATCATTCCCTCGGACCAGGCACATGCCCTGAATTATATTTCTTCCAAATATAAGAGTTTTTTTCAGGTAACCATCACCGAGATGTTTGATCATCCTTATGATATCAGCTTTATTTTGGAAAAGGATGTAAAAGGGGAAGAGCCTGCAGAGAATGAAATGGCTGCTCCAAACCAGATCTACGGTGTGAATTATGAAGATGCCCATCTGAATCCTAAGTACAAATTTGACACTTTTGTCGTAGGAAGCAACAATAAATTCGCTCATTCCGCATCTCTCGCTGTAGCAGAGTCTCCGGGAGAGGTCTACAATCCTCTCTATTTATATGGAGGTCCCGGTCTGGGCAAGACCCATTTGATGCATTCTATCGGACACTTTATATTAGAACAGGATCCGGACAAAAAGGTACTCTACGTCACCAGTGAGGAATTTACGAATGAAGTAATCGAATCTATTCGTAGTGGTAATGCAGCTTCCATGACCAAGCTGCGTGAGAAGTATCGCAATGTTGATGTACTCATGGTTGATGATGTACAGTTTATTATAGGTAAGGAAAGTACCCAGGAGGAATTCTTCCATACTTTCAATGCCCTGCACGCTGCCCACAAACAGATCATTCTGTCTTCCGATAAGCCTCCTAAGGAAATGGAGACTTTGGATGAAAGATTCCGTTCCCGTTTCGAATGGGGTCTGATCGCAGATATTCAGCCACCCGATTATGAGACCAGAATGGCTATTTTACGGAAAAATGCTGAGACTTATGACCGTCAGATTGATGAAGAGATCATCAAATATATTGCTACGAATATCAAATCCAACATTCGTGAGCTGGAAGGTGCTTTTAATAAGATCATTGCTTTTGCCAAATTAAATAAGGTAGATCTGACTCTCTCCCTGGCGGAAGAAGCACTGAAGGATGTTATCTATCCCAACAAGCCCAAGGAGATCACTCCTACTCTCATTATTAATGTAGTAGCGGAGCATTTTGGTGTGAAAGCGGAAGATATTACTTCCAAGAAAAGAAATTCCGAGTTTGTACAACCACGTCAGGTCGTTATGTATCTGTGCAGAGAATTAACGGATACTTCCTTCACTAATATAGGTAAGCTTTTGGGCAAAAAGGATCACACAACCATCATCCACGGTGTGAATAAAGTGGCAGCGGAGATTCAGACCAACGAGGAACTTCGTAATAAAATAGATATTATCACTAAAAAGATTAATCCCTCCTGATGTGTATATCTCGGGAACAAAATGTGTATTGTTGTTGATAACTGATTTCAAGGTTTCAAGAAGGATAGGATGCGGTGTGAATAAGCTAAGAGTTATTCTTAGGTTATTCTGCCAAATCCACGAAGATTTCCATTCCATTTTTCCTTGAAAAATAGTATAATAAGACTGGTTATGCACATATCAACATCCCTTATTAAGGAGACTACGAAATTCTTTTATTATTTTTATATAACGCGTATCCACGCGTACGCAAATCAACCAGAAAGGAAGTTATGCACACATGAAATTAGTCTGTTCAAAAGCAAATCTTTTAAACGGCGTACAGATCGTATCAAAAGCTGTTCCCAGTAAGACTACAATGTCTATTCTGGAATGTATTTTAGTAGATACTACTAACGGAGAAATTAAACTTACTGCCAACGACATGGAACTTGGTATTGAGACGACCATTGAGGGACAGATCATAGAAAAAGGTATCATTGCCCTGGATGCCAAGATATTCCTTGAAATCGTGCGTAAACTTCCCGACAGCGATATTACCATTGAAACAGATGCTTCTTTTAAGACCGTTATTACCTGCGAAAAGGCAAAATTCACTATTATTGGTAAATCCGGCGAAGATTTTTCCTATCTTCCAGCAGTGGAGAGAGATGACAGCATTGTGATCAGTCAGTTTACTTTAAAAGAACTGGTAAGACAGACAATTTTCTCTATCTCTGACAATGATAATAACAAATTAATGACCGGTGAACTGTTTGATATTAACGGAGATGAATTCAAGATCGTGTCTCTGGATGGACACCGTATCTCTATCCGTAAGATTCAGATGAAGAATAGTTATGCTCCAAAAAAGGTAGTGGTACCCGGTAAGACCCTGAATGAAGTAAGTAAGATTTTACCCGGAGATGCAGACAGTGATGTTACAATCTCCTTCACTGAAAAGCACATTGTATTTGAATTCGATAAGACCGTTGTGGTATCCCGTCTGATCGAAGGAGAATATTTCAAGATAGACCAGATGCTTTCCAGTGATTATGAGACGAAAGTAAAGGTCAATAAAAAGGAGTTCTTAAGCTGTATCGATCGTGCTACTCTTCTGGTAAAAGAAGGCGACAAGAAGCCTATTATTGTAAATATCACAGACAACGGAATGGAACTTAAGATCAATTCCGCTCTGGGAAGCATGAATGAAGAAATTGATATTCAGAAACAGGGTAAGGATCTTATGATCGGATTCAATCCCAAGTTTTTGATCGATGCTCTTCGTGTTATCGATGATGAGGAAGTAGATTTGTACATGGTAAATCCCAAGGCTCCCTGTTTCATCAAAAATGTGGAGGAAAGCTATATTTACCTGATCCTTCCCGTGAACTTTACGACAGTAGCTTAGAAATGAGGTTATAGATATGCATACGATCCGTTTGAAGGATGATTATATAAAGCTTGGTCAGGCATTAAAGGCAGCCGGTGTAGTAGAATCCGGCGTAGATGCAAAATTTGCCGTACAGGACGGTCTGGTAAAAGTAAACGGACAGACTGAGACCCAGAGAGGCAAAAAGCTGGTATCCGGAGATAAAGTGGAATATGATGGCGAGACCATCGTAATAGAGTAAGCAGGTTACTATGATCATCAAATCAATAGAATTGGCAGATTACAGGAATTATGATTCGCTCGTCCTGCAGTTCGACCGTGGAACCAATATTCTGTACGGAGACAATGCGCAGGGCAAGACGAATATCCTGGAAGCAATCTATGTTGCTGCCACCACAAAATCGCATAAAGGAAGCAAGGACAGAGAAATTGTTAATTTTGACAAGGAAGAGGCACATATTAGAACGTATCTCGAAAAAGATGGAAAAGAGATCCGCGTGGACATGCATCTGAGAAAGTCAAAGTCCAAAGGAATTGCTATTGATGGTCAGAAGATCAAGAAGGCTGCAGATCTCCTGGGGCTTTGTAATGTCGTATTTTTCTCACCGGAAGACCTTGGAATTATTAAAAACGGTCCTGCAGAACGAAGAAGATTTGTAGATATGGAATTATGTCAGCTGGACAATTTCTATCTCTATAATCTCAATCATTACAACAAAATCGTCAATCAGCGCAATAAGCTTCTGAAGGATATGTATATGAATCCGGATCTGAAGGAAACTCTGACTATCTGGGATATGCAGCTGGTATCCTACGGAAGTAAGATCATAGAGCGCAGAAAGCTGTTCGTAGAACAGCTCAATGAGATCATTTATGAGATTCATAAAAAGCTGTCCGGTGGCAGGGAAGAGATCCGTATCCAGTATGAGCCGGATGTGGAGCTGGATGAATTTGAAAGAAAATTAAAAAACAGCCAGGATCGTGATATGCGGGCCAAAATGACATCCGTGGGACCCCACAGAGATGACTTTTCCTTCCTGGTAGGTGATGTGGATATACGAAAGTTCGGATCCCAGGGTCAGCAGCGTACTGCTGCTCTCTCTTTAAAATTATCCGAGATCGAATTAGTAAAAAGGATCACGAAAGATACACCGGTCCTGTTACTTGACGATGTATTGTCTGAACTGGACAGTAACCGGCAAAACTATCTGTTGAACAGTATCGGAGATATTCAGACGATCATTACCTGTACCGGTCTGGAAGAATTTGTAAATAACCGGTTTGAAATTAACAGAGTATTCAAGGTATCCGCCGGAACAGTTACCTGTGTAAATGAAAATATGGGTCTGAAATCGGATATAGAAGAATCTCCGTCAGATGAATATAATTTTGGCAGCCTGTAGGGCAGAATGTGAGGAATCATGAGCGAAGAAAATAGGAATAATACCGCGGTAGAACATGAATACGGCGCGGATCAGATTCAGATATTGGAAGGTCTGGAAGCTGTAAGAAAGCGTCCGGGAATGTATATTGGTACCACATCCAGCAGAGGACTGCATCATCTGGTGTATGAGATCGTTGATAATGCGGTAGATGAAGCACTGGCAGGATTCTGCGATACCATTGATGTAACGATCAACGAAGATAATTCTATCACTGTTATCGATAACGGAAGAGGAATTCCTGTAGGTATCAATCACAAGGCAGGTATTCCCGCAGTAGAAGTCGTATTTACGATTCTGCATGCCGGCGGTAAATTTGGCGGTGGGGGATACAAGGTATCCGGTGGTCTGCACGGTGTAGGTGCGTCTGTTGTAAATGCCCTCTCCAACTGGCTGGAAGTAGAAATCTGCCAGGGCGGCAAGGTATATAAGCAGCGTTACGAGAGAGGACATGTGTGTTATGCACTGAAAGAAATCGGCACCTGCCCTATGGAAAAGACAGGTACCAAGGTTACTTTCCTGCCGGATGATACGATTTTTACCGAAACAACGGTCTATGATTTTGATGTACTGAAGAGAAGACTCAGAGAGATGGCATTCCTGACCAAGGGACTGCGCATCATCTTAAGAGATAACCGTACGGAAGAGGAAGCTTCTCTGGAGGCAATGTCTGCGGAACATGAAAATGAGCAGATCAGCGAACTGTTACAGAGAGCACAGGAAGATGCCAAAGATACATCTGCATCTTCAGATGATTCTGTTTCCGATGCTGCGGCAAAAGAATCCGTTAAGGATGACTCTGAGGCGTTTGCAGATGCTTTTGCTACTTCTGAGGAATCTACCAAAGCCCGCACCGGCGGCAAAATCGGGAAGATACATACCATTACTCTGGAAAATGGTAAGAAACAGAAAGTTGTTGAGTTCTACTACGAAGGTGGTATCAAGGAATTTGTTGCTTATCTGAATAAGAGTAAGGAGCCTTTATACGAAAATATTCTGTATTTTGAAGGCGAGAAGAACAATGTGTACGTGGAAGTATCTTTTCAGCACAATGATTCTTATAACGAAAGTGTATTCAGCTTTGTAAATAATATCAATACTCCTGAGGGAGGTACTCATTTACAGGGCTTTAGAAATGCTATTACGAAGACTTTTAATGATTATGCCAGAAGCGCGAAGCTGTTAAAAGACAGTGAGCCAAATCTGTCCGGTGAAGATATTCGTGAAGGTCTGACTGCTATTGTCAGTGTTAAGATTGAGGATCCCCAGTTCGAAGGACAGACCAAGCAAAAACTTGGTAACAGTGAGGCAAGAGGTGCAGTTGACAATATTGTCAGTGAGCAGCTGACCTACTTCTTAGAGCAGAATCCGCAGATTGCAAAAACTATCTGTGAAAAATCTATTTTGGCACAGCGTGCCAGAGAGGCTGCCAGAAAGGCAAGAGATCTTACCAGAAGAAAGACCGCTTTGGATACTATGGCTCTGCCCGGTAAGCTGGCAGACTGTTCCGATAAGGATCCGAAAAACTGCGAAATCTACATCGTAGAGGGAGACTCCGCAGGAGGAAGTGCGAAGACAGCACGTTCTCGTGCAACCCAGGCTATTCTTCCCTTACGTGGTAAGATCCTGAATGTAGAAAAGGCAAGACTGGATAAAATCTATGCCAACGCCGAAATCAAAGCAATGATCACAGCGTTCGGTACCGGCATTCATGAAGATTTTGATATTACCAAGCTTCGTTATAACAAAATCATTCTGATGACCGATGCCGATGTAGACGGTGCACATATCAGTACTCTTCTGCTGACCTTCATCTATCGGTTTATGCCTGAGCTGATCAAGCAGGGACATGTGTTCCTGGCGAAACCGCCTCTGTATAAGCTGGAGAAGAACAAAAAGGTATGGTATGCCTATAGTGACGAAGAACTTGACAGTATCCTGACGGAAGTAGGACGTGATCAAAATAACAAGATCCAGCGTTATAAAGGATTGGGTGAGATGGATGCAGAGCAGCTTTGGGAGACCACCATGGATCCCGAGAGACGTATTCTGCTCAGAGTGAATTATGATGAAGAGACGGAATCCGAACTGGATCTGACCTTTACTACTCTTATGGGCGATAAGGTAGAGCCTAGAAGAGAATTCATCGAAGAGAATGCTCAGTTTGTTAAAAATCTGGACATCTAGTAACTATTTTTCAAATCAGAATCTGAATAGTTACGGTATTTAATAATAGAGAGTCGTATTTTACGACAGATTGTGAGGAAACATGAACGACGATATTTTTGATAAGCCTTCGGAGGCTGAGATTGATAAAATCCATGAAGTCGATCTGAAAGAGAAAATGGAAACTTTCTATATCGACTATGCCATGAGTGTTATCGCATCCCGTGCGCTTCCGGATGTGAGGGATGGTCTGAAGCCGGTACAGAGACGTGTACTCTATTCTATGATCGAACTGAACAATGGTCCCGACAAACCGCATCGTAAGAGTGCCCGTATTGTCGGCGATACCATGGGTAAATATCATCCTCATGGTGACAGCTCCATTTATGGCGCATTAGTTAATATGGCACAGGACTGGTCTACCCGTTATCCTCTCGTAGACGGTCACGGTAACTTCGGTTCCATGGATGGTGACGGTGCCGCAGCAATGCGTTATACCGAGGCAAGACTTTCCAAGATTTCCATGGAATTATTGGCAGATATCGGTAAGAATACCGTAGATTTCGTACCGAACTTTGATGATACCGAAAAAGAGCCTGTAGTATTGCCCAGTCGTTATCCGAATCTGCTGGTCAACGGTACTACCGGTATTGCCGTAGGTATGGCTACTAATATTCCGCCTCACAATCTCCGTGAAGTGGTACAGGCTGTCGTAAAAATTATTGATAATCGTGTGGAAGAAGACAGAGATACAACGATCGATGAGATTCTTCCAATTGTAAAAGCTCCCGATTTTCCTACCGGAGGACTTATCCTGGGTACCAGAGGCTGTGAAGAAGCCTATCGTACCGGTCGTGGTAAGATCAGAGTCCGTGCAGTGACCAATATTGAGACACTTCCAAACGGCAAGAGTCAGATCATTGCTACTGAGCTGCCTTACATGGTCAACAAGGCCAATCTGATCATCAAGATTGCCGAGCTGGTAAAATTGAAAAAGATCGATGGTATCACGGATATCCGTGATGAATCCAACCGTGAAGGTGTCCGCGTTGTCATTGAGCTTCGTAAGGATGCCAATGCCAATGTTATTCTGAATCAGCTGTACAAGCATACACAGCTGCAGGATACTTTTGGTGTGATCATGCTGGCGCTGATCAACAATCAGCCTAAGGTCATGAATCTGCTGGATATGCTGACTTATTACCTGAAGCATCAGGAAGATGTCGTTACCAGAAGAACCAAATATGATCTGAACAAAGCAGAGGAAAGAGATCATATTTTACAGGGATTGTTAAAAGCTTTGGATTTCATTGATGAAGTCATTACTATCATCCGTGGCAGTCAGAATGCACAGATTGCAAAAGAAAGGCTGATGGAAAGATTTGAGCTGTCCGATGTCCAGGCACAGGCAATCGTAGAAATGCGTCTGCGTGCTCTGACAGGTCTGGAAAGAGAGAAGCTGGAGAACGAGCATAAGGATCTGGTAGTAAAAATTGCGGAGTTGAAGGCTATTTTGGCGGATGAAAAACTGTTATTGGGTGTCATAAAGACAGAGATGACTGCGATTGCTGAAAAATATGGTGATGACAGACGCAGTAAGATTGGCTATGATGAACTGGATATCTCTATGGAGGATCTGATTCCGAAGGAGAATACTATCATTGCCATGACCAGTCTTGGTTATATCAAGCGTATGACCGTAGATAATTTTAAAGCACAGAACCGCGGTGGTCGTGGAATCAAAGGAATGCAGACGATTGATGAGGATTATATCGAAGATCTTCTGATGACGACTACACATCATTATCTGAATTTCTTCACCAATATGGGAAGAGTTTACAGGTTGAAGGCATATGAAATCCCAGAAGCCGGTCGTACAGCAAGAGGTACTGCTATTGTGAATCTTCTGCAGCTGGCGCCCGGTGAGAAGATCACTGCTATGATTCCGATTCATGAATACAGTGATGATAAGAATCTGTTCATGGTAACTAAGACCGGTATTGTGAAGAAGACCCCTCTGATGGAGTTCTCCAATGTCAGAAAGAATGGACTGACTGCGATTAACTTACGAGAAGAGGATGAGCTGATCGAGGTGAAAATCACTGACAGCAGCAGTGAAATCTTCCTGGTAACCAAACAGGGTATGTGCATCCGCTTCCAGGAAACGGATGTCCGGGCTACGGGCAGAGCTTCCATGGGTGTTATTGGTATGAACTTATCTCCCGGGGATGAGATCATCGGTATGCAGTTACAGACTCAGGGCAGTGACCTGTTGATCGTATCTGAAAATGGAATGGGTAAGCGTACTAATATGGATGAATTTACCGTACAGAAACGTGGCGGTAAAGGCGTAAAGTGCTACAAGATCGTTGAAAAAACCGGTGATGTAGTAGGTGCCAAGGCTGTAAATGACGATAATGAAATTATGATGATAACCACGGAAGGAATTATCATACAGCTTCGTGTTCAGGATATCTCCACTTTGAGCAGAATCACATCAGGTGTAAAGCTGATCAATCTGGATGAGGGTGTTAAGGTTGCACAGATTGCCAAGGTACGTGAGAAGCTTTCCAACGGAGACCATGAATTCGACAATCTTGAGGAAGCCATGGAAGAAGTAGCACAGGAAGCTGTTTCTGAGGATGAGGAGGAAACAGAAGAAAATCTGATTTTCCCCACTGAGGAAAATGAAGACGATGAGTAATTAATTATCAAAATAAAAGAGGCGTGAAAAATGGAATCTTATAGTATTTTCAGAGATCTTGCAATTATTATTATATTTGCCAAAGTATTTGGTATTATTGCAAGAAAATGTAAAGCACCACAGGTGGTAGGTGAGATCATTGCCGGTCTGTTGATCGGACCCAGTGTACTGGGACTGGTGCAGCAATCGGATTTTCTGATCGAGATGGCAGAAATCGGTGTTATCCTGCTGATGTTCTCCGCCGGTCTGGAGACGAATCTGAAGGACCTGATGAAGACGGGATTTGTGGCATTTCTGATCGCATGTATGGGTGTATTTGTTCCTTTGGTAGGCGGAACATTGTTGTATATGGGATTTTACGGAGTGGCACCCTGGGGCTCTGAAAAATTCTATGAAGCCGTATTTATCGGTGTCATTATGACGGCTACCAGTGTAAGTATTACCGTGCAGTCTCTGAAAGAACTGGGAAAACTGAAAGGTAAAGTCGGTACAACGATCATGAGTGCCGCTATTATCGATGATGTCATTGGTATTATTGTACTTACTTTTGTCATCGGATTTAAAAATCCGGATTCCAATCCCGGAAGTGTAGTAATTTCTACTCTTCTGTTCTTCCTGTTCGCAATTGGTGTCGGATTTGTATTGTTCAAGATATTCCAGTATCTGGATAACAAATATCCGCATACAAGACGTATTCCTATTTTAGGTCTGGCGCTCTGCTTTATTTTTGCTTATGTAGCAGAGGTATTCTTCGGTATTGCGGATATTACCGGTGCCTATGTTGCTGGTATTATCCTTTGCTCCATTCAGGATTCGGAATATATAGCCGAGAAGATGGATATCAATTCTTATATGATCTTCGGACCGATTTTCTTCGCAAGTATCGGACTTAAGACCAGCTTTGATCATCTGAACGGGGAGTTTGTGTTATTTTCTATCGGATTCGTCGTTGTAGCATTACTGTGTAAGATCATCGGCTGTGGTCTGATGGCAAGAATCTGCAAATTCAAGGGACCGGATGCTCTGAAGATCGGTGTCGGTATGATGACCAGAGGTGAGGTTGCCTTGATCGTGGCACAAAAGGGACTGTCTGTTGGAATGATCGGATCCGAGTATTTTACCGCAGTCATTCTGCTGATCATCGTATCCAGTATTTCCACTCCTATCATGCTTAAGATTCTGTATACGAAGCATGCCGAGATTGATTAAAAAATATGGATCACATGGATCAGAAGCGTTTTGAAGAAGCTAAGAGAAAAATAATAGGCGTGGACCGTCAGAGACTGGGAATCGGAACTCTCTCAGAGAAGACGGTTCATGCTATTTTTAAGGATTATTATGAGCCGGATGAGGACCATCAGGAGATTCCCATAGAGAATTATGTGGCGGATATTTACAAGGATGGGGAGATCATCGAGATCCAGACGAGACAGTTCAACCGTATGCGGGGAAAGTTACAGGCGTTTTTACCTTTGTATCCGGTGACAATTGTCTATCCCATTCCTTATGAAAAATGGCTGATCTGGATCGATGAAGACAGCGGTGAACTGAGCAAAAAGAGAAAATCTCCAAAAAAGGGATCCCCTTATCAGGCATTCAAGGAACTATATAAGATCAAAATGTTCCTGAAGGATCCGAATATCCGGTTTAAATTTGTATTGGTGAATATGGAAGAATACCGGCTGTTAAACGGTTGGAGTCGTGACAAGAAAAAAGGATCCACGAGATATGACAGGATTCCTACGGATCTGATCGAAGAGGTGGAAATCAGACAGCCGGAGGATTATCTGCAATTTGTACCTTATGAACTGGAAGAACCATTTCACAGTAAGGATTTTGCGAAAGCTGCCCACATTCCTCTCTCACTGGCTCAGACGGTATTGAATATATTGTTTGAAATGGGGACAATAGAAAGGGTAGGAAAACAGGGAAACAGTTATTTATATCGTGTCATGGATATATAGATTATATAGATAAAAAAAGAGGATTAGGCCGTATGGCTTAATCCTCTTCGTCTTCCTGATGGGATTTCGGCAGGGAGAAGATAAATTCACTTCCAACGCCGGGAGTACTGATCACATTGATATGTTCATCGTGAGCATTGATAATCTCTTTTACAATGGAAAGACCCAGCCCGGTTCCCTTTTTATCTTTGCCGCGGGAAAGATCTGATTTATAAAATCTGTCCCAGATCAGCTTCAGATCTTCTTTCGGGATACCGATTCCTGTGTCTTTTACGGAGACAAACAATTTATTTTTCTTCTCCGAGGTCTCAATGTGGATCACAGAATCATGGTGGCTGAACTTAATGGCGTTATCCATGAGATTATAGAGTACCTGCTGGATTTTGCCCATATCTGCATGTACATACATTTCATTGCCGGTCAGGATCATCTCAATAGCGATGGATTTGTTATGACAGGTGCCCTCAAAGGTACTTGCAGTATTACGGATCACTTGATTGATATCAAAATCTGTTTTATCTAAGAGCATTCCTTTGGTGTTCAGATTATTCAAAGTTAAAAGGCTGTTGGTGAGCTTCGTCAGTCGTTCTGTTTCATTCAATACGATAGTAATGTATTTTTCGTGCATTTCCGGTGGAATCGTGCCGTCCAGCATAGCCTCCAGATATCCCCTTATAGAGGTCAGGGGGGAACGGAAATCGTGGGATACATTGGCTACAAACTTTTTCTGATCATCTTCGGAACGGGCAATTTCGCTTGCCATATAGTTCAGACAGGAAGCAAGATAACCGATTTCATCCTCACTGTCCACCTGAAATTCATAATGCATATTACCGGCGGCATACTGCTCTGTGGCATGAGTGATCTTCCGCAGAGGAATATATACGATCTCGGTGAAAAAGATCAGAATGATCAGGGATAGCAGGAACAGGATTGCCAGGGTGATATAGGAAATATTCAGCAGGCTGTTACAGGATTTCTGAATATCATTCATATCGGTATGAATGACTACATAGCCTTTTACCTTGTAGTTGGAGGTAATGGGAGCAAATACAGTAAGTACATCTGAATCAAAATTACCGAAGAAATCACCAACAATGTAATAGGAGCCGCTGGTTACAGTCGAATCAAAATTCTCAATGACTACCACATTCTCCACATCTAAGGGACTATTGGTATCCAGTACCAGTCGTCCGGAGGGATTGATGATGCGAATCTCGGAATTCAGGTAGACCGCCAGGGAGTCCAGCTGCATTTTAACGGTCTCCAAAGTTGTTTCACTGGTGTACAATCCGCCGGCATAGGTTCCGGCGATCAGGGTTGCTTCGGAATAGAGACTTTCTGCCTTTTCCCGGATCAGATGTTCTTTGGTCATATTGGGAACAAAAGTTGTAACAATGATGAAACCAAATACACCAAAAATAAAATATGCGAGTATAAATTTTAGATAAAGTGTTTTTTTCATAACAAATCCTGCTTTTGGTATGACTTAATTACGTACTTCGAATTTATAGCCGATGCCCCAGATGGTGCTGATCTTCCAGTTGGCATGATCCTTGATCTTCTCGCGGAGACGCTTGATATGCACATCCACGGTACGGGTATCACCGATATATTCATAGCCCCAGATCTGATCCAGAAGCTGTTCTCTGGTGAATACATGATTCGGTGAGGATGCTAAAAAGTAGAGAAGCTCCAGTTCTTTCGGCGGCATTTCCACAGTGTGTCCCATATAGATGACGGAATAATTGGTCAGATTAATGGTCAGGTCCGTATATTCCACACACTTGTCGTTGGGATTTTCTGTGGGGGCATTGGAGGGCTTGTAACGTCTGAGGACTGCTTTGGCGCGTGCCACCAGTTCCTTGGAGTCAAAAGGTTTTTCCATATAATCATCCGCACCCAGCTCCAGTCCCAATACCTTGTCGAAGACTTCACCTTTTGCGGAAAGCATGATGATGGGAACGGAGTATTGTGCCCGGACTTCTCTGCACACCTGATAACCATCAATGCCGGGAAGCATCAGATCCAACAGAATCAGATTCGGAGCAAAGGTCTCCATAGCCGGCATCACGGATTCTCCGTCATTAACGATCATGGTATCAAAACATTCCTTCGTCAGATATAGGGAGATCAGTTCCGCAATATTATTATCATCATCTACAATGAGAATTTTCTGTTTACTTACCATGTAGTATAGGCCTCCTGTCAGTTATTATTTAAAAGTAACAATGGTTACGCCGGCATCACCTTCACCGTATTCACCTAACCGGTATTCTTTGACGTATTTCAGACGTTTTAAGTGAGACTGTACGGCATTGCGCAGAGCACCGGTGCCTTTTCCGTGTACGACTCTCACACTGGGGAGATGAGCCAGATAAGCGTCATCCAGGTATTTATCCAGTTTTGCAATGGCTTCATCTACCGTACATCCCAAAAGGTTGATCTCGGAGGACACGGAGAAGGACTTGGACATTTTCAACTTGCCGGTGTTGGTACGCTGCAGGGCAGGTGCTGTAATAGTCTCTTCTTTTACCGGTACGAGATCATTAACATTCGTCTGCATTCTCATAATTCCGCATTGTACGAAGAGGTTGCCCCTGGCATCCGGCAGAGTGTTTACGATTCCCTTGAGATTCATAGAAATGATCTTCACGGAATCTCCTTTTTTCAATTTCTTCGGATCCACGGTCTTCTGATCAGCAGGTTTCTTTTGTGTATTACCAAGAGCCAACTTTCTGTTCTTCTCATTGATCTTGTCACGGACCTTCTGTCTCTTTTTCTCCAGTTCCTTGATGTCGGCGGAAGCGCCTGCTTTATTGAAATCACGGATGGTTTCGTCGGCTACATCCTTTGCTTCCTGGAGAATGGCTCTTGCCTTCTCATTAGCATCGCGGAGAATTTTGTCTTTAGCCTGGTCGATTTTTTCGTTTTTCTTCTGTAACTGTTCCTGTAAGGTACGGATCCGTTCTTTGTACTCCGCAATCTCCTGCTGTTCTTTTTCAATGGTCACGCGGCTCTGTTCCAGATCGGCGATGACATCTTCAAAGCTTTCGTCCTCTTTGCTGATCTGCTCTTTTGCAGCATGGATGATCTCGTCGGACAGTCCGAGTTTGGAAGAAATGGCGAAAGCATTACTTTTACCGGGAATACCGATGAGCAGACGGTAGGTGGGGCGAAGGGTCTCTACATCAAATTCACAGCAGGCATTTTCTACAAAATTCGTGGAAAGTGCGTAGATTTTCAGCTCACTATAATGCGTGGTAGCCATGGTGCGGATGCCGCGGTCATGCAGATAATTTAAGATAGCAATTGCCAGAGCGGCACCCTCCGTAGGATCTGTTCCGGCACCGAGTTCATCAAATAAACACAGGGAATCCGCATCTGCGTGCTGCAAAATGTGGACAACTCTGGTCATATGAGAAGAGAATGTGGACAAACTCTGCTCAATACTCTGTTCATCTCCGATATCTGCGTATACTTCCGAAAAAATAGACAGTTCGGAACGATCCAGTGCCGGAATATGCAGTCCCGCCTGCCCCATCAGGGTAAACAGTCCCACCGTCTTCAGAGACACGGTCTTACCACCGGTATTGGGACCGGTGATCACCAACAGGTCAAAATCTTTACCCAGACGGACATCAATGGGAACTGCCTTTTTCTTATCTAACAGTGGATGACGGCCCTTACGGATCTGGATGTAATGCTCAGTGTTGAAAATAGGCTCTGTGGCATTCTGTTCCATGGCAAGTTTTGCCTTGGCAAAGATAAAGTCCAGCGTAGTCATGATCTTCTGATCCGCGGCAAGCTCTGAGGTATGAACAGCAGCCTGGCTGCTCAGATCACCCAGAATAACTTCAATCTCCTCCTGCTCCTGCAGATCCAGTTCTTTTAACTGGTTGTTCAGGTTCACGACAGCAGCCGGCTCGATGAAAAAGGTGGAACCGGTGGAGGACTGGTCATGCACCATACCGCTCACCTGGTTCTTATATTCGGCTTTTACGGGGATACAGTAGCGGTTATCACGCATGGTAATGACTGCATCCTGCAAAAAGGTACGGTAAGCGCCGTTTACCATGGAAGTCAGCTGGCTATGGATTTTTTCATTGGTGGACAGCTTGGAGCGGCGGATACTTTTTAATTTAGGACTGGCATCATCTGCCATCTCCTCTTCCGATAAAATACAGCGGTTGATCTCATTAGCAAGCTGTGTCATAGGGGTGAGTCCCTCAAAGTAGGCATCCAGGCTGTCATTTGGGAGGTCTTCCCGTTCTTTTTTTCCATAGGTTTTGATCCGGCTGACATTATCCAAAAAGGATGCCAGCTTCAACAATTCGGACATGGACAAAGAACTACCGATTTCCAGAGAACGGATGGAAAAACCTAAGTCTCTGTTACTTCCAAATGAGGTGCTGCCGATACGGAAGAGACGGGCCAAAGCGTCTTTTGTCTCCCGCTGTGCGGTTCTGATAGTGGAAAGATCAGTGGAAGGCACCAGATCGCGGCAAAGCTTTTTACCTGGCTCAGAGTCGGCCTTCTCCGTGAGGAGGTCGATGATCTTATTATATTCTAAAGTGGTGAGTACTTTTGTGTTCATGTGGGGCTCCTTAATATTGAAATTCGAAATATGGATTATCGCAGTACAAGCTCGAAAATGCTATGCATTTCCTCGCTGTCAGGCTTTCGCCCTATCAAAATCGGATCTGTCAATTACGCCTGCAAGCAGTCGAATTGACATCTCTCGATTTTGGTACTGCTCAATGCTGGTTTACATAATAACACGATTTCTTCGTGCTGCGCACTCTCGAAATCGTTATATCCATTCGCAATCCGGACTATCGTCCTTCTTGCTCATGTCTGTTTGCTCCCCTCATAGAAATCCTGCTTTGCCTGCAAGCAGTCACGCAGGATTTTATGGGTGAGCTTATTATACCATATTTATTGCCTTTTTTGGTACAGTTTTGTATAATTGAGATATTAGAGTCCTAAGAAAAAGCCGGTGTATCTGTAGGCAGCAGAGGAGGCATATTTATGGCGGATTCGCAAGAAAATAAGCAGAAGGAACAAAATGACGTTTCTGAGAAAAATTTTATGATAGAAAAGATCAAGGAACGTCCGGTAAATAAGAAAAAGCTGTTGCGCAGGACTTTGATCACGGTTTCCATGGCGGTGATCTTCGGTCTGGTGGCCTGTTTCACTTTCTTGGTTTTGGAACCGGTGATCAGTAATTGGTTGTACCCGGAAGAGGAACCACAGGTGGTGGTATTCCCCGAAGATCAGGATGAGATGTCTCCGGAGCAGATGTTGGCAGAGAATATGCAGCAGGAGAATCAGAACAGTCAGTCTTCTTCTGTTCCTGGTGAGGTTATGGAACAGGAGCAGATCCGGGAATTGTTATCCGGAATCATATTGGATCTGGATAATTACAAACAGATTTACAGTGCTCTTACCCAGTATGTGGCAGAAATGAACCGTTCCATGGTTACTGTGACAGGAGTGTCATCCGGTGTGGACTGGTTCAATAATGTAAATGAGAGCAAGAACCAGTCATCCGGTGTGATCATAGCGCAAAATGGCAAGCAATTACTGATTTTAACCGATTATTCTCCGGTAAAACAAGCAGATGACATTATTGTCACATTCAACGAGGGCACCCAGGCAGATGCATCTTTGAAGGAAAAAGATGAGACTACAGGTCTGGCGGTGATTGCCGTAGAGCTGGATACTCTGAATAAAGATTTTCTGAAGAATGATATTACGATCGCTACTTTTGGATCTTCTAATATCAAAGATATTGCCGGACTTCCGGTGGTGGCTTTGGGGCGTCCCATGGGTACGAACGACTCACTGGGATATGGCATCATTACTTCTTCCGCCAGTGAGTCGGCGGCATCGGATACCACTTATCGGATTCTGCAGACGAATATTGTAGGCAGTCAGAATGCAGGCGGCGTATTATTCAATCTTCAGGGACAGGTCATTGGTATCATTACCAATGGCAAATCTGCCACAGATATGAAAAATATGGTTTGTGCTTACGGTATTACGGAATTGAAGCGTCATATCGAGAAAATGTCGAATGGAGAAAAATTCGCCTATTTGGGTCTTAAGGGTGTGGATGTCACAGAGGAAGCTAACAGCGAACTTGGGGTTCCTTACGGAGCTTATATTAAAGAGGTAGAAATGGACTCTCCTGCAATGCTGGCGGGAATCCAGCAGGGAGATGTCATCACAGGATTCGGTGAACGCGTGATCATCAGCTTTGACGAGTATACGAACTCTCTGCTCAGTATGAAACCGGGAGATAGTGTAGAACTGACGATTATGCGGCAGTCACAGCAGGAATATAAAGAGATGAAATTCGACATCACATTAACGGTGTTGAAATAGATTGACAGAAAGGTTTGGACAACAATATGAAATTTATAAAAGAGTTAAAAGAAGGCGACAGAGTATTTGATATTTATCTGTGCAAACATAAACAGGAGGCTGTTACCAAGAACGGTAAACCCTATGAAAGCGTGATTTTACAGGATAAGACCGGAACTATCGACGCCAAGGTATGGGAGCCGAACAATCCGGGCATCGGTGATTATGATGATCTGGATTACATAGAGGTATACGGTGATGTGACAAATTTCCAGGGGCAGCTGCAGATCAGCGTGAAGCGTATCCGTGTCTGCCGTGAGGGAGAATATAATCCTTCCGATTATCTGCCGGTGAGCTCCAAAGGCATCGACACTATGTACAATGAATTAAAGACTCTGATCGGAAGCATTAAGAACACCTATCTGCATCAGCTGTTGCAGGATCTGTTTATAGACGATGCTGATTTTGCAAAGAAATTCTGCAACTCTTCTGCAGCCAAGACAGTACATCACGGTTTCGTAGGCGGGCTGCTGGAGCATACTTTAAGCGTTACCAAGCTGTGTGACTACTACTGCTCTGCTTATCCTATTTTACAGAGAGATCTGCTTCTGACAGCGGCTATGTGTCATGATATCGGAAAAGTAAAAGAGATTTCTGCATTTCCGGTGAATGATTATACCGATGACGGTCAGTTATTGGGGCATATCGTGATGGGCGCACAGATGGTTGGGGAACGTGCCGCTAAGATCGACGGATTCCCTCACAATCTGTTGGCAGAATTACAGCATTGTATTTTGGCACATCACGGCAAGCTGGAATACGGTTCTCCCAAGGTGCCGGCACTGATCGAGGCGGTGGCTCTGAATTATGCGGATGATACGGATGCCAAAATGGAGACCTTTAAGGAAATTCTGGAAAATAACAGTGAAAACAGTGGCTGGTTGGGTTACAACAGATTGTTTGAATCCAATCTGCGCGCTACCAAAATGGAATAAATAACAGAATAAATACTACAAATTCTATGAACAGACAGGAAAGAGAGGAAACATATGGAAATCAGTGCATGTGTAAAATATGTGGGTGTAAACGATCATCAGGTAGATCTGTTTGAGGGACAGTATAAGGTTCCGAATGGAATGTCTTACAATTCCTATGTGATCCTGGATGACAAAATTGCCATTATGGACACAGTGGATGGCTTTTTCACCGAAGAATGGCTGAATAATGTGGAACAGGTTCTTGATGGGAAAATGCCCGATTATCTTGTTATACAGCATATGGAACCGGATCATTCCGCCAGTATTCCGGCTTTTCTGAAAAAATATCCCAAAGTCACAGTGGTATCCACAGCTAAGGGATTTCAGTTCATGGAACAGTTTTTCCCGGAGTTTTTCGCCGAACAGGGACTACCCGCGGAACAACGCATTGTTGCGGCGAATGATGGCATCCTGGAGCTTGGACAGCACAGCCTGCATTTTGTCTATGCTCCCATGGTGCATTGGCCGGAGGTTATGATGACTTATGAAGCAACCGAGAAAATATTGTTTGCTGCAGATGGTTTCGGTAAATTCGGTGCTTTGGACGTAGAAGAAGAATGGACTGATGAGGCGCGGCGTTACTATATCGGTATTGTCGGAAAATATGGTCCCCAGGTACAGGCTGTTCTGAAAAAAGCGGCAGGACTGGACATTCAGACCATCTGCTCTCTTCACGGTCCGGTACTTAAGAAGAATCTGGGATTCTATCTGGAAAAATATGATAAGTGGTCTTCTTATCAGCCGGAAGAATCCGGAGTGGTGATTGCCTATGCTTCTGTCTACGGCAATACCAGAAATGCTGCAGAATACCTCGCGGATGTTTTGCAGGAAAAAGGACAGAAAACAGTACTATATGATCTGGCAAGATGCGATAAGGCAAAAGCTGTTGCCGATGCTTTCCGTTATGACAGACTGGTGCTGGCGGGTATTACTTATAATGGAGACCTTTTCCCCTGCATGCGCAGTTTTATCGAAGGTCTGACCGAGCGTAATTACCAGAATCGTAAGGTGGCAATCATTGAGAACGGCACCTGGGCACCCATGGCAGGCAAACTGATCCTTGGAATGTTTGAAAAAAGCAAGAATCTGACATTTACGGAGACTACAGTTAGCATCAAGTCTGCCATGAATGAGCAGAACAAGGGCGAGATCGGAAAGCTCGCTGAGGAACTTTGCTGAGAAAATTTTTTACACGCAAACAAGAGCCTGCGTAAGCTATTTTAGAATATGGCACTAAAGTACAAAAAAGTTTGCAGGTTACGGAAAGGCATAAGGATATTTATGGAATTTAAAAAGAACGATCGTGTAACGGTAACCATAGAGGATATGGGAAGTGACGGAGAAGGAATCGGTAAAGTAGACGGTTTTACCCTCTTTATCAAAGATGCCGTTATCGGCGATCAGGTGGAAGCCAAGATCATAAAAAGTAAAAAGCACTATGCTTATGCCAGATTAGAGAAGGTGTTACAGCCTTCTCCTTTTCGTGTGGAACCGAAATGTGCATACCACAGACAGTGCGGCGGCTGTCAGCTGCAGGCACTCTCCTACTCCGAGCAGCTGCATTTCAAGGAACAGAAGATCCGCAATAATCTGATCCGGATTGGTGGGTTTGATGCGGAATACATTGATGAACGCATGCAGCCTATTGTAGGCATGGAGGAACCCTTCCACTATCGTAATAAAGCGCAGTACCCAATAGGAACTGATAGAGACGGTAATGTCATCACCGGTTTCTATGCCGGACGCACCCATACCATCATTGCCAATACAGACTGCGCTCTCGGTGCTTCCGAGAATCAGCAGATCCTCGAAACCATACTCTCCTATATGCATAAAAATAAAGTAACCGCCTATGACGAAGTCACCGGCAAGGGTCTGGTACGTCATATATTGATCCGGAAAGGATTCACCAGTGGACAGTTGATGGTATGTCTGGTCATTAATAAGAATATGACAAAAATGTCATACTCTACTGCCGGAGTACAGAAGAATACGAATGAGTTTTTACCAAATCAGGGAGAATTACTGGCAGCACTGGCAGAAATAAAAGGTATGACGAGTGTGTCAGTCAGTATCAATACCGAGAAAACCAATGTGATCATGGGTACCGAGATCCATAATCTCTGGGGTGAGAGCACCATTGAGGATACAATCCACGTAAGGGACATGCAGAAAGAAAATTACCCTTATACCGGGGATGCATTAACCTTCAAGATCTCTCCCCTCTCCTTCTATCAGGTAAACCCTGTTCAGACTGAAAAACTCTATAGCCTGGCACTGGAATATGCGGGACTGACCGGAAAAGAGACCGTTTGGGATCTCTACTGTGGTATCGGAACCATCTCTCTCTTCCTGGCGGGCAAAGCCAAAAAGGTATGCGGTGTGGAAATCATCCCCCAGGCCATCGACGATGCCAGAGAGAATGCAAAGAGAAACCATATTGAAAATGCTGAGTTTTTTGTGGGAAAAGCAGAGGAAGTCCTGCCGGAATTCTACAAAAAGGCAACCACAGAAGCATCTTCCGATGAAATGCTCCATCCGGATGTCATTGTCGTAGATCCACCCCGAAAAGGCTGTGATGATGCCTGCTTAAACACTATGCTCCGCATGCAGCCCGAACGCATCGTATACGTCAGCTGCGACTCCGCCACCCTTGCCAGAGACCTGAAGATCCTCTGCGATGGTGGATATGAGATCCGGAAGGTCCGAGGCGTGGACCAGTTTGGGATGACTGTGCACGTTGAGACGGTATGCCTTTTGTCCAAACTTCATGAAGCGAAGCTCCATGTGAATGTCAGACTGGATATGGATGAGCTAGATATTACTTCGGCAGAAAGTAAGGCGACATATGAGGAGATTAAAAAATACGTGGCAGAGCATTATGACGGGATGAAGGTGTCTAATCTGTATATTGCACAGGTTAAAGCTAAGTATGGAATCATAGAGCGTGAGAATAACAATAAAGCAAAGTCAGATGATGTCAGACAGCCGAAGTGTCCGAAGGAGAAGGAAGAGGCTATTGTTGAGGCGTTGAAGTTTTTTCAGATGATATAGAGTTTCGTAAAAAATGTGAAATAGTGCATTATTTCTATTTTTTAAAGTAAGAAAGTGATATTATTATTGTAAAAAGATTATAGAGTAATCGGGAAATTTCGATTACTCTTTTTAAGTATGAAAAATTGATAGATAATAGCAATAAAATAGGGGGGACAGATTAATGGCAAGAAAATCTATTGATTGGATGAAAACAATGCCTGAGTTATTAAACGAGTGGAATTATGAAAAGAATAATATTATGCCTTCGGATATATCAATTTGGTCAAAAAATAAAGTATGGTGGAAGTGTAAAGAAGGTCATTCTTGGGAAGCAACTCCAAATCATAGGAAAAAGGGACAGGGCTGTCCTTATTGTTCCGGTAAGAAAGTATTGGCAGGATTTAATGATATTAATACGCTAAGACCTAATATAGCAAAAGAATGGGATTATGAAAAAAATGAAAATAAAACCCCTGATATGTATACCGTTAGAAGCGGAAGTAAAGTTTGGTGGAGATGTAAAGAAGGTCATTCTTGGAAAGCAGTTATAGCAAGTAGAACAGGTAAAAAATATGTTCAATGTCCGTATTGTTCAGGTCGACTACCTATAGTTGGTACAAATGATTTGCAAACAACAAATCCTGATTTGATTAAAGAATGGAATTATGAGAAAAATAGTCCAATATACCCTTATATGGTAAAAAAGGGAAGCAATAACAAAATATGGTGGAAATGTGAAAAAGGACATGAATGGCAAGCTGAAATAAGTGGTAGAACAAGTGGAAAGTCAGGCTGTCCATATTGTGCAGGCAGAAAAACAATTCAAGGTGAAAATGATTTAGTATCTATTGAATCTAAATTATTATCGGAATGGAATTATAAAAAGAATGATGGTAAAAAGCCAAGTGATTTCAAAATGCATAGTGGAGCATTAGTGTGGTGGAAATGTGAAAGAGGACATGAATGGCAAGCTAAAATAGCTGATAGAAGCAGAGGTGATGGGTGTCCTTATTGCTCAGGAAAGAGACTGATGGTAGGATTTAATGATTTAGCACATGTATATCCTTATTTGGCTAAAGAATGGAATTATGAAAAAAATCAAGGAAAGATGCCAGAAGATGTAACATCAAAAGCAGGGATAAAAGTGTGGTGGAAATGTGAAAAAGGACATGAATGGCAAGCTTTAATAAGCAACAGAAGCAGGGGTGATGGGTGTCCAATATGCAATTCTGGAATTAGAACATCATTTCCAGAACAAGCTATATTTTATTACATTAAAAAAATATATCCAGATGCACTGAATCGATGTACACAACAATTGGGAGGAAAAAGAGAGCTGGACATATTTATTCCGTCAAAACAGGTGGGAATAGAATATGATGGTAGTGTATGGCATTCAAGTGAAAAGGCTTTAAATAGGGAAGTGAAAAAGTATGAAGAATGTATAAAGCAAGGCATTTTTCTGATACGTGTAAAAGAAAAGAATGGTGTACTAAAAGAAGGCTCTTGTGATGTGTTAATACGTACGGATAGTAACTATAATAATGAAACCTATAAAAAATTATTTTCTGAGCTGAATAATTATATTGATATTCCAGATGATATAGATGTTGTTAGAGATAGAATACATATTTTGGAGAATTATCGGACTGAATTGAAAAATAAATCAGTGGGTACATTATATCCTCATTTAGTTTTAGAATGGGATACTGAAAAGAATGGATTATTGACTCCCTTTATGTTTACACCAGGAAGTGGGGAAAAAGTATGGTGGATATGTAATATGAATCACAGATGGCAAGCATCAATCGTATCAAGAACAAAAGGAAGCAAATGTCCTTATTGTTCAGGTATTTGTGTTATCAGAGGGAAAAATGATTTAGCAACATTAAGACCAGATATAGCCGCAGAATGGAATGATGAAAAAAATGGGGAATTGAAGCCATGCAATTTAAAAATTAAAAGCAATAAAAAAGTATGGTGGAAATGTAAAAATGGTCATGAGTGGCAAGCTATTATTTCTAATCGGACAAACAAAAATCAAGGATGTCCATTTTGTAAAAAAGATGACAGTGAAAGTTAGAATAATAAAGTCTGATATTGAAATGTATATATCAGAAAAAAGACGTTTTAAGAATCTTTTATCATACCCACATAGGAAAAATCAAAGTACAAAAAGAGTAAACAGCACAACTGAAAACTTTGATTTTACACCGAGTGAATTCAAAGAAAGAATTAGAAACTCGAATCTATCAGTATTTTGAAGAAGTAGATTAAGGACCTGTAATCTACCATTGGACTTGTAAACTTGGTGAAGCCTCTGATATTGAGAGAGCAAATAGTTATTGTGTCGGTTGTTTATTATTCGGCGTACTAGTGAGTACTCCTATATTTCAAATGGAGTTTATGCTTAAAAGTTAACGCCAGACTAACGGTAGACTAACGAAGAACTAACGCCAGACTAACGATGGTATAATTGTTTTGCAAATCCGAGTATGATATTATTACCATGGAATTGATAGGGTGATAATTATTGAGGTTTGTAAAAGGCTACTATTTTATTACAAAGAACTACTATTTGACTACGGTTTCAATACTTGTGCTAGTGAAACAGGCATGTTATTATTATAGTGGCATAAAAAACTAATAAATTTACGCATAAAACTATTAAAAACCTAATATGTAGCCACTTTTATTTTTATTATAGCTGAAGTAATATTATCATGGGGAAGAGCGAAGCCTCTTAGCAGGTCAAGGTGCAACTATTGCCCAGTTAGTGACACTTCGTCATTAAGTATTGGATATTACCTGACGAAAAAACGTAGGTTTAGAATAGCAGCTTTTCCGAAAACAAATTGAATTATGCAGGTTAAGGCAACACGAAGGAACTGAGTAAAATCAGTTCCTTTTTTAGTTTGCGCGCCATGGGCGCGCTCTAACGGGTGAAAGTCCCGAACACGC
>ERZ1034973.135-NODE-135-length-48656-cov-77.614082_pt1 | contig 48656 bp, 39 predicted proteins | sample MGYA00520686_ERZ1034973 | MGnify/ENA primary metagenome ERZ1034973 (study PRJEB33766, sample SAMN09781775) | gut metagenome | biome: gut microbiome | host: Homo sapiens | place: Madagascar | study: EMG produced TPA metagenomics assembly of the PRJNA485056 data...
TTATATTAAATGGGCAAGTATATTATATTAAATGGGCAAGTATATTATATTAAATGGGCAAGTATATTATATTAAATCGCCATTTAATATAATATGAATACAATCACAATACAGGTTGTTGAAGACCGTAATGTAATGTCAGGGCTTAAAAAGCTATTATCGAATATAACTAACACAGGCTCTCATAGTGATGTATTCTGAATCTCCGCCAAATATAAAATTTAAGACTTAGTTTTGATTCGGTGTAAGAAATCTTTCTTATGCCGAATTTTTTTTTCTTATTATAATAATGTGTATTTCTTGTTTTTGGCTTAATATTCCGTTTTTTTCTTGTTTCTAGTGTTTTTAAATGTTAAGAGTCTGAAAATGTATTAATTTTTAGAGGGGGGGGGGAGAAAAATTGTTGTATATTTGAAACAGAAAGAAACAACTAAATCTGTGACTTTTTTTATTGGCTATAATTATGTCCTTAAATGAAAGAGGCAAGAGGACTGACTACACTAAACTGATTAAATAACTAAAATACAATATATAACTCTTATGAAACTACTGATTAATCTTGCAATATTATTCTTATGCTGTATAGGTGTGTCAGGTCAGACCTATCGCAAGGAGATATGTGTTGGTTTCCGTGTAAGCTCAAGCGAGATAGATCTTGACTACGGTGACAACGCTTCCAATCTCGCCGAGATTGTAGGTTTGCTGACCGACGTTCAGCGCAATCCCAATATGGAAATTACGGGCGTATCGTTCTGCGGCTCGGCCTCGCCAGAAGGCAGGTCTCTGCTGAACAAGCAGCTTGTGGCAGACAGATGCGCAAGCCTTGAGCATTACATTAGGCAAAGGGTTGACTTGCCAGACAGCGTAGTGTTCAAGTGCGACAAGACAGACGTGTGGCAGAAGCTTGCCATATATGTCGAACGATCGGACATGCCACACAAAGACGATGTGCTCTACCAGATAAGGCAGACCCCGGAATACACCTACAACGCCAAAGGTACTCTTGTTGACAGTCGCAAGAAACGACTGATGGACATGAATTTCGGACGCACATGGAATTATATGCTGCGAGAGTTCTTCCCCTCAATACGCAATGCGAGCGTACTGATGGTATACATTAAGCAAAAAGAAACTAAACAAACTAAACAAACAGAAATACCCCAAGAGGTAAAAACACCCATTCAATCTGTTGACACAATACCACAAGAAATATCACCCGAGGAAACTCAGCCTATGCCAGCCACGAAGAGCAGCTGCTATTTCGCCCTAAAGACGAATATGCTCTACGACGCGCTTGCCATTCCGAATATCGGTGTTGAGGTGTCGCTTGGCAGACGATTGTCTTTAGCAGCCGACTGGATGTACGCATGGTGGAGCAACAACAACAAGCATCGCTACTGGAGAGTGTATGGCGGAGGACTGTCGGCAAGAAAGTGGTTTGGACATGCTTCTGAGCAGAAACCCTTGCAAGGCCATCACATCGGAATCAACGCCCAAATCCTGACCTACGACATTGAGTTTGGAGGCAAGGGATATATGGCAGGCGAACCTGAAGGGTCGCTGTGGAACCGACTAAACTATGCCTTTGGTGCCGAATATGGCTACTCAATGCCAATAGCCAAGCGACTGAACATCGACTTCAGCCTTGTGGCTGGATATATGGGCGGACGCTACTACGAATACATTCCAATTGACGGACACTACGTGTGGCAGGCCACCAACAACCGACACTGGTGGGGACCTACAAAGATTGAGGTGACGCTGGTGTGGCTCTTAGGCAATAACAATTATAATGTGAAGAAAGGAGGCAACAAATGATTAACGTGATGAATAAAGGCATAGTGGCTGCCTGGGCTGCATCGCTCGTCGTTGCTACCATGACTTCGTTGTCTTCATGCGACCATAAGGAGCTGTGCTTCGACCACAACGCCCATGCGCCAAGATTTCAGTTGCATGTGAGTGCCAACTATCAGCAGGAATGGGAGGTAGGAAAGAATGGGTCGCCCCACTGGATTGACTTTCCCACATGGCTCGAAACCTACGGTATGCAATACGACGACTTGCGACCGCTGATTCCTGCCGGATTGCGAATGCACGACTTCCCTAAGGAGGGACAGAGCGACATGATAAACATGGCGGCTATGGGCGAAACCGTTGGTCTGCGCCCTGGAGAGCATCAGCTGTTGTTCTACAACAACGACACCGAATATATCGTTTTCGACGAAATGTATTCGTATGCCTCTGCTAAGGCCACTACACGCACCCGCACCCGATCAACCTATTTGGGCAATCCGTTCAACAGCCAAACCGGAGCGAAGGAGAACACCGTGAACATGCCCGACATGCTCTACGGCAACTACAACAAGAGCTATACCTCGGAGAGAACCTCGGAGCCCCCGCTTATGGAGGTGACCATGCACCCGTTGGTGTTCAAGTATCTTGTGCGCTATGAGTTTAGTAAGGGATTGGAGTATGTCAAGCTGACACGCGGAGCCTTGTCGGGCATGGCAGCCTCGGTTTATCTGAATAGTGGCTACACATCGAAGGAGACGGCAACGCTACTATACGACTGCACTATGGAGTCGTGGGGAGCACAGGCTATAATAACCTCGTTCGGTGTGCCCGATTATCCCAATGGATTCTACTCCACAACACGTGCCCCGCACAGCAATGCCTTGAATCTTGAGGTGCGACTGAAAAACGGCATTATCAAGACCTTCAACTTCGATGTCACCGAACAAATCAACAACCAACCGCAAGGTGGAGTGATTGTGGTAAGCGGTATAGAGATTTCGGACGAGGACGGAAAGCAAGGCAGCTCTGGATTTGATGTCGGAGTAGATGGATGGGGCGAGTTTGAAGATGTCGTTATTCCTCTAAAATAATAGAGACAAAAATAACTTTTACTTAAAAATAATAATTAACAATTTAAAACCTATCATTATGAAAAATCTATTTTTAATTGGTATGGCTGCGGCTAGTATGATGCTCGCTTCTTGTAGCAGCGACGAGAATGTAGAGATGGCTAACAACAAGAATGCTATCGAGTTTAAAACTTTTGTGAACAATAGTACACGTGCTACAGACTTAACAACAAATTCCCTCATGAAATTCAAATTGTGGGGTAGAATGGAGAAGGAAGATGGAACCAATAAGGGTGGTAAGCCGTTTGATGGAACTGACTTCAACAGAACTGGCACAGGAACTAGCACAGATTGGAATTATACTGGTACAGTTTACTGGGAGAAGGACTATAAATATAGTTTCCAGGCTCTTGCTCCGCACGATGCTTATACGTTCAATGCTCCAGACAATTACGGCGAATGGGGTTCACTTACCTTTGATAATAAAACTGGTGAAACGGACCTTATTTATGCTGCCAAAAAAGCAGGTATATATAGAGGTGGATCGTGTCCAGCAGCAGTAAATCTTAACTTTAATCACCTTCTTTCACGTGTTCGTTTCCAGTTTAAGAATGGTATGGACGACGGTTCTGAAGTTACTGTTTCAAACGTTAAGATAACAAATGCTTACTCTAAGGGCACAGCTACTCTTGGTGAGAATTTGGCAGATGTTGTTTGGACTCCAAGTGAGCCTACAGAACTCGTGTTTGGAAATATGACAGGACAGGTAGATAAGGTTACTGGCATATCTGACCATAAGTACATGATTCCTGCAGCAGCAACAGATTATAATATCACATTCGAGGTAACACGTGTTCACCATGGTGTAACAGATAGATATAATCATAGTGCAAAGATTTCTGGTTTGGTATTGGAGAAGAACAAGAGCTATCAGCTGTCAGCTATTCTCAATGCAAGCAACATCGATCCAGAAAATCCTGATCTTTGTAAGATTGAGTTTGCTGTTACAGTAAATGATTTTGAAAACTTTACAGACAAGGGTATGACAGTACCTGGCAACTAATTCTTTTCGGAGGGGGAATAATGTTCCCCCTCCACATTTAATTCATTCACAACCCCTTAAACCCAAACCAAAATGAAAGGAAAAAAACTCTTACACAAGACAGCTGGCATGGCTGCTGCGCTCCTGTCGTTGTCACTCTTTTCATGCAGCAGCGATGGAACATTAGACTCTTTTGGCAAAAGCCAGACTGACTGTATCCGCTTTGGCATTTCCGATGAAGACAATGCCACACGTGCCAATGGCGAGGACGTTACTTCTACCAGCTATGTGCTCAGGTCGGATGAGACGACCGACACTTTGTGTGTGCGTGCTATAGTGAGCGACGGAATAGAAGCCAACAATAAGCAACATGCCACACGTGCCAGTATGCTTACTGGCATGTACGACAAATTCAAGGTGGTGGCACAAGTAAAGAACGCCGACGGCACCTTCGGCACACAATATTATATGGATGATGTTGCCACAAAGAAAGGCTCCTTGTGGCAGTCGGCAAACATCTACTACTGGCCCGGCAACCGACAGCTGAACTTCCTTGCATGGGCTCCTGCGGATGATGGCGTTTTCAAGGAGACGCCTGTTTATCCTGCACCTGACGTGAATAAAACAACGATAAAATATACTGTACCCGACGATGCTCTAAAGCAGCCCGACATTATGGCTGCATACACAGGCTATATGTCCAATCCAGGCACGGGCTCGATGTGCGCTCCAGTAAACCTGCAATTCAAACATCTGTGTACAGCCGTGAGGATATTGACGGGAGCAGAGATGACCAATGGCTCTATTCAGAGTGTGAAAATCACTAATGTGCACAAGTCGGGAACCTACGACATGGCTACTTCGAAATGGACGCTCGACGGGGAAACCACCGACTACTCTATAGCTCCAAACTATACTACCACCACAACCACGCCCAACGGAACAATACTATACAACGGCGAGGCGGCTTTCATGCTGCTGCCACAGACATTGGGCAAGGACAGCAAACTCGAAGTGGTGTATAAAGACAAGAATTCGGGTAAAGAACGAACCATCAGCGCGTCGCTCAACGGAGCTGAATGGCCTATGGGCAAAACTGTTACCTATCGACTCTCGATATCGCCTTACTACGAATTGGAATTTACCGAAGACCCTGGACTGCAAGACGCACACTATGTGATTTGTCCAATCAAGATAAGGTCGAAGTATCTGGAGAAGGGATGGACGTTGACATCAAAATCGCCAAAGGTGACGCTTTGCAAAGAGCTTACCGACTTGACCTCGCTTGGATACTGGGTGGAGGAAGACCGAGGCACGTCAAGCATTTCGGGCACAGGCGATGGCGAAGTGACGGTGTATGCCTTCCTTGAGGAGAACATAGATAGGGCAAACCGAAAGGTAGATCTTGAGCTTAAGCCAAACGACTATCCCAAACAGGCTCCTGTGGTATATACTCTTGAACAGTTGTTCCCAAGCTGGAATACCGAAGGATTGGGGTGCGAGCGTTTAGAGGACAAGGTGTCGCCGTGGGGATTCTTGTGGGATAATGATATGAAAATCACCTATGACATGAGCGATGCTGGTGGTCATGGTATATTAGGTCCAATACGAAGATGGATTATGAAGCTTCAGATTAAGTATTATGGTGATAAATATCAGGATTATATTACTTATACCACATATTGGGCTCAGCTGAAAAGTCTTACCATCGACTTTAGTAAAGTGCCTAACCTTGATGTGTCGGACGATCCTGACGACGGAAATAAGAACACTTGGGAATTGTATAATTTCAATGGTATTAGCGATGTGACCGGACTAATGAAGCAACTGGAGGATTGGGGCGGAAAGCCCGACAAGAAGTTGCCCATCGACCCTGCTGAATATGCCGCCCGAATGTGTATATTGAAGAATAAGTTCAATAAGGAGAAAATTGGTTCAGAAGGTGGCACTACGGCTTATCGTCCGGTACTTAAGCGAGAAAACCTCGTGTGGTATCTGCCTTCAAAGAATGAGTATACGAAGATGAAGGATAATGACTATCCGCTCTCTGGCGAGTATTGGACTTCTACGGCGTCGGATGTTGCCCACGACAACGAAAACGCTTATCAGTATACCGAAGGCGTAGGAACGAAGCTGAGAGAAAGAACCGCCAATCTGAAGCACCGTGCCATGCGCAAGATGCCAGGAACGAAATAAAGGTTAGATAAACCTAAAATCCGCAACCTGTAATATTTTTGATATTTCGGGTTGCGGATACCTCTCTAAAACGACTCGTTTTCGTAAAGAATCCTTATGGTGTAGTCGCAAGAGACAAAATCCCCTTACTCTCCCATGATGCGACTTGAGGCAATACGCAAAATTTGTTGTTATAGCCATTTCCAGCTGCTTTCATTATAGTTCTTCTCTACCTTAGCCTCAATATCGTCAGGCAGGTTGCAGAAGAAGTCGATGCCCGTAAGCTGTTCAAGCTTTTCTATGGACATGCAATGCTGCTTTATGGTTTCGTTTGTGCGGTAGGAGTTGGTCTGGTCGCACCAGTATCCTAAGGCAAGATATTCGTGCTTGCCATTAATGTAGTACTTTCTAAGAATAGCCGTAAAGAAGTATTTTGGCACAATCAGCTTGCCGTCAATACGTTTAATGATGTTCTTCTCGTCGTCGATGGTACCGCCTTTGCATACAAAGATGGTGTCTTTAGGACCAAGATTACCGGCCCATGTCTGAAGCTGCTGCTCCATACGTAGCCATAATCCCTTATTCTTGTTGTTTTTGCTGTCGAAGCCATTGAAGGCATGATACTGTGGCTGCATATTCGACATATAGAAGGTTTGGTCGTTGGCTTCCTTCGAAAATGTACGGTCGGCACTTGGGCATATATGTCCGCGGTCGAAACCTGGGAAATAAGTATATTCTGCCCAATAGTCGCCCTCTGATAGGGCAGGGTCGGCAGTGAATGAGCCAGTGCGCGAATGGTTTCCGCTGAAGCCCCTATGCAATTGATAGCACGACCAACGTTGCGACTTCTTGTCGCAATCCCATTCTGTGCAGAAGTTCACATGGTCTTTATCGTAATCTGTATTTGACAGTCTATGCACAATAATCTGTTGTCTGCCCGTCTTCTTCAGCGCCGGAAATTCCAGTCGCAGCACAGCCTTTTCGGTTGTAACCACATTTGCGTTCTTGTTTACGGGCTTGCCGTCGTCAATAACTGGGTTATTGTCGTCGCCGCAACTTACAAAGAACAATGTAAGGCAGGCAAAGCAAAGGTAAAGGATGCTTTGCGGGCGTAGGGTGTGCAATAGTTTCATATTGAGTGTATTAATTAGATTTCAGTATAATGAAAAGCAAAAAGAAAGTGTGTTCTGAGCGTATATGCAACTACGCTTAGAACACACTTTCGATGTGCATATTCAAAAAAAGAATGTGTCTATCCCTTTTTGTGGGGGGGGTAGTATATTTTTCGTTTTCTTTTCCTTACTTGCGAACCTTTGCGTAACGGCTCATGAACTTGTCTACGCGACCAGCGGTATCAACAAGCTTGCTCTTACCTGTATAGAACGGGTGAGATGTGCTTGAAATTTCGACCTTAACTACTGGGTAAGTTTCGCCTTCAAATTCTACTGTCTCTGAAGTCTTGCATGTAGACTTTGTAAGGAACATATCGCCGTTGGACATATCCTTGAATACGACGGGGCGATAGTTTTCTGGATGAATTCCCTTCTTCATTTTGTTTAAAATATTTTGAATGTTAATTGAATAAACGCTTTTAGAGCATTAATGGGTGCAAAGTTACAAGATTTTTCGCATATATCCAAACTTTTATAGCTTTTTCTTAATCATTGGGTTAGCGTTTGCAAACTAATCAGTAACTTTGCATGAAAATAAGAAACAAAACATCAAAATAAGTGCTACACGACGAACTGATATACCAAATACGCCAAAGCTTCGGCTTTGAGCCTACTCTCGACCAAAGCCGAGCCCTTGTTACATTCGCCTCGTTTATGTCTGATAGCGACGATAGAGCGGTGATGATAATGCGAGGATCAGCCGGTACGGGCAAGACATCTCTGTCTGGTGCCATTGTGCGTACAATGAAAAGGCTCAGGCAACGTGTGGTGCTGCTTGCTCCTACGGGTCGTGCTGCCAAGGTGTTCTCTATCAACTCTGATACTCCAGCCTCTACCATTCATCGACGTATATATAGGCAGAAGTCGATGGAGGGCGCTTTCTCGCTTGCTCCTAACATGCACACCGATACCCTATTTATGGTGGACGAAGCCTCGATGATAGCCAATGAGGGGCTGCAAGGTGCTGTATTTGGCACGGGATGTCTGTTAGACGACCTTGTGCAATTTGTGTATAACGGTCGAAACTGTCGACTTATGCTTATCGGTGATAAAGCTCAGTTGCCACCTGTAGGCGAGGAGGAATCGCCTGCCCTGTGCTCTGATTTTATGCGTGGATATGGATTGTCGCTGTACGAGAGCGACCTTAATGAGGTGCTGCGACAGAGTCAGGAGTCGGGCGTACTCTATAATGCTACCGTTATACGCCAAATGATAACGCACGACGAGGCTACTGAGTTGCCTAAGATTAGGTTCAAGGGATTTGCCGACATCGTTAATGTGCCTGGCAACGAACTTATTGAGTCGCTTGCCACAAGCTATTCGCAGGTGGGTATGGACGAGACTATGGTGGTGACAAGATCGAACAAGCGTGCCAATATATACAATCAGGGCATACGCAACCAGGTGCTTTGGCGTGAGGAGGAACTTACGTCGGGCGACTGGCTTATGGTTGTTAAGAACAACTATTATTGGACTGAGCAGGATGCAGTTAAGAATCGTGCCGGACTTGCCAAGGATTCTACATCGGTGGCAGCGCAGAATCTTGCTGCTAACACATTGCCTACAGGTGCCGTTGTTACAGCATCGGCTAAGTCGCAGGCTGTACAAGTGCAGCAACCTGACCAGCCTACGCCTTCGTTTATTGCCAATGGCGACCGTGCCGTGATACAACGTGTGCGCAATAGACGCGACCTTTATGGATTCCATTTCGTAGATCTCTGGTTGCAGTTTCCCGACTACGACAATTACGAGTTGCAAGTTACGGCTATTACCGACTCATTGTCTACAGAGGCTCCAGCACTTACACGCGAGCAAAGCGACCGACTGTTCGAACAGGTTATGCTCGATTATGCCGATGTGCGTACTAAGCCCGAGCGCTATAAAAAACTTAAGGAAGACCCTTACTATAACGCTTTGCAGATAAAGTATGCCTATGCCGTTACGTGCCACAAGGCACAGGGCGGACAATGGGCACATGTATATGTAGACCAGGGATATATGACGGACGATATGCTGACACCCGACTATATACACTGGCTTTATACCGCATTTACACGAGCTACCGAGAAACTGTTCCTGGTCAACTGGCCTAAGACACAGACTGAATAGGAAGAATGGACAACAGGTAATTTAGAAGATATTGTAGGAGGTACGATCTCCGAACCGTACCACGCAAGTGGCTATATGGCACTGAGAACTGGCAGTTTGAGTGGTACGGTTCGGAGACCGTACCTCCTACGTGAAACATAAATGTACATTAATTAAAATTTAGAACATAACAATATGAAACAGATTAAACTTTTTCTCTTTGCCTTGGCACTAACCATTATGCCACAGGCTATCAATGCCCAAACCGCTGCCAATACACAGGCAAATGTGGTAGAAGACCTCGACGCAAAGTATGCTACCAATCTTCTTAAGCCGGGAACCGATGCTCCCGACATCAACTTAAAGACCATTGACGGCAAGCAGTTTTCGCTTAAGAGCTTGCGTGGCAAGTATGTGGTGCTCGACTTCTGGGCTACATGGTGTCCCGACTGTCGTAAGGACTCTCCATATATAATGTCTCTTTACGAGAAGTTTGCTCCAAAGGGAGTTGAGTTTGTAGGCGTGTCGTTCGACATTAAAGCAGAATCGTGGAAGAATGGGGTGGAGAAGCTTGGCATAAAGTATATCCAGGTTAGCGATATGAAGAACATGCGCGAGTCGGCTGTGGCACAGACCTATGCCATTAAGTGGATTCCTACAGTATATGTCATTGGTCCTGACGGCAAGGTTGTGCTTGCCACCGTTATGTCCGACAAGGTAGGAGCATATCTTACATCTGTTTATCCCGACTGTGCCGAATGATATTGACAACCGACATACTGCGTACCTGGTTTAAGCAGTTCAACACCGACTACTTTGGTGGTGAGCTGCCTATGCCTCGTATTGTATTGTCCAAAGCTCGTACACGTCTTGGCACTATGGCATGCAAGTGTACGCGTAGGTTGCTGAAACGTGTGTACAGCGACTTTGTTATTCGCATAAGTACTTATTATGAGTGTACCGAGCGAGAGTTTCAGGAGACGCTGTTGCACGAGATGATACATTATTATATTATATATAAGTGCATTCCCGACACTTCGTCGCATGGCAAAGTGTTTCGCGAGATAATGCACCAGCTTAACAGTAAGTATGGTTGGCATATAACAATTACGTCGTCAATGCGTGGACGTAAAGTGGCAGACGAGTCGGGTAGGTCGCGTCGTTCAGCCTTTCTTGTGCTTGCTGTAATACTTAACGACGGCACATGTATGTTGTCGGTAGTAAGTCCGAAGTCTGCACGCAAGCTCGATGTTATGGCTAAAGGAGTTAAAGAGATTGCGGATTATCGCTGGTATATGTCGTCTGATCCTTATTTTGCCGACTATCCTGTGGTTAGAAGTTTGCGTGCTCGACGTGTTGAGAAAGAGCTGTACAACGAAAAAACGGCTGCAATGCAGCCGTTGGTATTGCCATAATATAGTATGGTTATATTATACGGATAATTTTATAAAATGCCGCACTTTTTGTTTATTTGCGCTTAAACACAAAGCGCTCACACTCCTTTAATATCTTTACTCTTGCAACCTTCATCACTATATAATATAATGTGGCTGCAATAACAAAGCGTGATATCAGCAATGCCCATAGGTTGCTGAGCGATAGCGTAGCGGCATAGCTTGCAGCCATAACACCAGCAGCTGCAAGTGCAAATGGCATTACATCGCAGAAGAATCGCCAATAGCCATAACCCGTAAGTCGCCTTACAAAGAATAGCCATATCAGCAACCATGATGTGTTGATAAGCATATAGGCTATCACCATACTGCGTATGCCCCATTGCCATATCAGCAGCATGGTTATAATCTGAACAAGTCCGAGCGAGAAGGTACACCAAAAGAATGTACCCGAACGACCCTTAGATATAATCATGTTGGAGAATAGAGTGGCAAGAGGCATTGTTGCTCCCGATACGCATAGTATCTGTATCAGTTCGGCAGACGCAAGCCACTTTTCGCCGATAGCTATTACGATAAACTCCTTAGCCACAAGTCCGAAGCCGAACATCAGCGGAAAGGTGATGAACGACGTAAAGCGCATCATCTTGCGGAATACATCCATCTGCCTGCCCTGTTCTCCGTTAAGGCTTACAAGCACTGGTTGTGCAACCTGCGCCACCATACTTTGCACAAGCGAGTAGCATTTGGTGTTCCATTGATAAGCCTGATTGTAGTTGCCCGTGTCGCGTGGCGAGAAGTAGTGGCCAAGCAATATGTTAAGCACATTGTTGTTTACACAAGTCATGATGGTTGTAGCAAGTATCTTGCACGAAAAGCGGAACATACGGCGCACAGGCGCAAATGTTATGCCGTGTACAGTAGGGCGCCACGGCGAGAAATACCATTGGCAGAAGGTGTTGATGCCAACATATACAAGGCCTTGTGTGGCAAGCGACCAGTAGGCGGCACCGCAGAAAGCCATAACCACACCAACTGTGCTCGACACGATAACAGCAATGCCTCCCGCCTCGGCTTGTTGTTTAGCCTTAAGATTCTTGAAAAGGTAAGCCGATTGGGCTGTGCCAAACGACGCTATCACTATGCTTAGGAAGGCATAGCGACACAATGGCACCACCTTCGGCGTGTGATAATAGTCGCCTATGAGTGGTGCTGCAAAAAAGAGAATGGCATATAGCGACGATGCCATTATGATATTGAACCAGAACACAGAGTTGTAGTCTTCTGCCTTTGGCTCTTTAAGGTTGGTAAGTGCAGTGCGGAAACCGCTGTCTTGAAGGGCAGTGGCAACCAACGAGAATATGCTTATCATAGCCATCATGCCATAATCGGCAGGCGCAAGCAGTCGGCCCAAAACAATGCCGAAAGCCAATCCTATAATCTGTTGTATGCCACTGTTCAGTCCGCCCCAAAGCAGTCCTTTGGCTGTCTTTTCCTTTAGAGTCTCCATCCCTATGTTTTTTGTTCCTTATTTTCTTATTCGTTTGAGAAGTCGGCCACCATCTTTCGGTACATGCTGTATGCACGCGAACGCGAAATGTAGCCCGTTATATGTCCGGCTGTATTAACCACAGGCAAGTAGCGAGTGCCCTTTAGGTCGAACTTGCGCATTACTTCCTCCATCGAGTCATTAATGCCCACTTGTGCGGCTATAGGCTGCATAAGCTGTCTGACACTCATCTTGTTGTACAATTCGGCACGGAACATGACGTGGCGAATCTTCGTTATGTCTATCTCGCCCAATATGCTTCCGGCAGCATCAAGTACAGGTATAAAACTGGTGTGGCTCTTTGATATGGCGTTTACCAGTTTGCCAAGAGGCATGTCAGGATTAACAGCCGTGTAGTCGTGCTCAACAACACTGTCCATACTCATAAGTGTAAGTACCGACTTGTCTGTATGGTGGGTTATCAGCTTGCCCTCGCGTGCCAGACGCATGGCATAAATACTGTGCGGCTCGAATATGCTTATTGTCAGAACAGACGACACAGCCACAATCATCAATGGCATAAAGAGGTTGTAGCCATTGGTTATCTCGGCTATGAGGAAGATACCCGTAAGCGGCGCATGCATAACTCCAGCCATGACACCAGCCATACCAAGCAGCGTGAAGTTCTTCTCGGGAATGTATATTCCTACCTCGTACGTGTTCCACAAACGTGCAAAGAGGAATCCGCTAAAGGCTCCAACGAACAATGAAGGTGCAAATGTACCACCGCAACCGCCTCCTCCATTGGTGGCAGCTGTAGCAAAAGTCTTGGTTACAATTACCATTGCTATATAGAGTATCAGCAGATTGCCGTGTCCGTAGAATAATGAGTTACGCAACACCTCGTTCCAATCTGCCTCGCTCATACCGTTCAACAGCACATTGATAGCCGAATAACCCTCGCCATAGAGCACTGGAAAGAGGAATATGAGCGAACTAAGCATCACTCCACCTAACGCCAATTTGGCATAACGATGCTGTTTTAGTTTGCCGAAGATGCCCTCGCAAGCCGACATAGAGCGTATAAAGTATAGGCTCACCATACCGCATACAATGCCGAGAATGATGCTTGCAGGTACACGATCTACCATCCACGCTCCGTCAAGATGGAAGTTGAATAGCGAGTCGCTACCCATAAATATATATGTAAAGCACGTTGCCGTGACCGCAGCTGTAAGTATAGGCAGCAGCGATGCCATGCTTAAGTCTACCATAAGCACCTCCAAGGTGAACACCAATCCGGCTATAGGTGCCTTAAAGATACCTGCAATAGCGGCGGCAGCACCACAGCCAACGAGCAGCATAAGCGTCTTGTTGTCCATGCGGAACAACTGTCCAAGGTTAGAGCCTATGGCCGAACCCGTGAGTACAATAGGAGCCTCGGCACCTACAGATCCACCAAAACCGATGGTAATGGCAGATGCAAGGACAGAAGTCCAGCAGTTGTGACCCTTAAGGCGCGACTGCTTTGAGGATATGGCATATAGTATACGGGTAATACCATGCGATATATTGTCCTTCACCACGTATCTCACAAACAAAGAAGTGAGGAAGATACCAATAACAGGAAACATCAGGTACATCCAGTTGAACGTGTCGGCATGGAAGCGCGATGTAAGCAGATGCTGTATTTCGTGTATAATGGTGTGCAGTATGAATGCAGCTACAGAGGCAAAGAAACCAATGAAGAACGCCAATATAATTGTGGCTTGGCGGTCGCTAAGGTGCTTTGTGCGCCATTGGTATAGGCGCAGCATGAGCCCTCGTATATTTGATGAGTTGGAAGTAGTCTGTTCCATTATATGTTGACTTGCCAACTGCGTTTACTTTCTTATGATAGTTACCTGTCCGTCGCGGCTAATCTTCACGATGCTGCTTGGCTTGTGTGGCTTGTGTTCCTGGCGTCGTGTCCAGCACACATAGTCGGCAGCCTCGAGTATCTCGGGTACTATGTCGCAATAGTTCTGTGCAGCAGGCTCGCCGCTTATGTTTACACTTGTGCTTACAATAGGCTTCTGGAAACGATAGCATAGTTCTTTAGAGAACTCCTCATTAGTAATGCGCAAGCCAATACTTCCATCCTCGGCTATGAGGTTAGGGGCAAGATTAACGGCGCCATCAAGAATAACGGTAGTAGGTTTATCGGCTATCTCCATAAGATCCCATGCTACCGACGGCACGTCACGTACATAACGTTGCACACGGTCTACCGAGTCGGCAAGGCAGATAAGTGCCTTGGAATCGTCACGTTGTTTTATCTTGTATACCTTTGCAACGGCTTCGGCGTTAGTGGCATCGCAGCCAATTCCCCAAACAGTGTCGGTGGGATAGAGTATAATCCCGCCTTTTCGCATTACATCGATAGCGTTTTTAATGTCTTCCTTCTGTGTCATCTTTTATAGTGTGTTATTTAATAAACGCAAAGTTACGGTTTTTTATGCACAAATCGCCAAATGTATCGTCTAAAATTCCTACCTTTGCATTAATAGCTATAGAAACTTTAACATTGAAACAATAAAATCAAGATATGGAAAAGAAAGACTTACGTATAGTGTTTATGGGCACCCCCGAGTTTGCAGTAGGCTCTTTGCAGCGCCTTGTAGAAGGAGGATATAACGTTGTAGCTGTAGTTACACAGCCCGATAAGCCAGTTGGCCGACATGGTTCGGTGCTTCGCGCATCGGCTGTAAAGGAGTATGCTCTTGCTCATGGCCTGCCTGTATTGCAGCCAGTAAAGATGAAGGATCCTGAGTTTATAGAGCAGTTGCGCTCGTACAATGCCGACATTCAGGCTGTTGTAGCATTTAGAATGTTGCCTGAGATAGTATGGGGAATGCCCCGTTTTGGCACATTCAATGTTCATGCAGCCTTACTTCCTCAGTATCGTGGTGCAGCTCCAATCAACTGGGCTGTGATAAATGGTGAGACAAAGACAGGTGTCACCACCTTCTTCCTCGATCATGATATAGATACAGGTCGTATCATAACTCAGCGCGAGTTTGCCATTCCCGACGATGCGGATGTAGAGTATGTATACGATGGACTGATGCAGCTTGGTGCCGAGATATGTCAGGATACGATAGATATGGTGCTTGCCACAGATGGCAATGTGCCGTCGCAGCCACAGAACGAAGATGTGGAATTGTTGCCGGCTCCAAAGATATTTAAGGAGACATGCGAGATAAAGTGGAACAACAATGCCAAGAAGATATACGACTTTGTGCGTGGCCTTAGTCCATATCCAGGCACTTGGACAACACTTGCACCTAAATCGGATGCCGTGAACGCATCTCCCTCTGTGCTCAAGATATTCAAGACGTTCAAGACCGGACGTGCATGCGATGCCGCTCCTGGTACAATAAAGGTAGAGCATGCCCATATGTTTGTGGCTACTGCCGACGAATGGCTTGAGATAGTAGAGCTGCAAGCTGCCGGAAAGAAACGTATGGCTGCCCGCGACTTCCTAAATGGCTTCAAGAGTGTGGAGGAGTTTGAGGTTAAGTAGTGTATATGTATGAGTGATATTAAACAACATTATACCGATTTTGACGAATATCTCCGACAAGGAGAGCCAAGTCAAAAGGAAAAAGCCTCTATATGGCAGACTGCTATCGGTTTGCAAGCTGTGGATGGTTTGCAGACCTCAGATTATCTTAAGACTACGGCTTGCAAACATATTGAAGGTGAGATAAATATTGATGAAGCTCGTGAACTGATAACGAGCTACTATCAATCTAAGACACAGCGTGAGCCCGATGATGAGGAGAAGCAGGAGGCTGATAAGGTTTCTGCAAATATCACTAAAATACTATCGTCACAAACGTTGGATTTTAGCACAGGTGGTTATGTTTCTGTTCATAGGAGGGTGTTTGAAGGCGTATTCAAGCATGCAGGCAAACTGCGCGACTATGATATCACCAAACGAGAATGGGTGCTTGATGGTGACACAGTAAACTATCTGAATTGGGAGGATTTGAGAAGAGCCATTGACTATGATATTAGCCAAGAGAAGGTGTTTAGTTATAAGGGAATATCAACTGATGCTATGGTGGAGCATATCACACGATTTGTTTCCGGTCTGTGGCAGATTCACGCTTTCTGCGAAGGTAATACTCGTACAACGGCTGTATTCACAATTCTCTATCTACGTTCAATAGGATTTAAAGTGGATAATAGTCTTTTTGCTCATCACTCATGGTATTTCCGTAACGCCCTGGTTCGTGCCAATTACAAGAACGCTCTTAAAGGAATTGATTACACATTCGTATATTTAGAGCGTTTTTTCCGAAATCTATTATTAGGAGAAAAGTGGGATTTGCGCAACCGTTACTTATATATACATGCAACGGATGAATGGAAAGTGCAGCCAAAATTACACCCCACAAGTACCCCACAAGTACCCCACAAGTACCCCACAAGTACCCCACAAGTAAAAGACAAACTGCATACAAGCAATCCTTTCATATTGGAGTTGATAAAAATCATAGGGGATAAGAACTTGTCGGTAAGAGAAATGTTGTCGGTAATAGGACTTAAAGAACGGAAGAACTTTCTCGACCTCTATCTGAATCCTGCCATTAGTGAAGGCTATGTCTGTTTGCTTTATCCAAATTCGCCCCGTCATCCTCGTCAGAAATATTTGTTGACGGTTAAAGGACTGGCGGTATATGATGAATGCAACAAATCGAAGTGAGAAATGAACTAAGTAAAGATTGTTATCTCTTATGGCACGGTGAGCTCCTGCTCGCCGTGCAAGTAATGGTCAAGAAAGGTACGGTCATTCTAACAGATGCTTTATATAGCGTTATTATTTTCAAGCATCTCTCGTGTTTTACCAATAAAGTCCCATCTGCCGTGTTTGTTTAGTGCAATGTCTTTCTTGCGTAGCTTGTCTTGTATATACCAATTCTTCTTGTCGTTTTCTACATACATCGGTACCCACTCTCCGTCACGGTACATCATTTCACGCTTTCTCATTTCCATACAATACAGAAATGAATATCCGTTTCTGAGTGGTTCGTCTATTTCTGGTACACCACTCTCTATCTTCCCACTTGCTTTCTTTAATCCTTTATTGAAACCTTTCGCCATAAATATGATTATCAGAAAGACGGCTGAAAACAATGCTTGTGTAGGTGTAAGATGATACATCTATAGTTGCTGTTTACTGGTTTATAATGTGCAGTAAAGTTAGCAATTATTATTGAGATTTGAAAAATCAAATAGTATAATTTTGTGGATTGGTCTTTTTCCATTAACTTTGCAAATGGATTCAGTCGCAAGCGTGCGAGGCCAATCCGTTTTCGTGGTTTAAAATAATAAGCGTTTGCTGTTTATTCATAAAACGTTCAGAAACTTGCAGGTAGAAGAACAATATACAGAATAAGCGAGTAGACGTCCACATATAGCGTGGACGTTTCTCTTGTCTGTATATTAGGTTTCCTGCAAGTACCTTGAACGTGGACAAGAAGCGTCCGCGTTTTTTGTATAGGTATTTGCAGGATTCTTAGTTTTCAAGAATATTCATCCAACGCATTAAGACTTAATTGTTTTTAATGCTATGCTCAAAGACAAAGTTGAGAGTCTGCATCATTGTTGTGATGATTGCGGAGAGGGTGAGTTGTGCCCATACGAGAAGTCGGATTTTCTGTCCGACATACAGCTATCGATAAACTTTCCTAACGCAGAACCAGTGGAGAAAGGCAAGAAATATAGAGTTCTTTCCTTGTTTTCTGGGTGTGGCGGTATGGACTTAGGGTTTGAGGGAGGCTTTATAGCCAACGCCAAATCATTTCCTGATGATTCGCCATATATCAATCGTATTGTTAAAAAGGATTGGGTATTGCTGAAGCGCACTGATTTTACAACTGTTTTTGCCAATGATATATTGCCTGAAGCAGAAACGGCATGGACCACATATATGTCGCGTTTCGGTCATACACCAGAAATGTACCACCGTGTCAGCATTGTAGATCTTGTGAAAATGCACAACAATGGAGTTGATGTATTTTCTAAAAACATAGATGTTGTCACTGGCGGCTTCCCTTGCCAGGACTTTAGTGTTGCCGGTAAGCGCAAAGGGTTCGATTCGGACAAAAACGATATGGGCAAGAAACGACTTGACAATGCTCCTTCAGAAGAAACACGAGGCAAGCTTTATTTTTGGATGAAACAAGTGATAGACATAGTTCGTCCAAAGGTGTTTGTTGCCGAGAACGTTAAAGGTCTTGTCAATCTTGGTGATGTTAAGGATATTATACAGCGAGACTTTGCAAGTGCCGATGGCGACGGCTATATTGTACTGCCACCGCAAGTGTTAAATGCAGGCAACTATGGTGTGCCCGAATCACGCGAGCGTGTCATCTTTATAGGTATTAGGAAAGATGTGCTTAGAGAAGACGCTTTATCTGCTCTGGTGTCAGACAATATCCCCGAAGGGTATGACCCCTATCCACGTCCTACCCATGCAGGCAATATATGCAGACAAGGATTGCTACCTAAGGTTACCACATTTGATGTGTTGAAAGACTTGCCCGAACCCGAGAATGCTGTAGACCCTTCGCAAAAAGTATACTCAAAGGCTAAATTCCAAACTAATGGCAGCCAAGGACAGACGGAGATAAAGCTTGATGGACTTGGTCCAACTATACGTTCGGAACATCATGGCAATATAGAATATCGCCGTCTGTCAGTAGAACACGGCGGTAAGCATACCGAGGAATTGAGTAACGGCATGAAAGAGCGTAGGCTTACACCTCGCGAGTGTGCTTTGATACAGACATTCCCGCCAGACTATAGATTTGTAATGCACGATAAAGATGGACGCAAGTATAGGTTGAGTTCATCGGGTGCATATAAGGTTATAGGAAACGCTGTACCTCCAGTGTTGGCGTTCAATATAGCCATGCGCTTGCAGGAGTTATGGGATAAATACTTTAAAGATTAGTGTTATGGCATTGTTTTTTGACAATATTACCAATAAGGCTCCTAATAGCTTGATTTCTGTACGACCGTCTGACGCCACTCAAACAGATATGGAGTTTGCTCATTTCATGCGTCTTGCAGAGTCGTGGCTGAACGATGCGTCGGAGACGGACAGGCAAATATTCCGTAAATGCAATGGTACGGAAATGGAACATATAGCCTTAAAGGCACTAAAGGATGTAGCACCGCAAACATCGTTCAATGCTGACAATATAAAGCTCGTGTCTGGCTTGCAATTTCCTGACATACAGGCTGCGGGTCATTTCGGGGTAGAGGTTAAGTCTACAAAGTCGGATTCGTGGACATCTACTGGAAGTAGTATTGTTGAGAGTACCCGTATACCAGATGTGTCGCGCATATATATGTTGTTTGCCAAATTGGGTGGAAAAACTCCCGAGTTTCGTTGTCGCCCCTACGAGCAATGCCTTAGCAATATAGCTGTGACACACGCTCCACGTTATCTTATAGATATGAATCTTGCTGACAAAGGAGAAAAGAACATATTTGAAAAGATGAGTGTGGAGTATGATACATTCCGTCTGCTTGGTGAAAAGGAGAAGATAAATAGTGTAAGGAAGTACTATATGCGGGCAAATCAAACCAAAGGCAAATACGAGATGCCGTGGTGGATGGGAGATACTAATACCGAAGTGTCGTCGTCGATAATGATAAGATTCTTTACCGACCTGTCTTTGTGTGAGAAATCGGATATAACAGCGAGAATGTTTATACTTTTTCCAGAGCTCTTTGGCTCAAAGCAAGATAAGTATAAGAGGGTAGCATTATGGATGTGCAGCCGCTATTCTGTGATATGCTCAAACCTACGTGATACGTTTAGTGCAGGAGGAAAAGTTGACGAAATAGGTGGTGTGGTGTTTAAGAAGAAGAAACCGCAGGTACTTAAGACGTTGTATCAAAACCGGACACTGATAACTGAGCTGCTGAGTAATCCTGATGAGGCTCTTATGCAAGATGTCGAAGACCATTGGGGTGAGAACAAGTCACTTTCGTTAAGCATGAGCAAATGGCTTTGCTTGATGCAACAGACGTTCAATGAGAATGAAGAACTGAAGGATGTAGACTTGAAGAAGCTATTTGATTGTTGGAATTCTTAGGCAAGAAAAGCTGTTTTTATTTTATTTGCTATCTGCAACCTCGCCATTTGCTACTTGCTCGGCGAGCGGGAGCTCGCCGAGCAAGTAGGCCTTTACCTCTTCCCATTCATAGTATGGCCACTTATCGGTAGGTACATTAAGGTGCGCCTCCTTTTCGTTCCTCAACACCTTAACCAAGACCGGATCCTTGCAGTTCTTTGAACGATAGAATATTAGTTGGATATTGCAAGCCATCGGTACATATTTATAATCGCACCATCCATTATCGGGAAGCTTGTCTATATCCATACGCTTGTCTGTGCCATTGATATCTATATTCTTATCAGCACCGTCTATCCCCATAAGACATAAAAGTGGAAGCACAACCGTATCGTGTCCATATCTTAGCGATGCCGAAGGATAGGGCAGCTTAAGACAACTATCGGCATCGTTAATTATTTGATGCAAAAGATTTTTTTGTATTTTGGGCATAGCCTGGTTTGATTGGGAGGCATTGGCATATTTGATATACCACATGGCATTGTTTACAACCCATTGGTCGTACAATTCTTGTGGAGTAAAGAGCGACAGCAGTTCTATAGATTTCTTAATCTCCGAGTTCTGTACATGAGTAGCCAATTTAAATAGGTATATAGTTAGCTTTCTCGCGTCAATCGAATCGTGCCAATATCCTTCGTTGACAAATAACTTTCTTATCAGTCTTTCATATTTGATGTTCTTGGCATACATCCTTCTTTGCATCTTCTTGGTTGCAAGTCGTATGGAGTCCACCTCATTGTTGCTGTAGTTCATAAAGTACATGTCGTGTTCAGTAGCATCATGCCGTATCGAAAGCTTTGGATTTAAGGCGCTCAGTTGTTGCAGAGCGTTCTCCATGGACAATATGCTTCGTATCACCACCGTTGAGCGGGCGTCGATACAGGTCTGCTTGCCGGCAAATATCTCAGGAAAGTTGTTGTACATACGTGCAGCAATACCTTTATATTGTTTGGCACCAATGCTTGTCAGGTCGCCTTCATGTCCATTAGCCTCATTGTATAGTAGCCTAACCTTGCTGTATACTTCTTTTCCAAAAGTAGACAGTTCTCCTTCCTCATCAGCCTTCTTCAATAAGATTGTACGTGTACTTATAAATATCGCCAATATGTTATCGAGAGCCATGTCGTCCATAATGACTAAGAAAGAAAGGCGTGTATCCTTTAGGTGCCGCAGTATATTTGCACGTTGGGACAGTATAGACAACGCTTTGACTTCCTGCAAGCAAATGATTCTTCTTAAACTCCTCAATAACGTTTTGAGCATTAACACTCATGCATATTTCTGCGGGTATTACCCCCCCCCACAAATGCGAACGGTACTCCTGTGATCACCATAATTATGGCAATCATAAAACTGCTGATTCGTTGTTTCATTTGCTTGAAAATGTTGGTTTGTAAATATTTGTAAATAGATGTTGGTTTTAACTGATGCAAAATCAGTATACAGAATTGATTGCTGCAATATAATTACATATTCTTTATACTTTATTAACTAAATGTGAAGATGCTCGATTTGAATTAAATTGTAAATAGTGTGGATTATATTGTACATATATCTTGCATCCCAGTACCAGTCAATATAAACTGCAGTACCAGTTAACTGAAACTCCAGTACCAGTCAATATAAACTGCAGTACCAGTTATATGGTACAAGAAACGGTACTGGGATAGTTGGAAAAGTAAATAAGGTTCATTCGGCATGCAGATTGATGTAAGCTTAAATATTGGCTAATATCACTCTGCATGCCGGATGAACCTTATTATATAAGGAGCAGAAACCTTAATTATGAGCATGTGGTTTCTGCATTTGCAAATGGCTTGTTATTACTTCTGGTCAACCACTTCAACTATCGGGTTGCCGGTTGTTGCAGAAGGAGCCTCGATGTGAAGCATTGAGCATACGGTAGGAGCTGTGTCTACCATATATGTAAGCTTGTTGGTTTTGCCTGGCTTGATATGCCATCCCATAAACACAAGAGGAATGTGGGTGTCGGCATGAGTCCATGCACCATGCTGCGCACCAAAGTAGTCGTCCTTAACCTTAAAACTAAAGTGATCGGGGCGAACAATTAGAGTGATGTCGCCAGTACGTCCACGGTAGTAGCCATTTATCACACGCTCGCGTATCCATTGCGGAACAGGAGCTATAGCAGCATTCTCGTTGTCTATGACAAATGGGAATATCTCGCTCTTCTTCTTGAACTCGTTGATGATGGCAGCCTTAACCTTATCGTAGCAGAGATTGTTCTGCGCAAGGAAGTCGCGGTTGATGTAGAGGCTGTTGTCCAAAACTCTGTGGATGTACTTGCCCTCAACGCCAAACAGCTTGCCCATAGCATCGTTAACTGTAGCTATTTCTGCCTTAACGTCGGCATAACCACCAGGCAACTTGTGTGCCTTCATCGTGTTGGGATTATGTGTGCCACCGTGGTCGGCAGTAAGGAATAGCAGGTATCCATCCTTGCCTACCTGATTGTCGAGAGCTTCGAAGAACTTCTTGAGGTCGCGGTCAAGTGTAAGGAACACTTCCTCGTTCTCCTTGCCTGGAGACAACCATGTACCTGTAGTATGCGAGATGGCATCGGTAGACGATATGCTAACGCAGAGCATGTCGGTTGTGCCGTTGTTGCCAAGGTTCTCGGCCTTCATAATGGTTTCGGCAAGGTTGAATGTTGTGGTAACACCGGCGGGAATAGACTTAGGGTCGATACCCGGCTTGATGCCAATTTGTTTATTGAACTTGGTGATGTAGTCGGGCAACTTGTCCATATAATATGTACTTGTAACAAATCCGGCAATCGACTTGTCGTACCAATAGGCACCATTGGCAGAGTGGCCAGCAGGCAAGATAGCTGCACGGTCCTTAAGTGCTACACCATATACCTTAGCCTTGAAGTTGGTAGCCTGACGCAGCATGTCGCCAATTGTTGTGCTCATCATATTGCGAGGCGACATAGCTCCAACCTTCGACTTAGAGCCAACAGTCTGCTCGTTTTCGTCGTCGCAGCAATATACAAACTTGCCGTCCTTATAGAATGTATTGCAAGCAATGCCGTGAGTGGCAGGACCGGCACCAGTATACAAGCTTGCGTGTCCAACGCCGGTAACGGTAGGCAGATAGTTTATCATCTGGTTTTCGCAAGAGAAACCTTCGTTGATAAGACGCTTCATACCGCCCTCGCCATACTTGTCGTAATAATAGTATAGATAGTCCCAACGCATCTGGTCGATAACAATACCAACAACCAGTTTAGGACGTTCTACCTGTGCCGCTGCTATCATTGCAACACAGCACATCAATACAGAAAGAATGATTTTCTTCATTGTCTTGTCGGTTTTTATTTTTAAGTTTTATGATGTACAAAGGTAGCAATAATATTCGGCTTGTGGGTGGAAATGATAAAAATAACGGCATTTTCTTTGAAGTTTCAATAATTTATCGTACTTTTGGCGGTATACAAATACCTATAATTAAAACCAAGATAACGCTATGGAAAAAAAGATAACACAAGAAAACTTCGAAGATACTTATGTTGACAGTATCGAGATGGAGCGCATAGACAAGTTCGTATGCGACGAAATGGCGCGACAGATTCATCGCTACATCAAGGCAATGAAGGGCTCGAAGGCCATTATGCTTAAGTTTGAAGAGCAGCTTGCCACACTCACTATTCCAGAGAAGGAGAAAGCCATAGCTCGCTACATCGACCTGAACCGCAAGGTACTGTCTGGACTTGACTTCAAGATAGTGCTTGCACGCGCTATGGCCAACTATTCGGATACTTTCTCTTATCTTGTAGAACTGGTGAACAACAAGCGCAAGATGGTGTTCTACCTCAACCGCATACGCGACAAGTATGAGCAGTATCATGATGTGTACGAGGAGGACGGCAAGTTTGGTATCAAAGACCATCAGGGCAATGTGCTTATTCCGGCACACTACGACTTCCTACGCACACCTTACGTGTATGTGGACGACTTGCGCACTCTGCCTGTAATAGCACAGCGTGACGGCAAGATGGGATTGATTCTGCCTGACGGTAAGGAGACTGTTGTTGCCGAGTTTGTATACGATGATATCTCTTTGCGCGACGAACCGCCTTACTTTGAGGCTTGGAAGGATGGTGAGGCTACGCTTATTGAGGCTTAAGCTTTACGAGTGAGAAGACGGACTGCACCCCTCCACATTATTGAAATTAAAACAAATAAAGACAGTAATGACAACCGATGAAAGGTTTATGCACCGTTGCCTGCAATTGGCACGCAACGGTATGCAGAATGCTAAGCCTAACCCTATGGTTGGAGCGGTGATAATGGCAGCCGATGGTAGAATAATCGGTGAAGGTTATCATGTGCGTTGTGGCGAAGGGCATGCCGAGGTGAATGCATTTGCCTCGGTTAAGCCTGAGGACGAGCAACTGCTGCATGAGGCAACTATATATGTTAGTCTTGAGCCTTGCTCGCATTATGGTAAGACGCCTCCGTGTGCCGACCTTATAATAAAGAAAGGTGTAAGGAGATGTGTTGTGGGGTGTGTAGATCCTTTTGCCAAGGTTAAGGGACGTGGCATTAAGAAGATACAGGATGCCGGAATAGAGGTGACGGTGGGAGTGCTTGAAGCTGAGTGCCGCAAACTTAACAAGCGTTTTATGACCTACAACGAGCATCATAGGCCATACATCCTGCTGAAATGGGCCGAAACAGCCAACCACTTTATAGACGACCATGGCAAGGCTCTTGCAATATCTACTGCATACACACGTATGTTGTCGCACAAACTGCGTGCCGAGAACGATGCTATATTGGTAGGACGTGTGACAGACGAGCGCGAGAATCCGCAACTAAACACACGCGACTGGGCAGGTAAATCGCCTCGCCGTATCGTTATTGGCAGCAAGATTAAGCTATTTGAGGGCATGGACATGCATCAGCCCGTACTGCCGCAACTTATGCAATGGCTATACGATGAAAAGTGTCAGTCGCTTATTGTTGAAGGAGGACGCACCACATTGCAATCGTTTATCGATGCCGGATTATGGGATGAAATACGCATAGAAACGGCACCAATAACGGTGGATGACGGAACTAAGGCACCTGAAATGCCAAAGGAGGCAAGGCTGGTTAGTAGGAAAGAGTGTGACGGTAATATTATCAGTGTTTGGGAAAACCTAAACTTTATGATATAAAATATACGAGGGTGTGCCAAAAGTCGCAATTTGGGCTTTGCCTTTCCGCTTCGCGCCGGCGACCTTTGGTTCAGCCCGCATTGTTTGAGTTTTGACACATCCTCATATTAAATATATAAGGTGTAATACGAATAAAGGTATGGATAGAATCCGCCTTCGTTTAAAACTTCACTACTCTTCCGCCATCATCAGTAGCCTCGATAGTTACCTTTGTAGCATCCTCAGGCAACAAGTCGTCTATAAGTTCGGGCCATTCGAGGAAGCAGAGCGAGCCGCTATAGAAATAGTCTTCGTATCCCATATCGTATACTTCCTCCAGTTTCTTGATGCGATAGAAGTCGAAATGGTAAATTGAGTCGCCTGTTGTAGCGCTCTGATACTCGTTTACAATAGCGAATGTAGGCGATGTAATGACGTCGTCTACACCAAGCTCTTCGCATATAGCCTTTATGAATGTTGTCTTACCAGCACCCATCTTGCCATAAAAGGCGAACACTTTGCCGTCGCCCATGTTCTCAATGAATTGCTTGGCAGCCTCGTTGATGTCTGCCAAGGAGTTGATTTTGATTTCCATTGTTATATTGTTATTTTATTCTTTTTACTTCTTTCTTGAACTCAGCGTAATCAGCGGTATCAGCATTTCCTCCATTGATATGCCTCCGTGCTGGAACGTGTCTTTATAATAGGACACGTAGTAGTTGTAGTTGTTGGGGTAGGCAAAGAAGGTGCTACCCGTGGCAAACACGTATGATGTGGAGATGTTTGGTGCAGGCAACTGAGCCTCATGTGGATTCTTAATAACAAACACATCCTTTGACTGGCAGTTGAGATTCTTGCCCAATTTGTAACGCAGATTGGTGTTGGTGTTGCGATCGCCAATAATCTTTACCGGTTTAGAGGCACGTATAGAGCCGTGGTCGGTTGTTAGAATAATCTTGCAATCCTTTTGGGCCAATGCCTTAAGCAAATCGGCCATGACCGAATGACGGAACCACGATAGGGTGATAGAGCGATAAGCCGACTCGTTATTGGCAAGTTCGCGCACCATCTTAGACTCGGTACGGGCGTGAGAAAGCATATCGATGAAGTTGACAACAACAACATTTAGGTCGTTCTTCATCAGTTCGTTAAGGCGCTCAAGCAAGCGGTCGGCACCAACCGAGTCGTTTATTTTATGATATGAGAAGGTGTCGTGGCGACGATAACGCTCTATCTGCGTGCGTACAAGCGGTTCTTCGTTGAGGTTCTTGCCCTCCTCATCGTCCTCATCAACCCACAGATCAGGAAACATTTTCTCTATCTGTTCGGGCATAAGTCCGGAGAAGATAGCATTGCGTGCATATTGGGTTGCGGTGGGAAGAATGCTCATATACATATCTTCGTCGATGTCGAACATATCGCCAATCTCTTGCGAGAGCACACGCCATTGGTCGTAGCGGAAGTTGTCGATGACAATAAGGAACACCTTCTGATCATTGTTGAGCAATGGAAACACCTTGCGCTTGAAGATGTCGGGACTCAAAAGTGGGCGTTCGGTGACTCCGGGCTTGACCCAATCCATATAGTTGCGGCGTATGAACTTGGCAAAACCGTTGTTGGCTTCCTCCTTCTGCATCTCAAGCATCTCGGTCATATTAGAGTCGGTAGAACTTAACTCGAGCTCCCAATGTACAAGGCGGCGGTAAACATCCTTCCAATCGTCGGTCGACTGGCTATCCATAATCTGCATGGCAATGTTTTGGAAGTTCTGCTGATATCCAGTTTGTGTAACTTCTGTCACGATCTGCTTCTTGTGGATGTTCTTCTTGAGTGTCAGCAGAATTTGGCTTGGATTGACCGGCTTTATGAGATAATCGGCAATTTTTGAGCCGATAGCTTGGTCCATGATGTTCTCTTCCTCGCTCTTCGTTACCATAACGACGGGCGTGGCAGGTTGTATCTCCTTTATCTGTTGCAGCGTCTCGAGACCTGTAAGACCAGGCATCATTTCGTCGAGCAGCACGAGGTCGAACGTGTGTTGACGGCATTGCTCAATGGCATCTGTACCGTTGCTAACCGTTACCACCTCGTATCCCTTCTTCTGTAAAAATATGATGTGGGCGCGAAGGAGCTCAATCTCATCGTCGCACCAAAGCAAATATCCTGTCGTCATATATGTTTATATGGTTTTGTTAATTAGAATCCTTCCAGATCGTAATATTCGTCACTATCGAAGTCGGTATCCTTGTTCTTGTCCTTAGATGTAGGCTGAGTCTTCTTTGCAGTCGACTGCGATGGGGTAGGTGTATCGCCAAAGTAGAACTCGTCCTCAATCTTTCTTGCCGAAGGTTTCTCCTCTGTCTTAGGCTCCTGTTTGGTTTTTGCCTCAGGCTTAACCTGTGGTTTTGTTGTAGTCACAGGCTTTGTGTTTGGCTTAACCTCAGGTTTGACATCCTGTTTAACCACAGGCTTGGTCTGAGACTTTGGTTCAGGATTAATCTCGGTTATTGTTTCCGCCTTATCCATTGGTTTAGTCTCCGGCTCCAAGTCGGTTATTACGGTCTGGTTGTCAACCGCTGGTTCTGGCTTCTCATCGATAATTGTCTCGGTGTTGCCAGCGTTAGGCAGTTGTGTATTATCATCCATAATGACCGTGTTGCCAGTGTTGTTGTCGGCAGGTTCGTCTTCGATGATCACGTTAGTATTGTTCTGCGTGTCGTTAGACGGGTTGTCAAAGTCGTCGAGCGGCTTTTCTTCGGTCTTCGACTTGGTAGGCGCAATAAATTCAGGCTCGTTAAGTAATGGCTCTGTGCTTGTTTTAAGCGGAGCGAAATGCTTGGCATAGAACTTCTCGTAATCGGTATAGCTGTACTGTTTACCAATTAACGGTAGGTTAGGCTCGCTTATTATATACGATCTACCGTTGCCAATAAGCCTTGTAACGGATGTCTGCTTGTGCAGCTGACGTGCATACTGCAATGCCTCATCGTAGTTGCGGAATCCGCGTACAGTCATACGATGTAGTCCGTCGGCATCTTCAACACCTATTTCAAAGTTGCGCACCATGTAGCTTGTAAAGTTGTAACGAGCCAATTCGAACAGCATCTTGTTCTCGTCTACCGAGTCTGGTCGATATACAATAGCGTATACAAAGGCAGCGTTGCGGTCGTCAGACAACGGCTTTATTGCAGTAGAGTCGCTGTCGCGCAATACAACAGTTCGTCGATCCCATACACCTGCAAGGTCGAACTGACCTCCATGTAGACGTTTGCCCTCGCTAACTCCTTTGACAATCATACCAGCCATAGTAGCCACACCACTTTGCGGATATTTATCAACAACTATCTTCATGTCGGCAAGACATCCTTCGGCATCGCCCTCATTAAGCTTGCTCAGTCCGCCTATGAATACAAACTTGTCGCGGTTGGCACCAAGTGGGAAGCGTTCGGTAGACACACGTACGTTGGCAGCCACCTCTTTATAGCGGGCAGCCTTGAAAGCATCGTATGTAGAGGCGTAAAGCGAATCCTCCATAGCTGTGCCAAGACGGGCATTCTCGACGAAGTGAGGGTCGGAGAGTAGTGTAGTCCACTCGTTTTCGGGATACTCCTTCTTAAGTCGTTCTACGTAAGAGTCGGCAGTTTGTGCCTCTCCCTTGCGCATATATAGTAAGTATAGGTGATAGTAGGCATCGGCAAGATGCTCGTAGTCGGTGTAAGATGACACAAGACGCACGAGCTGTTTCTCTGCCAAAGGCAGGTTGTCGAGCTTGTCCTTGAATATTACACCCGAGTTGAAGAGACCATCCTCTATAACCTTGTTGCTTGTCTCGACTTGTTCCTTGCTGAATGGAATCTGTGCCAAGTAGTATTCGCGTCGATGCGGATCGTTCTGTGCGCTGTCGGCAATTTGCTCCAATGAGTCGGCAGCTGCTTCGACATGAGCAATAGAGTCGAGCTGTTCCTGCGACATCTCTTGCTCGTCTTGCTGCATAGCTACTACAGTCTTGTTTATACGTTGCCAGTTGTCGGCATTCTCGCGTTTGCCCCATAGCTTTTCAAAGGCAGCCTTTCCCTGGCTAACGGCCATCGGATTATAGAAATACCACATGGCGTTAGCGTTTTGGTTGTTCTGCTGAGCAGCGTTAGGACGATTGTTTATGGCAGTATTGCTACCGCTATTTTTGTTTATGGTCTGCTGGGCATCCTGTTCTTGTTGTTTTCGACGATCCTCGCGTTCCTTACGCTTAAGCTCGTTAATAGTACGATCGATAGCAGCATTGCGGTCGGCCTCGCTCATATTGGCGAGTGCTTGCAACGAGTCTTGCAGATGAATGGCATCTGTATATGGAACAAGCTGGTCGAGAACCTTTGAGCGTTCGGACATTTGCTCGTAGTCCTTGCGTTCCTTGTCAAGCATGCCTATAGCCTCGCCATAGCAACGTTTGGCATCGCCATATCGCTCCATAGACCAGTATATATCGCCGAGGCGAAGCAGCAATACACCCTTTTCTATGCCCGAACGTGTGGCTTTGGCAGCACCACGCTCGTAGGCAGATATGGCATTTGCTGTGTCTTGGCGAGACATATAGATGTTGCCAAGTGCATAATATACTTGGTCGAGATAGTCCTTATTCTTGTCGGATGCAGCCATGCGCTTCAGTCGGCCTATCATCTTCTTGGATTGTGCGCCCGACAACACCTCTGTCATAGCAATGCGGGCATTAAACTCAACCTCATAAGGTGGATTCTGTCGCACAACCTTCTTGTATGCTTTAAGAGCTTCGGTATTATTGCCAAGTGCTGTTTGCAGCTGTCCCATAAGATACCATTCCCTTGCACGCTGCTTGCGGCGCATCTCGTGCTTGATGACACGGCGCAGATAGGGCACAGCCTTGGCGTAGTCGCCAGTGTGTATATAGTAGTCGGCATAGGTATAATCCCATTCCTTGCGTGCCGACCAATGAATAGAGTCGCGCTCCATACCACGTATCACGTCTTCGGCATCGTAAAGCCATCCCTCCTCTATGTAGCTTTTGGCAAGCCATGCACGCGACTTTGCGTATATGGCAGGCTGGGTTTGGTACAGGCGTCCCATATATGCGAATGTTGAGGCAGCCTCGTCAAAGGCTCCCTTATAGAATTGCGATCGGCCCATAAGCAGCCATGCGCGCCACAGGAAAGGATTATACTCGCGACGCGATAACCACTCAATGTCTTTTTCGGTCTTGCGTCGGTTCTTTGTCCACTCGGGTCGGCGTTTTATGCTATGCAACTTGATGGTTTTCTGACACTTCTCTATGGCACGGTCGAAGTTGGCCTTGCCCAGTTCGCGGCTTTGCTTATTAGAAACAGTATACAATGGCAACATCTCGGTGAAGTTGTCCTTATTGCCGTTCTCTTTTTCCAATGAGCCGTCGATATAAGCAAGCGAGCCATTATAATAGGTGTTGTATCTGGCTTTGAAGCCGTGCCAAAAACGAGTCTTAGCCGTGTTTTTCTGCGTAGAACATCCTGTCGCTGCCACAATGATGGCAACGATAATGAATGGGATAATATGTCTAGAATAAAATCTTTTCACATCTAAAGAGTAACTTCAATTGTCGGATATCATCATCACAACCTCGTCCTTAATCTGGTTTGGCAACTGTATGCCGCGGAGGTTAAGGCTTCGGCACCATGCCGCAACCTCGTCTTGACGCATGGTATATAGCACATCAGAGAACTGTTCAGTCTCGTCGTCGGTATAGCTATCGGCAGGTCGACCAATGAATGAGTCGAGTTCCTCGTCATCGAAATATTCAATTGGCTTGGTTGAAGCCTCCATCATACAGTCTTGTTCGCACTTTGTGGTGGGTGTACCATCACAGGTGGCACATGTCTGTGCCACCTTTATTGGTTCGTCGTCATGCTTGCCACGGCTTGACAGCAGCGAATAGAGGGCTGCAAAGATGCCGAGTGCAACTATTGATAATATCAGAATCAGCATTTACACTTATTTGTTTGTTAAAGCTACTAAAAGGTAAGCAAGATGGTCTTGAGTCTGCTACTTTACCTTCTCAATCTTCCATCCCGCCTTCTCCAAGTCGTCCCAATATTGCGGATACGACTTTGTAACAACATGCGGATTGTTGATACGGAGTCCAGGATATTTGATTGCTGCTGGTGCAAAGGCCATTGCCATACGATGGTCTTCGTAAGTGTCGATAGGCTCGAATGTAGGTTCGCAGCGTGTGCCGTCCCATATAAGAGTGTCGTCGTTCTCGTCGCGCAGCACATAGCCTAACTTAAGCAATTCGCGTTTAAGTGCCTCGATACGGTCGGTCTCCTTTATCTTAAGGCTTGCCAATCCTGTAAAACGGAACGGAATGTTCATTAATGCACATGTAACGACAATAGTTTGTGCCAGGTCGGGAGCAGCGACAAAGTCGTAGTCGAGTCTGGGCAGAAGGCAAGGCAATGTCTTAAGTTTCACAACCGAAGCGGCATCCTGTTGTTCTTCATTGACAAATCTGGTCTTAACACCAAGCAATGAGAATATATACTTAACAATAGAGTCGCCCTGTTTTGACGCGTCAAAGAGTCCTAGCAATGAAACTGACGATTCGGTGTCGCCCAACAGAGCCATCATTTCGTACCAATAAGACGATGCGCTCCAGTCGTTCTCTATAAGATACTTATGCTGCTGATATGGTTTGGGGGTAACCTTTACAGTGTCGACATCACTCCAATCGGCATCGGCACCAAACTCGCGCATCATCCATAGAGTAAGGTCTATATATGGTCGAGAGGCTATCTCACCTGTCATCTTCAGCTCAAGTCCATTCTTCAATACAGGGCCTATCATCAACAGGGCTGAGATATATTGAGAACTGATATTGGCTGGAACCTCCATATATCCACCATCTAGTGGATGTCCTTTAATACGTAAAGGCGGGAAACCCTCTTCGCCTACATATTCTATATCAGCACCGATATAGCGCAGAGCGTCAACAAGTATGCGTATAGGACGCTGTTTCATGCGTTCAGTGCCAGTAATGACGTGCTCACCAGGTGTAACCGATAGGTAAGCAGTCATAAATCTCATGGCCGTTCCCGCAGCCTTGATGTCGATAACATCTGGATTGTACATCAGTGCATTAACTATCACTTCCGTATCATCGCACACAGACAGATTCTCTGGTAGCAGATGACCTTTAGACAGAGCGTGTATAATCAAAGCACGGTTGCTGATGCTTTTAGATGATGGCAACTTTATGTCAGCGTTTAGCGATGCTGGTGGGTTAAGTATATATTGCATATGCTAAGTTTTATATTACTTGTTATTGTTTTAAACAACAGTTGTTGTATAGTGTCTAATGACGTTTATCATAAAAATCATATGACACTGCAAAGATAAAAAAATAAATCCACGTACGTTAAAAAGTTATCAATAAATTTGGTTGTTTCACAATTAGTAAGTATCTTTGCACTCGCTTTTAAGGAGTACGGGATGTAGCGCAGTTGGTTAGCGCACGCGTCTGGGGGGCGTGAGGTCGCTGGTTCGAGTCCAGTCATCCCGACTTACAAGGGGTTAAGATACTGAAGTTCAGTGTTTTAACCCTTTGTTGTATGTGGACGTATATTTTAGTAAATCGCCCTATACATATTATATATATTAATAATTTGGCACTACAATAAAATAAATGTCGTAAAACTTTGCCAGTATCAGAAATATGTAGTATTTTTGCACAACCAATCACAATTATGTTGCAACGTATTAATATGAAGAAATTGTTGATCCCTTTTGTCTTAATGACAATAGTATTGCTGCTCGACGCTTGTTCGTCAGCCAAGCAGGTTGCTTATTTCCAGAACATTGATTCTACAAGTCTCACAGCATCAAAAGGTCTCTATGATGCACGCATTATGCCTAAGGACCTTTTGACTATAACCGTTGTTACTTCCGATCCTTCTACATCAAAGCCGTTTAACCTCTCTATTCAGAACACACTTGGCACTGACGGACGTTTAGGTAGTACAACTGGTTCACTCTTACAGTATCTTGTAAACAATGACGGCGATATAGATTTTCCTGTTGTAGGAACAGTACATGTTGCCGGTCTTACAAAAGATCAGTGTGAGGACCTTATCAAGTCGAAGGTTAAGCCCTATCTTGCCGAATCGGAAAACCCTGTTGTAACAGTGTCAATGTCGAGCTATCGTGTAACGGTTGCTGGCGAAGTGACATCGCCTAAGGTTGTTCCCGTGTCTACAGAGAAGATGAGTGTGCTTGAGGCTCTTGCCCAGGCAGGCGACCTTACTATCTATGGACGTCGTGACAATGTGCTTCTTATACGTGAGAATGCTGATGGTCAGAAAGAGGCTCATCGCCTTAATCTCAATGATGCCAATATCATCAACTCGCCGTACTATTATGTACAGCAAAACGATTATATTTATGTAGAGCCAAACAGCGTGAAGGCTAAGAACTCCGCTATTGGTCAGTCTACGACGTTGTGGTTCTCATTCGTGAGCATCTTGACGTCTGTAGCTGCATTGGTTGTTAATATTGTTAGAAATTAGTGCCTATGGCACTCAAATAAGCGTTGGGTAAAGAACCTGACGCTTAATTTTTACCTATACACTAAGTGTTAAGGCAAACAGACGACAAAACGTCATTTTTCAAATCTTTTATAGAAAGACATAGATAAAAGTATATATATAACCCTTTAAGGATAATAATCGTGGAACCATTAAAGCATGAGTGTGGTGTGGCAATGATAAGATTGCTCAAGCCATTGGAATACTATCAAGAAAAGTACGGCACTTGGATGTTCGGTCTTAACAAGCTCTATCTGATGATGGAGAAGCAGCACAACAGAGGACAGGAAGGTGCAGGTATGGCTTGCGTGAAGCTCGACGGACAGCCAGGTACGGAGTATATGTTTCGTGAAAGAGCTGAGGGCAAGGATGCGATAACCGAGATATTCGGACGTGTACAGAAGGAATTTGCTTGCCTCTCACCTGAGTTACTTGCCGATGCCGACTTTGCTAAGGAACACTTGCCGTTTGCTGGCGAGCTGTACATGGGACACTTGCGCTATTCCACGACTGGAAAGAAGGGACTTTCATACGTGCATCCTTTCTTACGCCGAAACAACTGGCAGGCAAAGAATCTATGTATCTGTGGCAACTTCAATATGACGAATATCGACGAGATATTCCAGAAGATGCTGACTCGAGGCATGTTCCCGCGTATTTACAGCGATGGATATACATTGCTCGAGCTGATGGGACATCGTCTTGACCGTGAGGCTGAACGCAACTATGTTGAAGCCAAAGCTCAAGGTCTTGACGGTATGGAACTGACACATTATATAGACGAGCACATGGATATGGCTAATGTTCTAAAGACATCAATGCCTGATTTTGATGGTGGATATGTAATGTGCGGACTTACCGGTTCGGGAGAGATGTTCTCTATGCGCGACCCATGGGGCATCCGTCCTGCATTCTATTATGCCAATGATGAGTTTGTTGCAGTGGCATCTGAGCGTCCTGTTCTACAGACTACATTCGATCTCGAGTGTGAGGATATTCAGGAATTGCAACCTGGATATGCTTTGCTCGTAAGTAGACAAGGCAAGGTTAGAATGGAACAGATACTTCAACAGCGAGGCGACTCGGCTTGTTCTTTCGAGCGTATTTACTTCAGCCGAGGTTCTGACCGTGATATATATAGCGAGCGCAAACAGCTGGGCGAGCTACTTGTGCCAAAGATACTGAAGGCTGTAGATAACGACATCGACCACACCGTATTCTCCTTCATACCAAACACGGCTGAGGTGGCATACTATGGTATGCTCTCGGGATTTAAGAAGTACAGCAACCGACTGAAGGTTGAGAAGATACAACAACTCGACCATAAACCTACAGACGAGGAATTGCATGCAATACTCGACACGCTTGTACGCTCGGAGAAGGTGGCAATAAAAGACATCAAACTGCGTACATTCATCACTGAGGGCAATTCGCGCAACGACCTTGCCTCACATGTGTACGACATAACATACGGATGCATTGAACCTTACGTAGACAACCTTGTGGTGATAGACGACTCTATAGTTAGAGGCACAACGCTCAAGGAGAGTATCTTGCGTATACTCGACCGTCTGCATCCTAAGAAGATAGTCATCGTGTCGTCGGCTCCGCAGATACGCTATCCAGACTATTATGGCATAGATATGCCACGCCTTGAGGAGTTCTGCGTATTCCGTGCAACAATGGAGCTGATAAAGGAACGAGGCATGCAAGACTTGCTTAAGCGAGTGTACGAGTCGTGCAAGCTTGAGCTGCTTAAGCCGAAGCAGTTGATGCGTAACTGTGTACGCGACGTATACAAGCCGTTCACAATAGACGAGATAAACCAAAAGATAGTAGAAATGTTGCGCCCAGACGAACTGGAAACACCAGTTGAACTGGTATACCAATCTATTGATGGGCTGCATGAGGCTATACCAAACCATAAAGGCGACTGGTATTTTACTGGCAAATATCCAACACCAGGCGGAACAAAACTCTGCAACCAGGCTTTCGTCAACTATATGGAGAAGCTAATGTAAACATAAGTGGTACGACAGATCTGTCGCAGCCTGTGTTGGCAACACCTTAGCAACACGCGCCCTGGAAGGGCAAAAGTATATACCACGATTACACTTTTGCGCTTTCAGGGCGTCTGTGCGCGAATAAGTGTAGGAGGGTATATGTCCAACTATAACAAACAAGGGGAAAGAAGAAACTAAAATATTCAAGACAAACAAAGAGAAGATATAGAACTATGAGAAATGTAACTTTAGTATTGGAAGACGGAACCAAGTTCCATGGTAAGTCATTCGGTTATGAAGCACCAGTGGCTGGAGAGGTCGTTTTCAACACAGCGATGATGGGATATCCTGAGTCGTTGACCGACCCTTCTTATGCCGGACAGCTCATGACTCTGACCTATCCGCTTGTAGGAAACTATGGCGTGCCTCCTTTCTCTTTTGAGGAGAACGGATTGCCAACGTTCATGGAGAGTGACAAAATCTACGCTTCGGCTATCATTGTGGCTGACTATAGTGAGGAGTATTGCCACTGGAACGCTGTTGAAAGTCTTGCCGAATGGCTCAAGCGCGAGCACGTACCTGGTATTACAGGTATCGACACCCGTGAACTTACAAAGGTGTTGCGCGAGCATGGTGTTATGATGGGTAAGATTATCTTCGACGACGAACCTGAGAATATCCCAACCGCCGAGTATGCTGGAGTTAACTTCGTAGATAAGGTTAGCTGCAAGGAGATTGTACGCTACAATGAGGGTGCTGACAAGAAGGTTGTTCTCGTAGACTGTGGCGTTAAGGCCAACATCATACGTTGTCTTATCAACCGCGGTTGTGAGGTTATCCGTGTGCCTTGGAACTACGACTATACCGACATGGAGTTTGACGGACTCTTCCTTGCCAACGGTCCTGGCGACCCTGACATGTGTGAGGCTGCCGTTAAGATTATCCAGAAGCAGATGAGCCTTTCCGACAAGCCTATCTGTGGTATCTGTATGGGCAACCAGCTGCTTGCCAAGGCTGCAGGTGCTCACATCTATAAGCTCAAGTATGGTCATCGTTCGCACAACCAGCCAGTTCGTATGGTTGGCACCGAGAAGTGCTTCGTTACATCACAGAACCACGGTTATGCTGTTGACGCTAAGACACTTGGTGCTGACTGGGAGGAATTGTTCGTAAACATGAACGACGGTTCTAACGAGGGTATTCGCCACAAGTCTAAGCCTTGGTTCTCAAGCCAGTTCCATCCAGAGGCATGCTCAGGTCCGGTAGACACCGAGTTCATGTTCGACAAGTTTGTGGAAGCAATGAAGTAAGTGAAAAGAGAAGAACGAAAAGTGAAAAATCCAAATGTTTAAGTTTGTATGTTTATGGCATCGGCCATTTAGACATAAAACATTAATCAATTAAGCATTAGAATAAATGAAAGACGAAAATATAAAGAAAGTATTGTTGCTCGGTTCGGGTGCCTTGAAGATTGGCGAAGCGGGCGAGTTCGACTATTCTGGCTCACAGGCTCTGAAGGCTCTGCGTGAGGAGGGTGTGAAGACTGTGCTCATCAACCCTAACATCGCAACTGTGCAGACATCTGAGGGTGTTGCCGATCAGATTTATTTCCTTCCCGTTCAGCCTTACTTTGTAGAGGAGGTTATCAAGAAGGAGCGTCCTGATGGCATCCTTCTCTCGTTTGGTGGACAGACTGCTCTAAACTGTGGTGTTGAGCTTTACCGCCAAGGTATTCTCGAGAAGTACAACGTAAAGGTGCTTGGTACTCCTGTTCAGGCTATCATGGACACTGAGGATCGTGAGCTCTTCGTTCAGAAGCTCGATGAAATTAATGTCAAGACTATCAAGAGCGAGGCTTGCGAGACAATGGAGCAGACACGTAAGGCTGCTGCCGAACTGGGCTACCCTGTTATTATCCGTGCCGCTTACGCTCTCGGTGGACTTGGTTCTGGTTTTGCTGACAACGAGGAGGAACTCGTTAAGCTCGCCGAGAAGGCATTCTCATTCTCACCGCAGGTATTGGTTGAGAAGAGCTTGAAGGGATGGAAGGAGATAGAGTATGAGGTAGTGCGCGACCGCTACGACAACTGTATCACCGTATGTAACATGGAGAACTTCGACCCTCTGGGCATCCATACAGGTGAGTCGATCGTTATCGCTCCGTCACAGACTCTCACCAATTCAGAGTATCACAAGCTCCGCGCCCTTGCCATCAAGATTATCCGTCACATCGGTATCGTAGGTGAGTGTAACGTGCAGTATGCTTTCGACCCACAGTCGGAGGATTATCGTGTTATCGAGGTGAACGCTCGTCTGAGCCGTTCGTCAGCTCTTGCTTCTAAGGCTACTGGTTATCCTCTCGCCTTCGTTGCTGCTAAGCTCGGTATGGGCTACGGCTTGTTCGAGTTGAAGAACTCAGTTACAAAGACTACATCTGCATTCTTTGAGCCTGCACTCGACTATGTAGTCTGCAAGATTCCACGTTGGGACCTCTCTAAGTTCCGTGGTGTAGACAAGGAGCTTGGTTCATCAATGAAGTCTGTAGGTGAGGTTATGGCTATCGGTCGCAACTTTGAGGAGGCTATTCAGAAGGGTCTGCGTATGATTGGTCAGGGCATGCACGGCTTCGTTGAGAACAAGGAACTTGAGATTGAAGATATCGACGCAGCTCTGCGCGAGCCGACCGACAAGCGTGTGTTTGTCATCTCTAAGGCTATGCACAAGGGCTATACTGTAGACCAGATACACGATCTTACCAAGATTGACAAGTGGTTCCTTGAGAAGCTCCAACACATCATCGACATCGATGAGGCTATGAAGAAGTGCAATATCAACACACTCGACAAGGAACTTCTCCGCACTGCAAAGGTATACGGTTTTACCGACTTCCAAATTGCACGTGCCGTAGGTCTTGAGGACGAGCTTAAGTCAATGCGTAAGGCATCGCTTGTAGTTCGTTCACGTCGTAAGAACTATGGCATTCTTCCAGTTGTTAAGCAGATTGACACCCTCGCTGCCGAGTATCCAGCACAGACCAACTATCTGTACGTTACATACGCTGGTGTGAAGAGCGACATCACATTCGAGAACGACAAGCGTTCTATCATCGTTCTTGGTTCGGGCGCTTACCGTATCGGTTCGTCTGTAGAGTTCGACTGGTGTGGTGTTCAGGCTCTTAACACAATCCGCAAGGAGGGCTATCGTTCGATTATGATTAACTATAACCCTGAGACAGTGTCTACCGACTACGATATGTGCGACCGTCTCTACTTCGACGAGTTGACATTCGAGCGTGTGATGGACATCATCGACCTTGAGACACCTCACGGTGTAATCGTGTCTACTGGTGGTCAGATTCCTAACAACCTTGCTATGCTCCTCGACGAGCAGCATGTGCCCATCCTCGGTACCAAGGCTCAAGACATTGACAACGCTGAGGACCGTGCTAAGTTCTCGCAGATGCTTACCAACAATGGTATCAATCAGCCAGAGTGGAGCGCACTTACAAGCATGGAGGATATCGACCGCTTCATTGAGCGTGTTGGATTCCCGGTACTTGTACGTCCGTCGTATGTGCTCTCAGGTGCTGCCATGAACGTTTGCTCTAACGAGGACGAACTGAAGCGATTCCTCCAGTTGGCTGCCAACGTTAGCGAGGATCATCCAGTTGTAGTGAGCAAGTTCATCGAGCATGCCAAGGAGATTGAGATGGATGCCGTTGCCAAGAATGGTGAGGTTATCGCTTATGCTATCTCTGAGCATATCGAGTTTGCTGGTGTACACTCTGGTGACGCAACAATCCAGTTCCCGCCGCAGAAGCTCTATGTTGAGACCGTACGTCGCTGTAAGCGTGTAGGACGTCAGATTGCCAAGGAACTTCACATCAACGGTCCGTTCAACATCCAGTTCATGGCTCGCGACAACGATATCCTCGTTATCGAGTGTAACCTGCGTGCTTCACGTTCGTTCCCGTTCGTAAGCAAGGTTCTGAAGATCAACCTTATCGAGCTTGCTACTCGTGTAATGCTTGGTCTGCCGGTAGAGAAGCCGAGCAAGAACCTCTTCGACCTCGACTACGTAGGTATCAAGGCATCGCAGTTCTCATTCAACCGTCTGCAGAAGGCCGACCCAGTGCTCGGCGTAGACATGAGCTCTACAGGTGAGGTAGGTTGCTTGGGCGACGACACCAACACAGCATTGCTTAAGAGTATGCTCTCTGTAGGTCACCGCATTCCGAAGAAGAACATCCTTCTTTCTACAGGTGGTGCAAAGCAGAAGGTTGCAATGCTCGACGCAGCCAAGATGCTTCTTGAGAATGGTTACAAACTGTATGCTACAGGTGGTACAAGCAAGTTCCTTACAGAGAATGGCATTGAGAACACTCATGTGCTTTGGCCATCAGAGGAGGGTAAAGAGCCTAAGGCTCTCGACTTGTTGCACAACCATACTATCGACATGGTTGTCAACATCCCGAAGAACCTCACAAGCTCAGAGCTTACCAACGGCTACAAGATTCGTCGTGCCGCTATCGACCTCAACGTGCCTCTTATCACCAATGCTCGTCTTGCAAGTGCGTTTATCTATGCATTCTGCACAACGAAGATTGAGGATATCGACATCAAGGCTTGGGGTGAATACTAATCCGAGTTGAAAATTAAGAATTGAGAGTTGAGGGTTATGAAATCCCAACTCTCAATAACATAAAAACGACAATAGAGACAATGACTGACAACCGCTATTGAGTTGTCTATATTGTCTCTATTGTCGTTTTTTGTATTTTTATTTGATAATACCATTATCCGTGTCGCGCAGGTTAATTCTCTTTTCTGCTGACTTATGCTTGCTGCCTCGGCTTAGACGCCAGGATAGGTTCAGGGATATTTGGTTGCCGTTGCTTTTGGAATATCCGATGGTATGCTTATATATGTCACGGTTGAGCAATTCGTTTTCGTATGCCTTGTAGTTGTTGTCGAAGGGATTAGCCCAGGATAATGCAAACTGCCAGTTGCGCCATACGTAGGATACCTTCAAAACCGAGTAGGATCCGTTGTAGCCCTTCGATTCGCCTTCCAAGAATCTGTTGCCGTTGTCTATGTATCCTTGCAACGTAAAATTGCCGAGATAAGCCGTGATGCTGCCTGCATAATACCACGAGGTGTAACAATGCGTATAGTCGTTGCCGAAATTGAAGCATCTGTACAGACCTCCATTGGCGGCAATCTGAAGTTTCTCTGGTAAGAGCCAATATCCTGCGTATGCCATCACATCCAATGCGTCAATCTCCTTTTGGTTAATCTGCGTATATATGAATTGATTGTCGTCTCTCCGCTCATAGTGAGCCATGTTCGGCTTCAGGCATTGCTTGAAGTAAGCGTCAAAGAAGGTCTGCAAGCGGTTGTTGTTGTATGAAAGCTGCAGTCGGTGCTCCATGTCACGTGAAGGTTTCAGGTCGGGATTGCCTACAGTCCATTCCATGCTATTTGTGCGAACCATAGCATCGCTCGTCATGGCAATGCGGGATATCCGGTCCTGCATCTGATAAGTATAGCTCAACTGCATGCCATTATTAATCTGATAAGTCAGCGATGCCTTTGGATGGAAGGTCCAGAAGTTATATCTATGACCGTTCTGCATATAATGGATATAACTTGCGCCTGCTCCCAATGAATAGCTCAACGGTCTGAGCATACCCTTTATTTCGGCAAAGGCATACATGCGGTTGTTGTCCGTATTGGTCAAGGACGAAGCGTCACCCGAATAGTCGTTCTTTGTATGTTTATAGCTGTAGTTAAAGCCAGCTGAAAGCGTAAATGGCTTCAAGCGATTCTCGTATATAACCTCAGTAAGCAGTGAAGCCGTCTTGCCGTCCACATCATATTTATAAGGAGCGCCCTCGTCATAATAACTGCTGGTCTGCGTGGAGATGTAAGTGCCTACAGCATTGGCTGTAACTGACTGACGCGCGGTAAGCTGACGGAAGAAGTAGATATCCAGCACCGGCGAATAGCTCTTGTCATCATTCCGGCTTGTTGCTCTGTATTGGCGGTTGTCGTCCTGGATGTCCATAATGGTAAAGTTGTCGGGAGCTTCATTGAACGATCCGCTCAAAGAAGCCTGAAAGACGGTTGCCGTGGAGTCAGCCCAGTTATATGTTAGTTTCGTATCGTGAGCCAAGGATTTACGAAGCGACTCCACGCTGTTACGTTCGATGGTGTAGACGTTGCCGTCCGTCAAGGTATATTCTGCCAACTGCGTGCTCTTTGCGCCTTTGGTTCTGAAACCGCTAATATCGTACGAAAGCGTCCATTCGCTCTTGCCACGGTTCCACTTGCCGTAAACCATACCATCGCCTTGCAATGTAGTTAGCGCTGAGGTAAGGTCCGTGCCAACGGTATATCCGCTCTCGTTTCTGCGTGTCACTATATCAATGACATAGGCTATGCCGTCACCATAACGTACTCCTGGACTGTTTATGAAGTCTATCTTCACGATGTCCTTAGGATTGAGAGCCAACATCTCCTGTTTGCCTACTGCGATACCATTTACTCGGAGCTGAACTCCTCCCCTATTGTCAATGGCAGTAATGGTGTGGTTGATGTTGTCGATACGAAGATTGGCGAGAGTTAGTTTCTCAAGAAAGCTGTAGCCATTGCTGGAAGCCTGCTTCTGAGCATCGGTAGGATAAATAATCATACCGTCAGCCTTGTTAACAACCTTGGCTGCCTTAACCGTAACCTCATCGAGCGTAACGGTTTTCTCCACATCCTGAGCATAAGCACAGAATGTGGAAGAAAGAATAATGGAAAGTGTAATCAATCGTTTCATTTGCACCATTTTTTGATTTTCGATGCAAATATATATTCTCCTTGTAAGAAAGCCAATTTATCTGTCTGACATTTCCCTGACAATTGGCTGACAACCATCCTATCTATTTGAGTTTCAGACTATAGCTCTTGCCTCTGTCCGACTCTATCTTCAGACTGCTATGAGCTTCGATGATTGGTTTAATGCGTCGTACAAGAGTGTAGAGCGTATCGCTGGCATCAGGTTTCTTCGGCCATAGACGGTCACAAATCTCCTGTTTTGAGAGAGTATGTGTGTCCGTCAGCATAAACATCTCGAGCAGGGAATGCTGCATTGGTGTAAGACGGATCTGCTCGCCCGAAAGCGTCATAAACTTGTCGCCATTGAACACTATGCCTCCGTACGCCAAACCTTGCGCCACCAGTTCCGGCCTTTTCCGCTTCACATACCACAGACTACCCAACAGCCACATCATACCGACAAACATAAGAGAGCCGGAAGCCTTCTGGTCAGACATCATGAATGTCGCAGCAAAGCCATAGTTGGCCTCTGCCACCATCTTCGTCTCCCAACGTCCGTCCCTACGAACAGTACGCATGGCAATGCCTGCCGTATCCTTCAGCTCGGCAATGGTCAAATAGTTACGATAACAGCGTATGGTGTCTGTGGTTACCACATTGTCAGGCATCTTCGCCAGGACTTGCTCCAAAGCCCTATTTACGTCCTGCGCTATCATATTCTCTGTTCTGTTATAGCTGTTGATGCTGGTGCACAATGCGCAAAGCATGATAAAGCTGAATACTATGTATGGAAGTGTCTTCATAATTGTTCTCTTTATATAAAAAGACGTTACGCCCAATCGAAGTTTTCCGTTCCTGCACCAATCTCGAAGTGCAGTCTGGCTATGCCTATATCCATTTTAGTATATCCCACCATTGAGAAACCTCGTTTGGCGAGAACCTTTGGCTTGTCTTCTGTGTCTTGTTCGTTAGGCAACAAAGTGAACGAGAATTTCTGCTGATTGATGGCTGTAGGAGCCATCAGCACAGCTTCCACTCCATTGCGAAACCATTCGGGCGAGTTGCTGCTGATGTTGCCCACTTGCTCTGCTGTCTTGCTCTTGCGCTTATGTCCCTGCGTAGCTCCATATCCCAAGGCTATCATACACGTCAGTTTTTCGTCATCACCAACACTGTAAGCCTCGTCCACTCTGCGATAGCTCAGTCCTGCCCAGCAAGTATTCAGTCCGAGCGTCTGCGCCAACAGTACAAGTTGTTCCCCGTAATAGCCCACACGTTCGTCAAGGTCGTCTGCCTTCTTGCCTACCATCACTATATAGTTCTCCACACCAGAGAATTTGCCGTACGAGAAGATTCCCGTGAAAGCTCGTGTCTCGTTGGTGACAAGCTGTATGTGCAGCCCTCCCTCAGCGTTACACTCCTCAATCTTCTTCCGTAACGTCTCAACTATTTCTGCCGACAGCGGCTTGTGAACGTACCTGCGCACGCTATGTCTTTGCTTTATAGCTTCCTGTAAAGTCATCATCATATATACTTTAGTGTTTATCAGATGTCAAAGATACACATTTTTTTCTTTATGAAAGATATCAGATGAATATTTGTACGAATCATTAAAAAAAAGTATATTTGTAAATCAAAACAACTGATTATGAAATATCCTATTGGCATACAAGATTTTAAGACTATACGCAAGGACGGTTTTGTATATGTGGACAAGACAGTGCTGCTGTATAAACTGGTATATGAAGGCAAAATATACTTTCTGAGTCGTCCAAGACGATTCGGAAAGAGCCTCCTTGTGTCAACGCTTAAATATTATTTCAGTGGAGAGAAAGATCTCTTCTCTGGACTTGCCATTGATTCGTTGGAAACCAAATGGGAGCAATATCCTATATTTCATATCGACTTTAACGGAAGCGACTTCACCGTTCCTCATACCCTACAACGACTTATCAAGGGACGCGTTGAAGACTGGGAGCACGAATACGGCTTTCAAGGAAACCCCGACTATTCACCAGGTGAACGCTTTGTCCGACTACTTGCCCATGTACATAAGCAGACGGGCAAGCGTTGTGTGGTGCTTGTTGACGAATACGATAAGCCATTGCTTGACGTGCTCGACACAGAACGTAAAGTAAAGCTTGACGATGAGGAACTGTTGATGGAAGATTATAACCGTGAGACGCTCAAAGGTTTCTACTCTGTATTTAAGGCTGCCGACCAAGACTTGCGATTTGTGCTGCTTACGGGTGTTACCAAGTTCTCGCAAGTGAGCGTCTTCAGCGGATTCAATCAGCCCGAGGACATCAGTATGAACGCAAAGTATGATGCGATATGTGGCATAACGAAGGAAGAATTGGAGACGGTGTTCCACGGCGAGATTGACGCAATGGCAGAGGAAATGGGCGTGACTTACGAAGAAGTGCGCGATATGCTGCAACGTTATTATGACGGCTATCACTTCAGTAATAAAATGATCGACATCTTCAATCCGTTTAGTGTGCTCAATGCATTAAACAGCCGTAGCATTCAGGATTATTGGTTCCGCACCGGCACACCTACTTATCTCGTACGTCTGCTCAATCACACCAACGAGAATCTTAACGACCTGACAGGCAATTATTATGACACGTCAGAGTTTGTTGACTATAGAGCAGATGTGGAGCGCCCGTTGCCAATGATTTATCAGAGCGGATATCTGACGGTAAAGGATTACGACCCGTATTCTAATTCATACTTGCTTGACCTTCCGAACAACGAGGTAAAGAAAGGTTTCTTGACGCTTCTCGCCTCCAACTATCTCGGAACAAAAGAGTCGGCAACGACGCTTGCCATTCAGCTTTATCGTGCCTTACAGCATGACGACCTCGACACATGGCGCAAGAGCCTTACAGCTTTCTTTGCAAGCATACCTTACACTATGCGTCGCAAGGATATGGAAACGGAGAAGGAACGCTATTTCCACTATACGTTCTACTTGATTTTCCGCATCCTTAGTACCTATATTGTGCTTACCGAAAAGCAGCAGAGCGAGGGAAGAGCAGACTGCATTATCGAAACAAAAACCTGCGTCTGTATCTTCGAATTCAAGCTTGACGGTACAGCTGATGAGGCATTGCAGCAAATCGAAGACAAGGGCTACGCACGTCCGTACGAGGCAGACAGTCGCCAAATACGCAAAATAGGCGTCAGCTTCTCGTCGAAGACTGGCACTATAGAAGAATGGAATGAGGCTTGATGTTATACAAGTCTTTATTTTAAATATCTAAATGACAAGACATAGACAAAGAGACATAAATAAACTTTCAACAACGAAGAGAAAACAAGGTCTTGAAAGCTACAACTATAAAACATTTGCCATTAGCGACTAAAAAAATAAGGAAATGGAAAACAAGGACATAATCAGGCTTGTGGACTGCGCCAAATACAGAAAGGCGGAGAAAGTTCTTGCGGCGCTGCTGCAAGAGAATCCGACTGACTTTTTCTATCTGTCAGTGATGGGAGAGGTCTTGTTCTGCAAAGGGAAATACGAAGAGGCACTGTCATGTCTGGAGAAATCAGGAAAATGGAATCCGGACTTTCCACTCACCATATATTATAAAGGAAGGACGCTCCTGTGCCTCGACCGCTTCGCCGAGGCCCAGGAGTGCTTTGACCGCATCATTGGGCTTGACGTCAAAAATGCGGTTGACCCAAGCCATGGCGTCACAAGACGCACACTGGAGTCGTTGCAAAACGACGCACTGTTTGTAAAATCATGCTGCTGTAGGTGCCAATACTGCATTGAAGAGGCCGAGACTTGGGCAAGACGGCATCTTGAGGGAAGACGCAAAGGGCTGAAAAGTGAATATTCAAAAAAATATGTCATGAATTTCCTGCGCGAACTCAAATACACACGGCGTAACCCAGAGGACAGGTACAAGGATTTCAATGAAGGAGTGGCAACAATAGCACAGGGACACCGAATTTCCAAGCACATAGACAAGCTGAGTGAACAAGGCGATATTGAAAAACTGATAAAATATCTCAAGCAAAAGATACGCGAATTTCCAAATGATTATTATCTATGGACAATAATGTCGGAGTACTGCTATGACAACGGCATGAAGGAACTATGCATGGAAAGCGCGAAAAGGGCACATTCCATCAATTACGAGGAAGACGACATGCTTGTGGTCTACGACTACGGCAGTGCCTTGTATCTCAAAGGAAGCTATGACGAGGCCATTGCAGAGTTCGACAAAATTCTCACCAAGGACATCAACTTCATAGCCTACGGCGAACACGGGGAAGGCATGAGGTGGGCAAAAAAGCTGTTGGCAGATGCAAGGGAACTTAGAGCCGATTGCATCAAGCATAGAGATGGTTTGAAACTGTAACTTTCATTTATCAGAAATATTGTGTTCTCGGCTTTTCAATTGCTGAACGCAAGAGAGGCAACTGAGGCATTGTAACGCGGCAAATACAATCATTACAAAATTTGACAATGAGCGACAAGAATGTAGCAAAAATACTTGCAGCATGGAACCCTTTGGACGTTCCAAGCTACATTGCGGAAGACGAATACTCTTCATACGTCCCCATACTGAAAGGTATGGGTGAAGCAGAAATATATGAATGGCTGCAAAGTTTCATAAAAGAGAATTTAAGCGTAAAGCAAATAAGCCCACAAAATGAGACGATACTTAGAAAGGTTGCTGCCTGCTTGTTCGCAGCCATACAACACAAGTAATTATAAATACATTTTGAGCCAATGAGAACAATCCTTATTATCGTTATGAGCCTGCTGTGCCTGGGGGCACATGCCGGCGACAAATCCAAAAAGAAACCGTCCAAAAACCTTACTTGCTGTAAGGTGTACCTAAAGGACGGCACTGTGCATGAGGGCTACCTGGACATCTGGTTCGACAACTCGATAGACATTGTACGGATAAACGACTACAACGCGAAGCTGTTCTCCAAGTCGAAGAAATGGAACGAGAGCCTGGTGGACAGCGTGGTCACATGGCCAGAAGCATATCCGCAGTTCACCTTGCGGTGGGTGCCGATAAAGGCTAAAATGTTCTACATATGGCAGCCGCATGAGGTGCTCACGCCGTACCGCATATTCATGCTCCAGATATTCGAGGGCCGTAACGTGTCGGCATACATCGTAAACAACCGCGTGTTCGGCAAGAGAGTGGTGTACTATGCCCCTGGCATGACGGAGGGCCATGCCATCTTCAAGTTCGACGGCACGCTTACCGAGAAACGGCGCAAGACTCTGAAGGAGGAATTCAAGGACTACCCCTTAATGACAGATTTCATAGACCGTATGCAGAAGGACGCCCTAAAGAAAAACCTCATGGCCTTCTTCATACGTCTGGATGAGGCCATGGGCGAGGGCAAGGCAATAAATAACTCAGCGTATTGAGTAAAAAATCATTTAAATTAATTTTGAACACCTACTTAAGAAAAAGAGGGAGAAAAAAACATGAAACCTTCTTTATTATGTTTATCTTTGTAGCCTATAAAATTTTTGAAGGCCATAAAAGCTGTGAAGGGCATAATAACGTTGAAGGTTATAATAACGTTGAAGGCCATAAAAACGTCTAAGGCCATAAAAGCTTTGAAGGCCATAAAACAAGAAAATATGCTTGAACCACATTATTTTGAAGGAAA